>Ga0115554_1000942_pt1 | contig 20715 bp, 16 predicted proteins | sample COGITO_mtgs_1104_3_FD_87283 | JGI IMG/M metagenome (GOLD analysis project Ga0115554, IMG submission 87283) | Pelagic marine microbial communities from North Sea - COGITO_mtgs_110404 | ecosystem: Environmental > Aquatic > Marine > Epipelagic | place: Germany:Helgoland, sampling site Kabeltonne... | reverse complement strand
TTTTCACATCCACCTCCTCCCTCCCTCCTTGTCTAGTTTTTCCCCCTTACGAAGTACCGCCCCCCCCCCCCCCCCCTCTGATGAAACTTACCGTTTACTACCAGCAGCAGGTGGGGGGGAAGCCCCCCACAGGCAGGGCCCCACGAACACAGGATGAAGCTGAACTGGGGGATCTATTGTCGAAGGAGTTGGACGGTGTGTTTGACGAAATGGCTAGGTGAGTGTGCCTTTTCGTAACGATTTCTCTTGGAATATTTACCCCCGCTTCTCGCCGCGCCGCGCTCCTCTGCCTTCCTTTTTCAATCCTGACAAAAGAATTTCGCATTTATATTCTTTCTTCTCCAGCGAGGAATTGGGGGGTCTTTCTGCCCTTTCTGGGTATGGTTCTGATTTTGTAATGGAGGGTGATGGTAGTGTGGCAAGTGAGGACAGTCAGGGTGCGAAGAAGAAGCGCAGGTATTCGGCTCGTCTTTCGTCTCCTTTGCATTCATCCCTGGAGAACAGTTTGACGAATAGTTTGGTCAACAGTCGGACAAATAGCAGGGGAAATAGTCGTCCGTCATCTCCTGTGTCCCTCCATCTTCCTTCCTCCGGTGCATTATCGAGCGAGCTGACAAAGACAATTTTCATGCAACCTTCGACTCCCCCCAATCCGGGCCAACGGGGAAAGGTGCTATCTCCTGATATGCAGATTTTCTCTGATGGTGCGCTCGGCTTATCCTCCCATTCCTTCACCGGTAGCGGCGAATCGAAGAAAAAGAAAGCAACAACCGTCAATCCTGGTTACACCCCGACAGGTCGCCGGAAACAGGTGGGAATAGGCTCTGGCAATTGGCGGGGCGCTCCGAAGCGTGCTTATGTGAGCCCACGGTCAGAACGTCGCCGAGAGCGAGAAGCACGTCTGGCAAGTCTCTCTTCTGAAGATTCTCCGATAATATTGAGCAGTGGCAGCGGAATGCAACCCTCCGATAACGCCCCATCAGACATTACCGCCCAGCAACATCAACATCAACATCAACATCAACATCAACATCAACATCAACAGCAACAGCAACAGCAACAGCAACAGCAACAACAGCAGAAACTATTTGACGAGAATGACGGCAATGCCGCTCCGCTTAAGGGTGTGCATCCTCCTTCCCCATTTAATCCGGGCGGGTTGATTCCGAGAAATGCGGACGAGATTACGAAGACGCTTTTGGGAGTCTTGAGACGACTGCGCAAGCGCGGGGATTGCTATAGCTTCTTCGAGCTGCCAGTAGACGAGGCTCGAGATTTCGCTCCTGGATACTACGAGGTGGTAAAGAAGCCTTTCTCTCTCGGCCAGCTAGAAAAGGCTATAATTAAGAAGGAGGTGCGCACCGTTGAAATGTTTACGAAAAAGGTTGGCATGATCTGTATGGCCGCTCGTCTTTACAACCAAGAGGAGGACAATTTTGTCAGGAAACAGGCGGACGTTTTAGAGCAGGCGTGCGATAGTCTTTGTTCTGAGGATATCAGGCAAAAAATTGCTAAGGAGCAGAAGAAATTGAACGCACCTAACAAGTCGGCATCCGACATGTTCACATCTGGCTATTCGGATGGTGACGCACCATTCTCCAATTTCAATTCGAATTTCAATTCGAATTCCAATTCCAATTCGAATTCCAATTCCAATTCGAATTCCAATTCGAATTCCAAATCCAAATCCAAACCCAAATCCGATAATAACCAAAAGAAGAAACCAAGTAGGTCCAACGACACATCACCACGCATCAACACAACAGGAACAAACAACAAAAAACAACAAAAAAAACAGCCACTCAAGGTTCGCTACGTCTATAATGAGCGCGACGCAAACATCGAAGGGGCCGCTATCCCTCACTGCTACCCTCGCGTCGATGAAGTTACTAATTTGCCTCCAGCGCTTCCTCCCACCCAGTCTCATTTGCCCCCAAATCCCGTCTGCCCCCATCCGAAATCCTCCTTCGTCTACAGCGATGATCGTCAGCTGATGCTACAGCTCGTCCCTCATATGGTCAACGTTTGCAACGAAGCCGCGAGGCGACGTAAGCTGACGGAGACCAATGGAAAAGCAATTCGATATGACAAGCCACTCAGCGATAATTATATTTTTGAGAGACTGGAATTGGATGATCCGGTGAACGGAGGGTTCGTATTCGAGCAGCTAAACAGTACTACCTCGCGTCGGAGAAACGCCCAAATTCAGTACTCTACTGATATGTTCAACTCCAACTCTCGTAGCCCCACCCCGACCATCAGTGACGGCACCCCCAACCCACTCTCCCTCACCAAGAATCTTCAGGGCTTCATAATTACCACCAATTTCACCACCTGGCGCCAGTCTCTGCGGTTTGACAGCCTCGCGAGAGGATGCGGGATCACACCCAGCGAACGCTCACCCAACAGCGGGCGAGCCATCGACCACAGCGGATCCCTCGCGGCGGACTTGGAGAATGTCATCAAATCGGGCGATGTCAAGACGACCGGTCGCGTTTATAATCGCGTTGCCGAGCTAGGCCTGTTGGGGGGTTTAGGGTGCGGTCGGTTTTTGCTGGAGGCGGCCTTAGATAGGCTAACTGCGGAAGGAAAACATGACTTTATTGTACTCCAGGCGACCAAGATGGCCATTCCCTTCTACGAAAGGATGGGCTTCATCCGTGTCGGGGCAGTGGCCAGGCTTGGGGATCAGGATGGTATGCCTGAAATTAGCTATCGCCATTGGAGCGACGTGGTCCAAGGCGAGGCCGTGGAGTCATCTTATATGATGGCTCGTCGCATAGGCTCGGCGAAATCCTCACTTCGTTTGGTCCAAGGCACAGAGGGTATCGAGGCAGAGACAACAAGATCGGAGGACTCTGACGATAGCAGCGTTGCCATCATCGAATTGGGATCGCCAGAACCGTCCAACAGCAGCCTGGAGAAAATGGCAATTGATCTTGTTGTCGACTCTCTTACTGCAGACGTTTCGAAACCTGGCGGTGTGGCTACTTTGCGCGAGCTTTTGGATATGGGAATTGCTTACTTGCACGCTTCCCTCTCTAATTTTGCAGACGAAATGCGGCACAAAGAACCCATTCACAGTGCAGAAAAGCAGAAGGCTATCGAAAGGCGGAGGGCGGAAAAATTGTTGAACGAAGCGGTCTTAGAGTTGAAGGTTCTTGGTGACACGGAGGTGTTCGGAGATCAGTGCGAGAGCGACGATGATGCGATGGATGCGGAGGATGAGGCTGCCACCACCTCTAGCCCCAATCGAAGGCCCAGTCCTGGGCAGCGAACCAATAAGCTCGGCATCTCCCCGAATAGGCCAAGATCCAGCTCCCTTTCCAAGTCCAATTCCAATTCCAACTCCAACTCCAACACCAACACCAACTCCAATTCAGACCCCCAGCAAAACTATATCAACAACATGTCACTGCATGCAGGGGCGGCGAACAATAAATTTACGGAGGAGGTGAAGCTAAAGAAAATCCGTCGCACCCGGCTACTCCTACGGACGGCGGTAGAAATGCTGGGTGGTAATTGTCCCCCAATCCCCAAGGGTCGCAATGATTACATTTACAGTGGGGAGGACGAGGACTTTAAGCGCAGCAAGACTACGACGAAGACAGAGAAGCGCGATGTGAAAGTCAAGGTGCTGCTGGGGGGCGATCAATTTTTTCATTCCGGGGAAGTATCTTCGGATGAAGATGGAGATGAAAGTCCCAAAAATAATTCGCTCGTCTGTAGTATGGAAGAGACAGAACAAATTATGTCCCCATTTGCGAAAGACCTCCAAAGCCTCTTTGCTTCCGAAGAAAGCAATGCTAACGCCTGTGATGATAATTCTAACAGGAAGAAGAAGAGCTACGTCGGCAGCTATAGTGACGACGAGAGCGACGACACGGAGACGGAGAAGTACAAAAGATATTGCGAAAAGCACGACGACACTTGTGATTGGAGGTGGAATGGACCTTTCAGAAGAGAAGTCGGGGTGAGAGTATTTGCTTGCGATGAGGAGGTTTTTGATGGCGGTCACGACGACGCCGACGATGAAGAGGAAGACCCGGTTGCCTCCATCACTCGTGAACCCGACCTTCGAGCGGTAATAACAACGCACTTCGACAACCGATCCTCATTAGAGGCCGTTAAACTGTCACTATCCATTGCGCGGGAGGCAGTACTCAGTAGTAAGGGGTATCTGGCCCCTGGAGTTGTGCGAGGAGACCCAGAGGACGAGATGGAGGACGGAAAAACATCTTACAGTTACCCCCACGCCACGCCACTCAACACGAACCACACGGTTGTTGCCGCCGGGGGAGGTATGATCGGGCCCAAGAAGTTGAATCACAACGAACCCGAACCGATACTGGCTATGGGAGACGTCATCCGCTTCCGTTGGGAGGAGCCCGTCAGCTGGTCAGTGGGAATCGTGGAGCGCCGCAGCAGGAGAACGGAGATCCCAAAAAATTTGCCGACCATGAATGATAGTTACGTTGTAGCCTTCGCAGAGGACGATCGACGGAGCTGTACATTGCACAATACTTATGGAGGAGGGCCTCTGTGCGAGACTTCCATCCCCATTCCTCCCGGAGAGGAGAAAAAGTACAAGGGACTCGAGCTCGCCAAGGTATCGACGAGGGGAATCGGGTACTGTTGGTCGCGACCGTCGGATTTGTTTGGATTTCTTGCTCTTCCCCTGAAAGTGTTGAGAAAGATGCTCATTGGGGCGGTGGTGAGGCAGTCGACGCTGTTAGGGGGATTGATAAAGGGAGTCATAAGGGGCAGTGTGGGAAGCATCGACAGTTTTTCTAGTGTTAGGTGGGTTGTCGAGGTGACCAACAGGGTCAAGGTTGACGAAATGGACTGGGTGCAGTATGAGGACTTGGAAGAGGAATACCAGATAAGCGATGATTCGAACATCGATTACAGCATTACCGGTGGGTTGCAATTCATTGAGTACACAACTCGCGAGATTGCTGATATTGTGGTTTTTGATACCGAGATGGACGGAGAAGACGGTGATTTGGGAGAGAACGACGCGTCGAATGCGAATTTTCCGAACAATTTGGATAAACCGACTGAGACAGACGGAGGGTTACCCAAAGACATGGGAATGGACTACCCCACTGCCATTTTGAACTTGACAGGAGGACCACCTCCTCCCGATACAAAGCGGCGGATCAGAGGGAGGGGAAGGCACAGGCGGCGATACGAGCAAAAGTCGACTGCTTATTTCACCACCTTTTGGAAAGGTCAGCCCTCGCTGTCGACAGCAAACAAGAACAACAGTGAAAATATTAGTGGCAGCATCACCAGTAAAAACATCACGACGACCACGACAACCAGCAACAAAAAAAATGACGCTAAAGGTAATCGCCCTGGGAACGGAGGCGGAGAAAGGGTTCCTCGGGGATCTAGCGCCACTGCACAGGCGTGGCTGGCCGTGCCTCCCACCGAACCTCGAGCCGCTGGCGAAGAACCTCGCCGCAAAAATCGACTCCTTGAGTTACGGGAAGAAGAGGAGCGAATTAATAGAGGGCTGAAAAGCCTCATCAAGCAGGGTGGAGGTGGAAAAGATAGGACACCTACTTCTCGCTCCCCATCTCCAAAGTCCAAACCCAAACCAAAACAGAAAGCCAACAACCAACCACCTTCTCGCTCCTCATCCCCGAAACCCAAACCAAAACAGAAACCGAACCAAGTTGAAAAGGAGTCATCGCAGGGAACGGAAAGAGAAGAAATGGCCCCAGCTAAACGAGGAGACAACATTACTTTCTACTTCGATGAGGGTAAGATGAATGGAGTTGTCACGGGACAAAAGGGCAAAGGAAAGAATATCTACATGAGAGTCAAATGGAGCGATGGGGATACCAAGACCATGGTCCAGCTCTCAGCAGAAAGAAGGAGGCCAATGGGGAGTAACATTGCCAAAGGAGAGTGGTGTATGGTCGATTGCAAGAAGAGGAAGCGCTAAATTTTTAGAAAATATAATGTGACTGAACAGCTACAAGGATTTTGACGAAGAAGGTTGAAGGGTTGGTTGGTTGCCTTGCCAAATCCAAAATTACTTTTACATTTTCAAGCTTAAGCACGCTTAAAACATCATAACATTGTTATTACCACCGCCCTGCTGCATGGCACCGCCCCCCATCACTCTCACATCGCCCCCCTGCACATTATCTCCCTCTTGATTCAACATCTTAAACTGTACCAACTTCCTGAAGACAAAGTCCAGCACACCCCTTCCAGTCTTCTTGTGGTCGGGCAGCTGCCCCACCACCCCCATGATCTCCCCGGCCTCTTTAACATAGTACTCCAGGTCATCATCTCCCGCGCACTTATTCGTGAGCTGCGCCAAGCGAAGCTTTTCGCTGGCAAAGTGCTCATCGAGATCAAACTGGTCGAGGGCAGGGGGAGGAGGCTCTCTTATGTGGGGGAGGAACACAGCAGGCTGTAAGGGAGGGAGAGGGCACTCGAAGGAGGGTGGGATCAAAGAGAGAGGCTCGTGCTACAACAGGGGTAAAATTTTTGACAGTGGTCGCGGCGGTGGTGGAACGAAGAAAAAATAAAAGAAAAAGGGTTAATGAAGTGAGATGGTGGTGTGTACAGTAAGTATGGGTGCTACAAAAAGCAGCTCGCCTGCTCACCTTCACATTGAGTGTCTTGTACAGATCTACAGCTTCGGGGATCAAACTGGTGTCGAACCTAAAGAGAGTGTCGTCGAAGAGTTGCGTAAAGTCTTGAGGAAGAGGCTCCGCTTCCTGTAAGCAAGGTTTCAGCCGCTCTGCCAAAGCTTCTATGTCGGGAACCCTCTTTCTCTCGTCAATCTCCGGTTCGTGCCCACCCCCACTTCCGCGCTGAAAGCTTATGTTATCCTGGTTAAGCACATACTTTAGTAAAAGGTCTGCTAGATTCCCGTTCTCCTCTTTGTCCAAAAAATCATCGGCGAAAATTTCCACACTGCCAACAACAACCATGCGCCCAGCAAGGCGCTCCGGGGAGGCTGTAGCATCTTCATCGCTGGTGCTTGCAACACGAACCTTTTCGCCCTCGTACACAGCGCAAACGGGGCGGTTAAGAGGGAAGGAAATTGGACCAGAGGTGAGGATTGGTACTGAAGGAAGAGTGATGGCAAGGGTCGAGCCGTACGGGTAGACAAAGGTAAGGCCACTCTGGGATTCAATTTCCTCTTTTGTCAGTTTGCGAGGAGCATCCACAGCCTTCGACTTTGATTTTTTGGACTTGCCGCCCTTTCCACCCACTCCCTTTCTCTCAGCCACCTCAGGGTGAACCACCCCATTCGCCACATAGACTTGCTTTGGGTGCAGGTACTTGTGGTACACAGTACGGACAACACTGTCACTCTGGATCGATATCCCAAACTCCTCCGTGAAATAATTCACATTGGATGTATCGTTGTCGTCGTTGTTACTGCTGTTATTGCCATTTTTGTTGTTACTGTTGTTGTCTGGTGACCCAACTAGCCAAACAATTCCACCCCCACTCTTCATGAATGTCCGAAGTGCATCGAACTCACCCTCAGTGAACTTACCCTTCGGACCGCCGAAAACGACGCAGTCGATACCCTTCAACACATCAGCCGTAATCAAATCCTTGTTAATCTTAAGGGCATGGGTAGGCCTGAGCCGGCGGAAGAGTCGTTTGTAGCCTGAGGAAGGGTGGTGGGATTCAAGATGCGCAGTGTCGAAAAGGATAGTTTTCTGTTGTTGTGTGGGGGGTGATACGCGAGGCAGAAGAGAGGGGAAGGTGGATGAGCTAGATGTCTTCCCGGGGTGCAGGGGGAGAGGGGGGAAGACTTTCCCGGGATGTTGAGGGGGGTCATCCGTTCAACACACAGGTGACCTGGGGTGCCGATATCTACTACTCACCTTATCATCCTTCCCTGTGTCGGGCATGATTCCACGGAAGAAGATAGCTCAAGAAAAATAGGTGGTGTGTGTCTAGTCAAATCTTTTGAATTGATTTTCGATGATTTTATGATTTTCGATGAATTCGATTTTCATTTTCTCATTTCTCCCATTTTTGCTTGACATCTCTTAACCTCTCTACTATTTTGCGCTCCCGTTCTTCCGCCTCTCCCTCTCAATCTCTCAAATTCCCACGGATCCACCGTAAATTCCACGTGCAGAAGACGCAAAAAATTGCGTTCCCGAATCATTTTGAAAAAATGGAACACATTTCGTCTCAATCCCCTCCCCAGCTCTCTGTGGACCCATCTTCGGACCTCTTGAATCCCTCCTCGGAGATAATGAAATCTCTTCTATCGCAGTGGGTGTCGAACGACGACGTTTACAGGGGAATTTTACAGAGCATTAATGATCATGCAGAGCACGCCAAGAACAGGCACAAGAGGAAGAGAAGTCCAAAGGGCGTGGGTGTGATGGATATCGACGGCGAGGCGCTTATGGTCGACGCAAGTATCGACAAAGAGAACAGCAACTCGAACGTTCTCCACGGTAGCCCTCAGAGGTCTTCGCCTTCTTCACCGACAGCAGCAACATCCTCACCTCATCGAGAACAACATCCTGAAATAGCGACCGACGATCACTATGTGACGATGAGTGATAGCCCCACGACCCTCTCCAATGATATCATGCTGGCCGGGGGCCCGGAGGACAAGCAGTTGCTATTACTAGGAACTGTGACGACCCACACCTGTGTATCATCTCTTAATGACAAGAACCCAAAGAGCCCTCTCCCCAGGAGCCCCAGGAAGAGGAGGGGCCTAGAGGGGGCAGCTAGTCCGACGAACTCCCCCCCTGCATGCCATACTCCGCCGCGTTCGCCGAGGACGCCGAATAGCAACAACGCAAAAAACACTGCCAACCTTACAGGCAGCAGCAGCAGCAGCTGTGGCGGCGGCAGCAGCAATAGCAGTAGCAGTAGCAGTAGCTGTTCCAGCCAATCACCTCCTCCTCTAAAATCTCTCAAGACCGGCAGTTTGACAGATGAGAGCAACCCTGGACTTCTTTCCCCAACCTCCCTACGGCGCCGGCAGAATTCCTTCGTACTTCCTACTGCTACTCCGCCACCCCACATGGGGGGTCCCCAACCAGGGGGTTCTTGGGCGGCGGTAAGAAACATGTGCAGCCAAGTATTTGACGGGGCAGGAGGAGGTACACACGGTGTTGGCGTTGACGACAATGCCTGGAGGGAACTCGTTGTTAATGTATGCGGATTTCCAGTCTTCTTTTCCAAGGTCGTTTTTGCCAGGTGCTTGGAGGTGTTGGGCAGAGGAAGTGACCAAGACAGTAACAGAATTTCCCTGAACGGTTTTGAACGCTATTACAAACAATGGCTCGAACCCTACGACAGCGCCGATAGATTCTACTTTCTTGTTAGGAAGCTCCCAGCCATTGGTAGCAGCTCTACGCCCCCCTTGGGTATCACAAGGGAGGACTTTATTCCTCTGCTCTCATCCCTTTTATCAAGCCACCCAGGGTTGGACTTCTTGGCTAACCATGATGAATTCCAAGAGAAGTACGCAATCACAGTCATAACAAGAATCTTCTACCAGGTCGATGACAGGGACCAGGGTGTGATCACACGAGGAATGTGTAGGAGGGGGGGAGTTGCAGACGCCTTTAAAAAGGTCGAAGAAGAGGAAGATATCAACAAAGTTACAGAATTCTTCAGCTATGAACACTTTTACGTTTTGTATTGCAGGTGGGTGCTACTCGACTTTCCTCTAACATGACTCTCCTCACTATTCAATGGCAGACTTTGAAATCTTACTCCTCTCCTAACCTCTCCTAACCTCTCCTAACCTCTCCTCTCCTCTCCTCTCCTCTCCTAACCTCTCCTAACCTCTCCTAACCTCTCCTAACCTCTCCTCTCCTCTCCTCTCCTCTCCTCTCTCTCTTTTGCTCTCTCCTACCTAAAATAAACTTAACTTCACCTTTCTCTTTTTTCCAAAGGTTTTGGGAGCTTGACACTGACCGCGACTACCAGATTTCCAGGGACGATTTGCTGAAGTACGGAGACCACTCTCTTTCCCACGTGATTGTCGACCGAATTTTTGATGCTGCCCCAAGGCCATTTGGGGGCAAATCAGGCGGCTTTATGGCATACGAAGACTTCATTTACTTCATGCTGTCAGAAGAAGACAAGGCAAACGAGAGGAGCGTCCGCTATTGGTTTAGGTGCCTAGATCTTGACGGGGACAACGTTCTTAAGACAATGGAGCTTCGTCACTTTTACAGTGAGCAACAGAACAGGTTGGCTTGCTTAGGGCACGAGGTTGTGCCCTTCGCTGATATGCTCTGCCAGATGCTTGACATGATCAAGCCCAAGGTGAGTTGTTGTTCACGAGCTTTACACTCGCCATACCACTCAAAGAAGGCGAATTTGTCTTTTTCTTACACAACCACTTCCGGCGCCATCACACTATCTCGAAACAAAATCGCGCTACGTCCTTGCTTCTGACAGGATTTCAGCTCATTGGTGGTGAGCGACTTCTTGCAGGTCCATTGTGCCAGGGTGAGTGGGAGCCTCTTTGACGCTTTATTCAATCTCAACAAAAGCCTTCAGTTTGAGCAGCGAGATCCCTTCATGGAGAGGCAGAAGAGAGAGGACAGTTTCAATAGTGATTGGGACAGGTTTGCATTCATGGATTACAACCGGCTAGCTCTGGAAGAGGAGGGGAGGGAAGACGAAGACATGGACATCGATTTTGGAGAGGAAGGAGACATCGCATATTAAAATGCCAAGCAATAAAATGACGACTCTTTGGCATAGAGTGAAGCAATTTTGCGGATTTTTACCTTTTAGCACCTTCTTGTTTTTGTCCCAACTCTGTGGATGGATCGAGTATCGAGTGTCGAGTGTCGAACTGACTGAAATCTTAGTGTTGTTTTCTGAAAGTTCCAGGCTTTCTTGACACAAAAAAAAAAACCGAACGCAGGAATTCTGGACACCACACGAAAATATTCTTCTTCTTTATTATTTAGATCGCTAAAGCGAACCTGTAGTCACCTCGGCTCTGAGGCTACTATTTTGTCATCTTAAAGGCCCTCTCCTGCAGTAAGGTCGACACCACAGTCCTCTTAGCCCCCTTGCCACAATTCAGCATAGACTCGATAGGCGATTTTCTTGAATAGACCTGAAATCTACCCCCCCTTGCAGCCAAGGGGCCAGCCCAACGACCCCCAACACTTCCCATCAATAGTTATCATTCACTTGCGAATACATACTTCATCATGGAAGAAAATGTATCCAAGCAACGGCCAAACCCACCAACCAACAATGTGCTCCCCGATATTATAACAAACGGCTCTGTCTTTTTTGATGATGATAAATTCAATTACAAGCAAAACAACACAATTAACTCCCCTCTGAAGGCACGCCTACATGGTATCAGCCCAAGGGTTTCGGAACCTGGCAGTGCGGGGAGTTACCACGATTTTACCCCGAACTCAATTCTCCCATCTCGAAAAAAATCTGAAAGGAGTCCTATGAGGGCTAGGAGTTCCAGCTTGGAACCCTCAAGCCTCGACGAGGCCAGGATGAGCCTGCATAAATTCCATTCGCGGAATGAGGAATTCAGGAATGTGCTCCGCTCTATGATGAAAATCGGGAGAGGTACATCCATTTGGGAAGCAGAGTTAGCAATTATGGAGGCAAGCTGCGAAATTTTAAAGAGTGATCGCAGCGACATATTTTTGCTTGACAAAAATACGAATTGTCTGAGAAGTAGTACCAGGGTTGGAAGGAGGAAAAGCGCGAAAGCCAACAAAACAATAGACCAAGGTAAGTATCACGCGCGTGTTGTGTGTGTGTATGTGTGTGTGTTTCAAGATGAGGTTGTTTTACCGTGATTCGGCGAAACGGAATCGCGTCATTTATTTGCTAACCTCTCTCTCTCATAAATGTTTAATGTTTTGATTCAGTGGAAATTCCCGTTGATTCGACCTCGCTGATAGCGCATGTATTCAATTCGGGAGAAGTTGTGTGCGTACCCTCTTTAGGGGAGGGAGAGAGCCACGATGCTGACTATGACATGGACTTTTTGAATTCAGAGGCTGAGAACGTGAAGGGTTTCATTGCGAGCCCAATTTTTTCCGGTGCTGATGAGACCTCCAGTGGTGTCATCTTTGTCTACTGTAAAAGTGACCCCGGTGACGTGTATGATGAGGACGATGTCATCAGTATTGAGCAGATTAGTGACTTCGCGAGCAATGCCATTAGGACCTGGGAGACATTCAGCAGAATGAAGAACGCTAAGGACAGAATGGAGATGCTCATCGGTATGATCAAGCACATAAGCAACGAGATGGACAGTCACAAAATGATAGATAAGATGTTTCAGATGAGGTAAGCGCTAACGGTCTGAGTAGAATTTGACAAGGACGACGGGGACAAGGCGACGGGGACAAGGCGATACGACGTGATTGATGGCATGAGACAGATTGTCGTGTGAAGCGAGTATTTATAATATATAACTCAACCAAACCCTCCGCTTTTTGCTCGCTGTCTGCAGCCGGTCAATATTGAATGCGGACGGCATAACTTTATTTGAGATAATTTTTCCGAAGGATGAAACAATGGGAGAAGTGAAGCTGAAGATAAGCAGGTCTACGAGGGGAGATGCACTAGGCATGACATTTGGAATATCGCAGGGTATAGCGGGCTATGTTGCGACGACAGGGCAACTGGTGAATCTTAAAGACCCTTACAGCGATCCGAGGTTCAATAGCCAGGCAGACAGAGAGAAGGGTTTCAAGACGAAGAGCTTACTGTGCGCACCGGTTATCCAGCAAGGTGTCGTGGTCGCTGTCATACAGGCAATCAACAAAAAGGGCGGCCTGACTTTTTCGGAGGATGATGAGCACATGCTTCAGTACTTGGCAGAGGCAAGTGGGATTAGCTTAGCTCAAGCCGCCTTGCTTAAGCAGGTCATGACAGATAGGCGGCAAGCTCAGGTCGACAAGATCTTCATCGAACTGCTCTCTAAGCGTTGTACAACCCACAGCTTCGTGACGAATGTCATGAAAGCCGCTCACGTCCTTTTTGACATGGAGCGATTCAGTTTATACCTTGTCGACCACCACCATCAGGAGATCTGGGTCACGGTGGAGGAAGAGAACATAATATGCGTCCCCATAGGGGTTGGTATTGCCGGGAAGGTGGCAGAGACCGGCGAAATGGTCAACGTTGCCGACGCCTACGACCATCCACACTTTCAGAAGGAAATTGATCTCTCCACTGGTTTCAGGACGAAGAGCGTCTTATGCTATCCTGTCGAGAGCTTAGACGAAACAGGGGACAGAAGTATTATCGGCGTTGTACAAGCCATCAATCGCGTGAGTCCTAAAGGGACGATAACTACTTTTAACGAAGAGGACACCAAGATAATGCAACTCTTCTGTAGTGAACTTAGTGTGGTCATGAGGCAGATGATGATGGAGGCTCAGTTTACTAAGATTGCCGTGGACCGTCGTAGTGCCATGAACAGGAAGAGCTCTACTGCTGTGCCCGTCTTCGCCTTAGCGAGTGAGTACAGGAAAGGCATGGATGCCGAGGCCAAGTACAATAAATTTGTCGGGGGAGACAACATGGGGTGGGTCGTGCCTGAGAAGGCGACCTCAAGTCTTCAGAGAAGAAGCAGTTGCGCGAAAATGATCAGTACCCACAGCTGGGATCTTGACATCAATGCCATGTCATTGAGTGAGATGCACACAACCTTTGAGCTTTGCTTGGAACAATTTAACCTGCTAGAAACACACAAAATATCGTCGCAGACTGTACAAGCCTTCATTGAGAGTGTCAGCGACGCCTACGAAAGCGTACCTTACCACAACTTCTACCATGGCTTCCATGTCTTTCATAGTGTACATTGCATCCTTAAGGACAAAACCATTGGGTACATAAGCAGCCACCATGTTTTGAGTTTATTGGTATCAGCCGCATGTCATGATATCGGCCATCCAGGAAATAACAACGCCTTCGAGATCAATGCAAGGACGGATTTGGCGATAACTTACAGCGACGATAGTGTTTTGGAGCGATATCACTGCAGCAAAACATTTGAGTTGTTAAGGGATAGTGAAAGCAACTTGTTGAGCGGCTTGAGTCTTCCTGAATTCAAGGAGTGCCGACGTATCATAATATTATCAATTTTGGCTACAGACATGACAAACCACAGTGAACTGCAGCGCAGTCTCTCCCTACTCAGTCACGATTCCTTCGAAAAGCTCAATAAAAACTCTTCTGCCGACATTTACAACACATTTTTTGGTGCCGTGCTGCACACAGCTGATTTAGCAGGTCAGGCCGTGCCGCTTAAACTTGCGCTTGTCTGGGGGGAGAGGGTCATTGCAGAGTTCTCCATGCAGTCGGCGAAGGAAACAGCGCTTGGACTGCCGACCGCCCCCTTCATGGCGAATCTGAACGAGCCTGGAAACGCTGCAAATGTGCAAAGCGGATACATCACCTTCATTTTGAAACCTTGGTGGAACACCTTCAAGCAGTTCTTCCCAAAGAATGGAAGCCTTAAGCAGGCAGTGATCAACATCGAGGAGTGCCATAAATTCTATATTAAGGAGATTGAAAGGTCAAAAGAGCAAGAGAGGGAAAAAATCAAGGAGAGGAGAATGCCAGAAGAAGGAGAAGGAGGGGGAGAAGGAGGAGGAGGAGGAAGGCAAAGGATGAGCGAGAAGGTGAACAAAGTTACTGTCTAATTTAATAGCTAAATTGTAATTTTTGAAGAAAAATCCTACTCTGCTTTGTTCGGACTGTAACTTAGCGCTGAAGCGAATATGAAAAGAGCGCAGCAGGTAAACAATGAGGCGGCAATGCCCTGTTGTAGATATGGGTGAGTGAGTGAGTGAGCTGATCAAGAACGTGCAAAATGTTTACCTGTTTTACCACGGAGCAGACAGACTCGTGTGACGGGGTTCCTCCTTTGATGACCTTCGACTCCCTGCAGATCATACAGCGGCGAATTCCATTGCTGGAATTGATTTCGTCCCATGTGTTGAGCTGTGTTGTGCATGCAAGAGGGGGGGGGGGGGAGGGGGGAGGGTAAGAACTGGCGTTAGCAGGCAGTCATGCACTCTCAACGTTGTTTTACTCACACATCGAGGGTGCACTAGAAAAGCACATTTCTTTGCACAGAAAGAGATCGTCATCTTTTGCTCTTCAACACCAGGTTCGTCAATTTCACCCAGGCAAATAAGGCATGTCCTCGGCGAGGGTGGGGCAGGGAAGCAGAAACCATCAGTCTGGTGGGTTTTTGGTGGCGAGGGTATAGACAAAATAATGTTAGTAGGTCGATCAGTGATGGAACTCTTGGCGTTCTCAGAGATACCATTAAACCTCAAAAACTCGCTCACAGCATCATCGCTGGTCTGACCGGGGATACCAAGCTCGACGTCTCCATCGACATCTCCAGCATCGGTATCTCCATCGAAAGAGGTAGACATGTCTTCATCGTCCGAGATGAGCCCATTCACCCCTTGGGAACGGCTGCTGTCACTCCCATCGCGAGAACCATTATCAGAATAAGATTCAGATACCGATAGAAATGAACAAGAACATTCCCTTGACGAGAGTGAGAGCACTTCAATTTCACTCTGCACAGAGAAAGAAGGCTCGCGAGGAGACGACGGAGAAGGAGATGGAAACATCCGAAAAATTAATAAAACAACCAAAAATTAGCTTACTAACATAGTTTTCGCGAGCAAAATCCGAACGTCACGAATAAAACAAACATTTCTGAACAATCCTCTTTATCCTCTGGTGCACTGCACTTCCCTGCTTTTGTCATTGTCAGCGATGAATTACCACACATCTACGCAAAAGTCTTCCTGGACATTCACACTGGCTGAAATCACGGCCTTGGCTGCCGTCGCTAACGTTGCTGACCTGCGTCCTGAAGAGGTAGGATGTGATAACGATGGTGGGTGGGTGAATAGCAATGATCGAACAGTCGGCGTCCCTTTGCATGGTCGTTGTGTGACGGACGAGACATTTGTTGCGAGCAGCCCCTCCCCCGTGTCCTCTCTCGACAGTAAAAACCAGAACCGCGTATTTTCCTTTGCGATGGACTATCAAGGCGGTATAAAATCTGAAGATGTACCGAAACCCACACCAGCCACAATTGTGGCTGCATCCCCCGGAAGACTGACCTCTGACGAGGAGTCTATTCTCATTCGATTCTGGTCGAGGATGCTACTTCTTTGTAGTCCAGCAATCAAGCACAGTCACAGGTGTGTAGGGTGTTCGTTTTTTTGCCTCCTCATGTCCACAATGTCGACACTGTTGACACCACCGTTGACACTATTGACACTCACTCCCTTAACACTCCGCTCCGTTACATACCTCCAGTACCCACCTCCAACGACCATCGTCCGTCCTCTCGACCGCTTACGTTTACTTCCGTCGCTTTTACCTCTCCAACACGGTTCACACTCATCCTCCTCAACTTATTGCATTGTCAAGTCTATTTTTGGCCAGCAAGGTCCTCGATTGCCAGTTGGGATTGAAGGAGGTGAGCATGTCGGGCTCTTGGCGTGTGTCCCATGTTCGTTGACAAACGCTTAGGTAAAATCCCAGCAACATAGGTACACACTGACAAAACTCACTTGCTTTCACAGCTTACTCTTGCCGCGAAGGAAGCCTTCAGCTCGAGCCTAGAAATTTCAGACGTACTCTTGGGCGAGAAGAAATTGATGGAGGGGATTGGCTTCACCTTCATGGTTCACCTTCCTCTCCGTCCTTTGAAGGGCGTCGTCGGCGACGTGATTGAATACCTCGGGGCCGAGGAAGACGAAGAAGGGGTTAGGATGATTATCGAGAAAGCATATGTGAGGGCTGTGGAGGTGCTGGAAGAGGGGGTATTCAGTGACATTGTACTTGTTACTAGCCCCTCAGAAATTGCAATAGGGGCATTTTTACTCGGATTAGAGGAACAGGGTGTGGATTTAGAAGACACAGCTGCTGTGAAAGTGAAAAGAGAGAAGGGGAACGATGGTGGAAGAATCGTCACTCCCATAGACACTGCTGCCTCCTCAACCACAGAAACAGCAGCAATCTCATCCGCTTTTCCCTTCGACTGGAGGTCTTACCTCCGTTCCCGCCTTAGCTCGAACGACTTCACTAAAGACGTGAAGACTGATATTGTCATTGAGAACATCGAAGTAGTAGTCCTGAGGCTGAAAGCCGTCCTCACTTCCACCCTCTCTGACTCTTACAACGCGGCTCGCGGCGCCTTTCTTCTCGGAAATGCGGGAGATTTTCAGAAGAAGGCGAAGGACGCCAACAAGAAACTGAAGGCATGGGTCAATAGGGGCTGCGAGGATGTTAGCGTTGGTGTTGACTCAGGAGGATCAGGCGGGGGAAAGGGGAAGAAAAGGGGCTTGGACGACGAAGGCGTCAATGCCAATGGTGCTTCTGATGATGCTTGTAGTGATCAAGCACCCGCCAAGAAGGCACGCCGATAGGTGGTGGTGGTGGTGGTGGTGGTAAAAGTCTTTGTCGAAAATTGATGATACATAATTGTTTATTTAGTGTGCTAAAAGCTACGCTAAATTTTTGCCTTGCTACTTATTTTCACAACTCGAACCTTTGGTTTTTCTTGCTTTGGCTTGGCGGGGTTCTGCGGTCCTTATCAGCTTCTAGAACGTTTCTAATATGGGTTGTGCGGTAAGGCGGCGGCGGTTAGGCGCATGCCAAGTGCGCAAAGGTTTGCAACGTTGATTGTCCGTCGGGTCAGGTTTGTTCTCACCTTTGATAAATCCCCTCTCTCCCAACTCTCAACAGCTCTTCAAACCTGGCCCTCAAATCCTCAAAATCCGCCTCCCTTAGAGCATCCATCAGTCGAGTCAACTCCAGTTCTGTCTCTCCAAACTCTGGGTCGCCCCGGTCCAGGCTCACGTGAATCTTGAGCATCGCGAATTGCAGGTGCTTCTCATTGGCGGCTTCAAAAGGGAGCCTTAGGAACGTGTTATCGGGGGATTGCGAACGCTTCAATTCGAAGAGATTCGTAATCACGGCGGACTCGCCGAAACCGTGTTCGCGAATGATCCAAGCGACGAAGCCGCCAACAGTTCCCTCGATGACAACCGATGGGCGGGAGGAGGTTAAATCCGAGCTGTCGGCATGTCCCCCAAAGTCCCTTCCGTTTCGCTCGATTCCGAATGTCATGTGCAACGACGGTTGAAACACTTCACCTTCATTCCTCGCCTCGTGTATGTACCCCCTTGGCAGAAACAACACATCCCCGGGTTCCAATATATACTCATTTTTCCCGCCTTCCATCTGGCTTGGTACAGGCTTGGTCTTCTCCCCCTCCCACACGGGAAGTTGGTACCCGGGTTCATCGTACACTGTCCAAATTTTCTTCCCCTCAATCTGGAACACCACCACGTCCATCCAATCGTAGTGGGCCTCAAACCCCTGCCTCCTATCCCCCTCCTCCCCCCCCCCGGGAGTGAAGTACAAATTCGCGCTCACGTCTGTACTTCCGTAAAACACGGAGGAAAGCGTGTGGGCCAGGTGACTTATAAACGGGTGGCGGCGTTGGACTTTGTTTATCAACAAGGTGAAGCCCTTGGAGAAGAGGAGGCGACAGGATTGGCTGTAGGTTAGTTTTGGGAGGGGAAAACTTGGAGGGTACCCTGTCCAGAGGGTTCCGTCATCTTTTGTCACTAGTTTTACCATGGAGAAATCCTTTCCCACACCGTGGACCATCTTCATCTTCGGAGGATTCTCATCGCCATTGGGTTCATCTTCAATTGGTTCATCTTTACTATTGTTAGGGTCAGGTTTAGGTGTAATACTAGATACATCCAGACTCACACCGTCATCTAAGATAGGGTCTATGTCATCTTGGCTAAAGTAGAGGTGCAGCTGGTGGACCGATTTCAGATGAATTGGGTCGGGGGATGAAGGCAGGGAAGAGGGGAGTTGGTGCCAGTCTGAGGACGCAGTTATGAAGAGGTACGAAGGAAGGAGGATACCGCCAAAAAAGAGGCACTTCAAAAATAACATCAATGGCGGATATAATGATGATTCGATCGACATTGTTTGATTGAATGTTGGGCGGGCAGCGTAAGACAGGCGTGGACTCAAATGATTGCACCTTTGTCACAAGTCATTTCTGATTATTGCGGAAACATGTATTAATTGTTGAAATGAGGTACGGTAGGTGAGAAACAAGCCCGAGAGTGTATTTCCCTGAAAACACCTCATTCAACGAACAAACTTTTTCTCAATTTTACTGCCTTACCCCCCCGACCTTCCTGTCCTCAGCATCAATTTAGTTCATAATCATTCACCCTTGGGAAAAGAACACACCCCTTTGGAAAAAAAAAACACAACATGGGGAACTGTGCCTGTGGTGCCTGTGGTTGTCGTCCCTACCTCGATGACTCGGTAATCGGCGCATACTCATACAACAAATGTGGCATGTGCTGTTTTACTCCTCTCTGGACCTGTCCCGGCTGCGACGGTAAGGAGTTCGAAGATCCCTCCTGGGATACCAGTACCATGCTGAGAAGAGGCTTTGACGATTTTATTAACGGGCCAGAGCTTGAGGAGGTTATGATGGATGCGCCGAAGGCTTGCCAATGGTTCTGCGGGGGCTGTAGGGATGTCACCCAGCAGGCTCCCGCGATTAATGATAAGTGGTGCCCGATGGTTAATGAGAAGTTACTTCATCCGGCTGGGTATCGTTGCGAGGCTTATTTTTGGATTACATACGGGGGTAAAGGTGAAAGGCATGAGCACATGGTTATTATGGTGAAAAAAAAGTAGATTTTTATGTGCACTTAAAATCCGTTTCGTAACAACGGGTTGGTTAAGGCTTCCAGAAAAAAAAGAACTCCTTATCGTTCATAAAAAACATTCAAAAATGCTATAACACACAATCAAATCACCAAATCAAATCAAATCAAAAAATTAGTCCTACTTGTCCCGTCCTCATTCTCCACAGGATACAAAGTATCCTTCCCATTCAACCTCCAAATATCCCACGTCAATACCGAGGCAACGCTAATCCAAACAGCGGTCAATCCAAGCAACTTCCCCGCCCTCGGCACGACTCCCCCGTACACCACCGCCGCCCTCACCGCCGTCGCCAGAACTACCAGCACCCCCATCGCCGCCGCTCCGTACCGCCGCTCCGAGTTGTTCACCGTGTTCCAAACGTCCCCCACGCACAGATGCAGGACCAAGGCCATGACGGCGGGGGAGGAGAACTTTCCGCCGGAGGCGTTGTAGATCATGAGGGAGGAGAGGGAGCGGAGGGGCGTTATTATCAATACCCACATTATCGGGAAGAATATGCCGGGGGGGGTCCAGGAAGGGAGGACCCTATCATTGAATCCTTTCACCACAGCCGGGTCGCCGTTGTCGCCTTCGTCCAGGTTTCCCACCTTCCCACCTCTAATGTCCGGGCGGCCGTTGTCGAGTATGTTGAACGCCCGGCTCCTCAGCGATAGGAATGCAAACACCAGGAAGGCAAGGACCGGGTGGAAGGGACGCCGCAAACGGAGACTCAACAGATCGAAGAAACTGAAGAGACCCGAGATCAGCGTAAGTTGGACGTTTAGGGAAATCAGATACTTGGCCACGGCGCGGTAGTCGAAGGAGGTGGGGGAGAGGGAGGAGGAGGAGGAGGAGGAGGAGGAGGAGGAGGAAGAGAACAGGGAGGAGGAGGAGGAGGAAGAGAACAGGGAGGAGGAGGAGAGAAAAGACGACACTTGTCGTCTT
>Ga0115554_1000925_pt1 | contig 20861 bp, 9 predicted proteins | sample COGITO_mtgs_1104_3_FD_87283 | JGI IMG/M metagenome (GOLD analysis project Ga0115554, IMG submission 87283) | Pelagic marine microbial communities from North Sea - COGITO_mtgs_110404 | ecosystem: Environmental > Aquatic > Marine > Epipelagic | place: Germany:Helgoland, sampling site Kabeltonne... | reverse complement strand
GAGTAAACCCGCCGCGCCGAGCGCGTTTTTCTTCCTCGTCTTTTCATCGTCAGTCTTCTCTCTCGTCGTTCGTTTGTGATGGTCCGTGCAAGAGAGCAACACCGTCGGGTGGACTTTGAACGAGGACAAAAGTAACGATTCAGACGACGATGCGTTTTCTGCGGTAGGAGTAGTAGTTGTAGTAGTAGTTCTGCTTCTCGTCGTCATCTTTCTTTGCGAACGCGTCGAAGAACTTCTCTTAAACAAGAGCGCGTTTATATGATGATGATGATGATGATGAGAAGTCCAAACTTTTCTTTTGGAGCTCTCTCTTGCGTAAAAACGGCTTAATTTCTTCTCTGCGAAAAAAAACAACTTCAGATCTAAAAAATACGAGATATGAATAACGTGCAAACAGCAATCGCGGCAATCCGCAACATGACGAACGATGAGATCAACCAAGTCATGGAAGCAATCAAAATGCAACGCACATTCAACGCTCAAAAGGTTACTCAACAACTCACAGTGGGCGACACGGTAAGTTTTGACGCGAAGACGCGAGGGGTGATCACTGGCACGGTCACAAAAATCAACCCTAAGACGGTCCAAGTCCGTGCGCATCGGACTTGGACGTTATGGAAGGTCGCCGCCAGCGTGCTCACAATACGAGAGAAAAACCCGTTCATCGGCTGCGTGGATGATGACGGCACGAAGAAGAAACCGCGATTGGAGGAGGACTAAAGAGAGGAGAGAGAGCGAGAAAAACAGAGAGAGAAAAACAGCATCCCCTACTTATTTTACATTTTCACCAAAAAATCGCACCGTTTTCTTCTCTGTTTTTTCTGTCTTTTCTGCGCTTCGAATTCTCCATAAATTTCTTAGAAAACCCATCGTGTATCGCGCGCAAAGAAACGCAATTCAGAAGAAGAAACAGAAGAGATCTGCTTGATCTCGAGGCGTAAAATCATCTCATGTCGGCGGCAGAAACTCCAGGAGGAATCGAGGCTTCGAACGGCGGAGGAGGAGGAGGAGGAGGCGCGATAAAAACGACGACGAGTGCGGGTGGTGGTTTCGAAGCCAATCACGAGCGAGCGCATCATCATCATCAGAAAAGCAACAACAACGTCGAGAGTGCAGACGACGATGACGACGAAGACGACGACGACGACGACGACGAGTCGTCGTACACCGAAGAGACGCCGCGCTCGACGGATTCTCGTCGCAGTCATCATCACCGGAACAACAACAACAACAACAACACGAATAACAGAAGAACGACCAGCAACAACAACTACCACCATCAACAACAACGCTCGCACTCATCGAACACGAGTAATAACAGCACGCAACACCACCAGTACAACCACCAACACCAACAATTTCAACATCAACAACAACAACAACCGATATTCTTCGCGGAATCGAGGCACGAGTTCGCGGAAGTTACGAGAGACGTCTACGAGAATCGAGAATCGGTGAGGCGGATGAAGATGAGAGCTTTACGACGCGCGAGGAAAGAAGCGATGGAGAATTATTTGATGCGGTTGAGCGACGATACTTCGTCGTCTTTTTTGAAGAAAAAGAATACTGCTTTTGGGGTTGTTGGCGGGGGCGCCGCTTTCGCGAAAAATCAGCAGAGACGAAGCGTCGGGCAAGAGAATCAGCAACAACAACTGCTACGACAACAGGAACAAATGGCCGCGCAACAGAAATACGGAGAGATGTTGTTAAACGGAGAGCGGTCGAATTACTTGCAAAAGTTAACCATCGAGGATGATTTTAGCTACGACGGCGAGGAGGACGAGTTGGATTTCGGAGGAGGCGAAGGAGGAAGCGAAGACGAGGGCGGATTGACGATGACCTCGACTTCGACGATTTATGCGAATTTTTTGGAAGATGATTTTGAAGCGGCGTTGAGGAGTGCGAGGGAACGAAGACAACAGCAACAGCAGCAAGCGGAAACGAGTAGTAGTCGTGAAGCGATGCCTTCGCTTTTGAATAGTAGTAGAGATAACAGTAACGGCGATCTTAGAACGGCGACGCCGCCGAATTTAGGTAATGGGACAATGTCGACTAATTATAACAGTAACATCGTCTCGACGTGGAGGATGAAGGATCGCATGAAGACGACATCAGTCGCATTGGTGCTTTGCTTGAACATTGGAGTTGATCCTCCAGACTGTTTGAAAGTATCGCCGTGCGCGCGAGCGCAGTGTTGGATCAACCCGTTAGCGACGCCGCCGCAAAAGGCGCTCGACGCCATCGGGAAAGCTTTGCAAGCGCAATACGAACGATGGCAACCTCGGGCGAAATATAGATTGCAGCTCGATCCAACCGTAGAAGACGTGAAAAAATTGTGTCTCTCGTGTCGAAGAAGTGCAAAGAACGAGAGAGTTTTGTTCCACTATAACGGCCACGGCGTCCCTCGCCCGACGCAAAACGGCGAAGTGTGGGTGTTCAATAAAAATTACACGCAATACATTCCGCTCTCTTTGTACGACGTGCAACAGTGGACGGGAGCGCCGGCAATTTATTTATTCGATTGTTCGAGCGCAGGTACAATCGTCAAGTCGTTTTTATGGATCAACGAAGAACGAAAACGGCGGCGGATGGAAGAAGAGAAGAGTAAAATGCAACAGGAACGACGCTCGGCTTCCGGGGAAAACCTAGCAGCGGTGAGCGAAAACTACGACGGCACCATGGATGACTTGACAAACACCAATAAAGATAACAACAGCAATTACGGTCACAACGAAAAGAATAGCAACGACATCAATAATAGAGAAAACATCGAGACTGAAGGGAGAGTGCGAAGCGCGAAGCCGTCTGGCGCGTTCAACGCTTCTAACTTCCCACCGTTGCCGACGCGTCCGCCGACGCCGGCTCCACCAATTAGAGAGGAACGTATCGTTCTTGCCGCTTGCTCGGAAGACGAAAGCTTACCACAAAGTGTAGAGCTTCCCGCGGATGTTTTCACGGCGTGTTTGACGACACCAATTAAAATCGCGTTGCAATGGTTCGTGAGTCGGTCTGTTTTGAAAGGCGAAAGCGGCGTGAGCGAAGATATCATCGATAAAATTCCAGGCTTACAAAATAATAGGAAAACACCACTGGGTGAACTCAACTGGATTTTTACAGCGATTACGGATACAATTGCGTGGAACGTGTTGCCTCGTCCGCTCTTTCAGCAACTCTTTCGACAGGATTTATTGCTGGCAAGTTTGTTCCGCAACTTCTTATTGGCGGAGCGAATAATGCGCGCGAACGATTGTACTCCAGTTTCCATTCCTGAGTTGCCACCAACGCACCAGCATCCGATGTGGCTTGCCTGGGATATGGCGGTTGAGAATTGTTTGCTCCAAATTCCCGATTTGATTGAGGCGGAGAAGAGAATGGCAGCTTCGCAAAGCGCCTCCGCCGGGACGAACGGCGCGCAACAACAAGATCCCTCCCAGCAAGCCTTTCCAAACTTTACGCCCAGTTCGTTCTTTTCGGAGCAGCTCACAGCCTTCGAAGTGTGGCTTGAACGCGGTGATAATTCCAAAGATCCACCTGAACAACTTCCGATTGTTTTGCAAGTTTTGCTTTCGCAATCTCACCGTCTTCGGGCGCTCGTTTTGTTAGGTCGATTTCTCGACATGGGTCCCTGGGCGGTCGATCTTGCGTTATCCGTCGGTATTTTTCCGTACGTCTTGAAGCTTCTGCAAACGACTGCGCCTGATTTGCGACAGATTTTGGTATTCATTTGGACCAAGATTCTTGCGTTTGATCGCAGTTGTCAAGTCGATTTGGTCAAAGATTCCGGACACACGTATTTCATTCGATTTCTCGACGCGCCAAACATTCCAGCCGAGGAAAGAGCAATGGCGGCGTTCGTCTTAGCATCCGTTTGCGACAATCACCCGAAAGGCCAGAGCGCGTGCTTAAAAGGTAGTCTTGTCGATGTTGTGCTCGCGCATATCTCGAGAGCGTGCGATCCTCGAGGTACGAGAGAGGCGACGAGTCCGTTACTCGCAAAATGGTTGTGTTTGTGTCTTGCAAAATTGTGTGAAGATAACGTCGAGTCAAGGCGAATTGCGTTTAGAGCTGGCGCTGTAAAAGTACTATCGAATGCATTTTCGCATCAGAGTCCGGACGCGCGATCGGCGGCTGCGTACGCGCTCGGTGTGATGATTGATGTCCCGGAAGAAAGAGAAGCAAAGGAAAAGAGACGAAAAGAAATGGAAGATTTGAAAATGGCATCCATGGGGTTTCCACAAACGCAACATCAGCAAGGCGGTAGCAACGATAGCATGTTGCGGCCGTCTTCGAGGGGTTCTAGAGTGCAATCGAGATCGTTATCGAGAGTCGAGAAGATTGAATCAGAAGCCGAGTTGCTCGGAAGAAAGCTAAGCGGCATCGCGGGCGAGGGCTCCGACGAAGGTAAGCAACATCACGGGCACTCGGGATCTACCGGGGTAGGCATTGGCAGTGTCGAACAACAAAACGGTGAAAGCGTGTACGATGGCACAGGAGTAATCTCGGCGAATGACGTGGATGAAGAACAACAGAGACGACACGAAGAACACGAACGCGAACTTGGGTTGCGCCGACAACAACACAGCGACGAGCGCGAGGCTATCGGAGCGATACTTTCGAAACTTTCTTCGGATTCGTGCACGAGTACTAGGTGTGAAATGGCTATTGCGATTGGACGATTTGCGAGAGGACATTCAGATACTTTCCAAGCAACTGCGCAAAAATGGAGGAAACGCCGCGAATCGAAGCAACAGGAGAGACGATTATTGAGAGGCGGTTCGGTTGGAAACAGCGGTGGTAATATCGTCGGCCTCGACAATGAATTAATGAGCGTTTCAGCGCGACCGATGGGAAACTCTGGAGCAGCAGGTTTGCAAAAACCGTCTGCACGTCATCAGAGGCGATATTCTGCGGTTGATGATCACAGAGATCTCAAAGCGGCAACACCTATCGAAATGCAGCGAACAAAAGGTGCGGCACAGGAAAGACATCGAAGTTTAAGTAATTTAGGAGGTTTTGCGGAGAGATACTCGTTTTCGTCAGGTGGCGGATCGCACGATGGGGTTACACACTTTCCACACATGCGACGAGTTGCGGAAAGTGATTCAGACGATCCGGATGATTCATCTTCTACATCGAACTCTGACGTTGAAGAATCGGAAGACGACGACGACGTATTTGAATCGAACGTCGTTCTGCGGGACAAAGAAGATAATAATAATGCTCAAGGAAGCGATAATGATGACGACGATGATGATGATGATAACGATGAGGAGGAGGACGAGCTCGACGGAAACCATCCGGATTCTCAGAAGGGGAGCAGCGGCGATACTCTCACGGACGAGCAGCCTATGCACCCACGAAAACGTTTTCCACACCGAAGCAATTCGTCATCGTTTTTGACGAAAAATCTGTACGACCAACGAGACGAGGAGATAACCAGTCACGCGGTTTTGGTTGCATTGGCTGATTTAGCCGTCGATCCTTCACCACGAGTCGCGAGTTGCGGGCAATCCGCGCTCTTGTGCTCAAAATTGCATTCGAAACACCCGATCTCTTTAGCGGCGACTCGAGCGGAGACGTTTGGTGCAAAACCTGGGAGGCAAGCGAGAATTCAACGCGAGCGAATGCGAAAACGCGAAGATTTACAGAGGAAGACGCATGAACTCCTTTTTGGTAGCAAATTTGGCCCGAACAGCGGTGGAATTAGTAAAGATAGCAAGGGTCGCATTGTAGAAGCCTCTAAAAGTCTGAAGCGCGCAGATTCTTGGTCAAGTCGTTTGTTTGAAAGGGGTCGAAAATTGCTCGGTTCATCGCCGCAAGGTTCGCACGGCTCTCTCGATATTCATAACATCGATAATAAAAGCGACGATGGCAGTGGGAACAAAGTCTCCTCGAGGTCCCCCGAGTACAACATGTTGCAGCGAACGACATCAGAGCGAGCCGCCGGCGACCCGCGAAGCCTTGGACGACTCTCCATCACGTCTCGAAGCTCTATTTCAATCAATACGACGGTTCAAGCGTTTTCTGGCGGCGATAGACCTGAAAATTCGCCGCCGGCGCCGAGTGTTTTGGCTCGATCATCGGTGATGTTGCAATCACCGCCGCAATCGCCCCTCAGGCGCGTCGCCAGTTCTCTGTTCAACTCTTTCAAATCCTCTGGATCGAATCCAGACATCGCTCGGGGAGACTCCGAAACACTTGCGAGAAGTGTGAGCGGCAGAGTTGCTCGTATGTCTTTGAACGACGAAGAGATGCATATCAGCAGTTCTCCCAGATCGAGAAGATCTTTGTCAATGATCGGAGGTCACAGCGATAGCAGCGACAAGCTCATGCTCGCGAGACAAGACTCGAACGATTCAGCAAACGAGAACAAGCAAAACAACCCGAAGGCTCCGACTTCAAGTAATGACGATTTATTCAACTTAGCCGAAGACGAAGCGTCGCTTCAGGGACGACCGGCGAAACCTCCACTTTCTAGACTGTTCGAGGCTTCGCGAGAGCATTTTTCGAAATCGCTGTTGGAACCAGAGGAAGATAATACGACAGATTTCGACGACGACGATCGAGATTCGGAGGATAGCGACAGCGACCAAGGAACTTTTAGCGATGCCGATCGAGATTCGTACGACGATGATTACAGCGATGGAGGGTCATCAGTTGAGGAGGAGTACATGTACGCGTACGGAAGCTCTTTTGCGCAGGCGAGACGAGACGCGAACGCGACTTTCAACGCTTTCAATGGCAACAACAACAATGCCGGAGCAAAGAACAACGAGGAATTTTTCGACGGCGATTACGTGGACACATCGAGCGAAAAATACTATAACATTGATAATTACTTCTATGAAGGCGCGACGCTCTCGCAACGTCAACAACGTCAAGAAATTATTCTCGAACCGTTTCGTCGCCGCAAGCGTCGACAAACTGCATCGGACAGAAGTTATCGAGGTAAAGAACGCGCCACGCAAAATTTGGTTGATTTTACGAACGTCATAGCGTCCCATGAAAATGTTCAGAACTCAAGACACAACGCGCCAACTGCTGTTGTGATGCATCCTTTGTTACCTCACATTGCATCTTCGGGCGGAAAAGGATTGATACGTGTCTTTGATTACGCTTCGAAAACGATTACGAATGCCTTTGATGCGCAACTCCCGACGAGATCGGCGACCCAAATATCACTCGTAAATCAGCTCGATGATGCCATGTTGCTTTGCGCCGGCTCGGATGGAAGCGTCAAGTTATGGCGAGACTACTTTCGAAGAGGTGAAGAGACTCTGGTTGCCGCTTGGCGAACGCTAAAGTCTCGCCCGAGAGCGTACAAAACTCATGGAACGTACAATGCGGAAGATACGGCCGATTGGCGACATCACCATTCGAGTCACCATCCAAAGAATTCGAAAACGAATGCCGTTGTTCTTTGGCAGCAAGCTGCGGGATGTCTTTATTCAGCCGGAAATACGCTTCCAAACCCTATTTTGAACGTTTGGGACGCGTCGCGTGAGTTATGTCTGGAGTCTCTGGTTACGCCATCGGCGGCGACTTCGTTAGCCGCCGAAGGCGCACTTTTAATGGTTGGTGCAAACGATGGGAGCGTATTATCTTACGATTTACGAACTCCTGCTCGCTTGTTGAGCGCTATTAAAACGCACGGAGACTCTGTAGTTTCTATTTTGCTCCAACCTGGAAGCGTTGGGAATCTAGTCGCCACCGGGTCCTCCAGCGGTGACGTGCACTTTTGTGATTTGCGCAACGCTGCGAAGCCGTTCTTCATGGTGAACGTATCTGGAAAACCAGTCGCGAGACAGGATTATGACGAAGGGACGACGTTGGATGGGAACGCGATTGATTCTGTTGTTGGGGGCGTCAGCGGTGCAGCAAAGACGAATCAGCCGTCGCCTTTGGGTGGAGGAGGTGGTCGACACAGCTCTCAATTGCCGGCAAAGAAGAGATTGCTCACTACGCTCATCTCCACGCCAGTGGCTCCATTCATCGTAGGCGGTACCACAAAAGACGCCATTAAAATTTGGGATGTCGAAGGGAACGAAATTGGTGAAGTTTTGTACACGAATAAGACGACGAAAGCGCGCCTCGGTGCCATCTCTGCCATGGCGTTTCATCCAAACCAAATGTGCTATACGGCCGGTGACATTCGGGGCGCGACGACTGTCTTTGGTATGTCGGAAGATGTGCTCTAAATTTAGCAAAAACTTGAGATTTCTAATATTAAATTATCTATACTATTACAGCTTGCGCGCAGAATCATTTGTGCATGTGCTTCGAGGAAAGCACGTTTTCGTTTTTAGCGAGAAGTACTTTTTCAAAGACAGCGGGACGGGGGACGGTGACCGGCACCCCTAGCATTTCGCTCAACACGGTTTGCGCTGTCGATACCGTCTCTTTATCGAATTTAGTCGCACTCTCGAATCTGTCACCATCTCCTTCGCTACCACCAGTCTCTACGATATCAACGGCAATTCGAATTGCCTCGAGAGCATGAGACGAATGTTCTCTCACGATTCTCGTGCATCCTCTTTCAGACACGACGCCAATCGACAGTAAATGAACAAAAGTCGAAATCGCTTGGGCTTTGAGCTCCTCTCGATACTTCTCTGCAGCGCGCTTTGATGTTACGTTACCATCGTCGTCTTCGAACTCTCCGACGAGTTTACTACACTGTTTCTCGCTTTGGACGAGCGCTTCAACGACGACTCGGATGCAATCGACGTATGAAAGATGGTCCAAAAACGTACGCGACGCTCGCGAAATAGCCGCGAGAGATTCTCTACGAATTTTGAAATTCTCGCTCGTTTTAATCAGAGTGAGTAATAGTCGAGTGAGAATGACACCGGCGTTGCTGACGCCTCTGACTGCTGAGAACGCTTCGTTAGAGATCGCATCCTGGTTTTCGAATAAGTTTTTTATGGCAACGCAAGAGTTCCATTGCGTTTTTGCGGAACCCGTAGAGGCGCAAGAAAAGAGCGCCTCGCAAATCAGTTGAAGCGTCTCATCCTCCAAGTCACGAAATTTCGCAATGTGTCCGAGCCCTCGCGCCACGTTCGCCCGCACTTTGTCTGCTTTCGAAATAGTCCACTCGTGGAACAAATGCGTCAATTCTTTATTAATCGATACATCATCACTATCATCCGCAGAAGGCGTCGGCAACCTTGTAGCGCACAAGGCGATGTTTGCAGCGCACAAAGACGCGTTCATTTCCAGCGTCTTTGAAAAATCTTGATGCGTCCTTTCTTGATTCATAGCGTTCTTGACGCTTTCTAACGCGCCCAAGAGAACCTCATCCATTTCGAAATATTTCGGATCTAAGATGAGAAGTGATGCGAGCGTTCTCATGGCTTCCGCGCGAGTTGCGCTCGGATATCGACGATGTTTTTCTCGCAAAATATCGAGAGGAGCCTCAAACACAGCTTTGATTCGAGAAATCTCCGCGGTACCGTTACTACTCGATCGTATATCGCTGATGACACAATCTGTCGTTTCGCTCAAACACCGCAAAGCGGCGATTTTTACGAGTTGCGTGACTTCATCCGATCGCGTGTTCGAAAGGCACGACGGAAGCGCGTTGTCGATAAAATTGCACCACAGCTCGCGGCGAATTTCCGCGCAGAAGAGAAAACTGCTGTTCTTCCTCCTGCTCTTTTGAAGGACAGCGGAGAGCATCGCGCACTGCAATTTTACGCTCGCGTGCATGACCTTCTCGAAAGCGACTTTATTTGCCCTGGAGGAAGATTTTGCCACAAAAATTGCCATCAAGACGTCCGGCGAGAGTTTGCAAACGCACTCTCGATTGGGAAACAAAATTTTTGACGCGTTTTCAGAGGACGCCAACTTTTGCAGCGCTTTAAAAGCCTCGCACGATTCCTGAACTTCTTTGTCTATCAAGGAATCGCGCGTAGTCGATGCGGCTGCTTTTTTCCACAAAGCTTCGCACGCTTGCAAAAACAGCGTCATTTCATCCGCGGTGTATTTTCTGGCGTTTAAGCTGGATTTGAACACCACAGAAGACGCGTTGCTTTCCAAACTTTCAAAGCCGATTTTCGCACTCAACGTGATTCCAAGACATCGAATAATTGGTGCTTCTTTGAAAAACGCGCTCACTACCGCGCTGCTTGGAAACGAGGAATACTCAATCAAAAGTGCGCATTTGATCGAGTTCGCGAGCTGCGGTACCAACCGCTTCGGCAATCTCAAAAACGGCAAGGAATCGACCGCTTTCTCCGTCAAGATGCTCAGCCAGCTTATCCATTTGTCCGCGCTTCCTATGTTGTCTTTACTCGGCGTGGGTGCACCAGGAAAACGTTTTCGAAAATGGTGCTCTGAAATTCTGGTCCACGCGTACGAAATCGTTTCGCACAGCGCCACTGCGTTTTCCCCTAAGTTCATCGATACCGTAGAGAATCCCGACGAAGCTCGACGCGACGATGACGAAGACATAGCACTCACAGCGCTACCGCCGCTTACACCCTTATCCTCTTTCATCTCTGCCATTGCTAAATACTTCTTCGCTTCGCTTGAATCTAATAACGAAATAATCGCAAAGCACGCCGCCGAACGAACCGATGCGCTTCGTTCGAAAACCATCAACTTTTCGAGCGTTTTCTGCGACGCGAGAAGAACGCTGCTCTTCTTCTTTTTCGGTGCAGGAGAAAACTCTCGAGGGAAGACTATTTGCCATCGCGAACACATTCCCGATGGGTTTCTTTTGGCCATGTACCCCAACGCCGCGAGCGCCTCAGTTTTCAAAAGTTCCACCGGGCTCACCTCTGTTATTGTTGTCTTTGCTTTCCCCGCTTTCTCGAACGCGCTCGACGGTGGTAAGCACCAATCGCTCTCCTCCGCAAACCCGCCGATATATGAATCCTCACTCACCTTCGTCTCTCCATTGCCGTCGTCCACTTCGCCTCTCCTCGCACAACCTTCGTACTTATAAAACGCGCATTCTCTCAACAAGGCATTCGCCAGAGCGTCCATTTCCCGTTCCGGCCAACTCGTGAGCGTCGCGCACGCCTTAATCGCTCTCACTACACACGCCGCGTACCACTGCTTCTCTTCGAGTCTTTTCCCACCACCGTCGCTCTCATCAATGCTGCTCTCCTCCTCACCGCCGTGCTTTTTGAGCGTTGCTACCGCGTCTGCTAAAACCTCCTTCGCCAGTAACGTCGATACGCTCTCGATGTCGGCGACGACGACGATATCTTCGTCCTCCTCCTCTCCTCGATGATTGCTATTCGTCTTTATCGTCGTCGTCGTTTGCGTCTGAATCAGAACACTCGAAAAGTTCGCGTTCGTGCTCGACACCACGCGTCCTACGTTCAAAACCACGCTCCCAATAGCGTGCGCGATGAGCGTCATTTCTCGCGTTCGAATTCGACTTCGGTGCTTTTGTACTTGGTTGTCTTCTTGGTCTTCTTTCATCAAGAATTTTAAAAATCTCAACTGTACGTTCACCAATCGCAAAGAGCTTTCCACGAACACATCGACGACCAAAACATTTTCCTCCTCCTCTTTCGAGTTTGAAGAAGACAAAGAAGAAGAAGAAGAAGAAGAAGAAGTAACACCGCTAAAGCTGATGAAAGCTGATTCTTCTTGTTCTCGTCGTTGTCTCTCTAAAAACTCCAGCGAGATAAACTCGTCGTCTGTATCGTCCTCGTCTTTCTCGTCGTCGGTTCGTTTTCTTCTCGTCAAGATTTCAGACATCTTTTTCTCCAACTGCGCGTTTCTTTCGACGATTTTTGAAAGTAGAACTCGTCGACGTGAGGAAGAAGAAGAAGTCTCCTCTTCCTCTTCCTCTTCCTCCTTCTCGGAAGCCCGCGATACTTTGCCCATGATGGATGATGACTTTTCTTCTCTTCTTCTGAGGAAAAGAAAGAGAGAGAAAATCGAAAGCTCGTTATTTAGGGTATTCAACCCTATCGTCTTCGAGACGAAGGAGGAGCGCTCTCTCTCTCTGGCGCATTTTTTCACATCGATGAGTTCGTTATAAAGTCGCGCATTTTAGGGGAGTTGAGAGAGCATATCATCATCACTTTTTTTGTGCGCTCGAGAGAAAAGAGACCTCTCTTCTGAGGAAGATGGAGATACCGCGAGCGAGAAGAAGAAGAAGAATAAGAAGAAGATGACGATGAAGCGGAGGAGCAACGAGAGCAAATCAAAAGAGCATAATATCAGGGGAAAGTGGAAATCCGTTTTGCTCGTGGCTTTCATCGCGTTTGTCGCGGAAAAAGCGACGAGCAAAGCGAGAGTGCACTTCGCGATGAGAGGAAAAGGAGAAGTGGTGTTTCGAAGTTCTGGCGCGGGTTTTTTGGAGAGATTTCCTTCTTCTTCTTCTTCTTCTTCTTTGACGACGACGACGACGACGACGGAGATTCTCGCCGTGGTGACAGTTGGTTGGCAGATATCGTCCTCGTCGAACGAAAGGAAAAGGCACTTACGGCGAATCATCGAAAATTATCGGGAGATGTGCGCCGCTACGGATGACGGTGACGCGCCTCGATTCAAGCGCGTCACGGTAGCCGTAGCGGCGTACGATTTCGACGCGGAGTCGATGACGTCGTTTCTATCGTCTTCCTCTGAACATTTTTTTCGTTCGTCGCGAAGAAACGGCGACTGGCAAATATCTCTCGAGGAGGAGAAGAGTAGCGATGGTCGTCGAGTAACAATTGAACGAGCAGAACGCGCGCTGAAGATGAATTATGTGAAAGAGAACCGGTCGTCGTCGCTGCCGTGCGAGTTTGCCTTGGATTTAGAGTTGTTCGGTTTCAGAGAGATCGACGGGACGAAATCGCATTTGACTCCCGGAGACTTGGCGCTTCGTCACAGGGATATTTTTTTGCGCAGAATACTTTCCGATTGCGAAGACTGCGATGACGAGAGCAGCGATAAAGTCTTATTCATCGTTCAAGAAGACGACGTGTATTTGGATAAGAAACATATTTCTTCATTTCTGGAAACTTCGAAACTTACCGAAAGTGCAAATAAGTTTGCAGAGGAAGGGAAGGGAAGCTTATTCTATCATCCGTTCTTTTTCGATTACGAGAAGGATAGCGACGGCGTCGTGTACGCCGACTGGAGAGTAAACGCTGGCTTCGTTCAAAAATGGAACAACAATCAAACAATTTTTACGAGCACGAAAGCTTCTGGCGGAGGGAGGAGTTTAATGATCCGAGGTCGCTCTCGCCTTCAAGATTTACTTTTTTCATCGGAAAGCAGTAGCAGTGTCGGTGAAACTCGCGTTGCGGAACTAAGAGAATGGCTCGACCCACTCTCTGTGCATCCCGGTGAGTTCAACGTCGAAGTAGCCACGAACAGGTGGATTGAAAGAAAGGTACACGCTCGCGTCCATAAAACCAAAGCTAGAAGGCAAGTTCGCTTTCTCTTGCCACTCTCTTCAGGCGTTGTCGACGCCAAACATCGCGCCGGATCGTTGGAGACTTTGCTCGACAGCGCCGGCATCTGGCACGCTTCGAACACGTACGTGGAAAGGAGGAAAGAGCTTTCACCACTCGATCCAACTTCTCCGTCGAAAAACAAAAAGAATCAAGAAACTTTGGAGCGTTTGCGATGGCGCGAGCTTCAACAAATCTTTCGCTCGTGTTTCGAGGAAGGACAAAAAAGCGAAGAAGAAGAAGAAGGAGGTGAGAACGAATGTTTTCGATGTTTATCGGTCTCGTCTGAAAAAAAGGCGGAATACCGCGCTCGCGTTGTCGTCGACGACGACGACGAAAAGAGAAGAACGAGGAGAAGAAGAAGAAGAATCGATGTTGTCTTTTCGTGCGCGTAGAGAGAGACGGGCGCGGCGCCAGCGCCCGAAAAAGTGTCAGTTAGTTATTTTAGTTCATTCTCAATATAGTTCTACGACATAGTCCTTTCGGCGTGTTTTACAGGGCGCGGGGTGCACACAAAAAAAAAAACTACTTGATGCCTCTGCTTACTGCAACAGTTCCTCGCACGCAAAACACAACACGCGCGCGAGATTATTAAAAATAAACGAACGAAATTAACATGCAAACCCACTTGAAGAGTCGTCAGCAGCAGCGTCAAAGCTACCGCGACGACTTCCCCGTGGCGGCGAGAGTCGACGACTCGGTGGCAGCAGATTTTGACGATTCGAAATCGAAAAAGCGCGTTAACACTCCGCGCCTTTTTTTCTGGTGGAGAAAAGCGAAAAAGTCGCGCGATGTGGTCGCGCTTTCGATCGTGTTCCTCCTGACTTTTTTTCTCTCCTACTCTTTGACGTCGTCGTCCTCGTCGTCGTCTTTTGAGTCGAACAGCTTTGGACCAGCGGTGCAACGCGGTCTCGCGCTGCGAAAGAAATTCGCCGAACAATCAGCCGCTTCTTCTAACCACGCGTACAGATACTCGAACAGCCATCACGCGTTGGAGTACTCGACTCGCAGACAATTGTTGGCGACTGCATATCCTGAAATCGATGAAATTTCACCTCCAGTGACGACGTGCAGCGTGACTGGAGAATCTTACGTCGTGCAAGGTGCCGATACCGCGGGAGACTTTGGCTCTCGAATGTGTTGTTCTTCGTATTATGCGACGGAGGTGACCTTTTGCGGGTACACGACGACGGCGCCCAGTTTCGAGTATGCAATGCACGTGACGTCGGGTAGAACGTCGACGACGAGTATAAGCTCGGGAGCGACGGAAACGGGAGAGGGTGACTGTAAAACGTACGATACTTCCGCGGCGCCCGCGAAGATTTGCGTGTACACGGAGTGCCAGACCACCGATATGGCTGACTGCACGTTTTCCGAGCATTCGGTTACATTTACTCACGCGCCTTGGCCGAGTCCACCGCCAACGCCGAGCCCACCTCCAGCGCAAGCTGCAGTCGATGCCACGATGGAGCTAACGGGATACAGCGCGGCCGATTTTGGTGAAGCGCAAAAGACGGCGTTTAAGAAAGGCATGGCGGCGTATTTGAACGTTGGCGCCGATGCTATTACGGTGAAGAGTGTTATCGACGTCGTCGACGCAAGTCGTCGTAAACTTCAAGCGGCTACGGACAAAGTAAAAATCGAATTTACGGTGGAAACAACCACTTATGCCGATATTTCAGACGTGGAGGAAAAACTCGTCACTGAAGATTCGACGAAGTTGAACGAAATGGTAACTACTCTCAGTGCGCAAGCGGATTTGACCGTTACCGCCGTTACCGCTCCGGTGTCGCTGACGAAACTCGCGCCGCCTCCTTCGCCTCCTCCGGAAGCTCAGGCAATCACATCTGGTGCAATTCCTCGTTTAACTCGACTTTTATCGATCGTATCGCTCTTGTGTGCGGTTTCGATGACCTATGTTTTGTAATAACTGAAAATGTACGATGAAGAAATATTATCACGGCGTTCTTGCTTTTAAACAAATCTATATTCTATTTCATTTCTAGAAAGTACCGCACAACTACACTTTAAGGAGTAAAGAGAGAAAGTCATGACCAACGCTAAAAGCAACGAAACCCTCGCGAAAGAACAACAAAATAAGAAGAAGCAAAAAGAGCTCGTAGATTTAGAGTGCGACGACGAGTTCGAGGAGTTCAACGAAGAAGGTATTCTATATAGAACGTATTTAAAATCGTAACGCGTGAAGATTTGAGATCTCTTCTTCTCTCTCGTTTCTTTTCTGATCTTTGTTTTGCGCGTAAAAACTGACGATCTCTCTCTCTCTCTCTCTTTACTTCAACGCGAACGAAAACAGAGTGGACGAGAGAAAACGAGGAGAAAGAAGACGTGGCGCAGTGGGAAAACGATTGGGACGACACCGAAGAAACGGACGATTTCAAGACGCATTTGAGAGAGGAATTGAAGAAGAACGCCCACAGGAAATAAATACTAATAATGAACGCTACTACGACGACTTCTTCTCCGTACGCGGCGATTGCAAAGATGCGACGCGAATTTCCGCAATCGTACGTCATTCAATTAGCCACGGTGAATAGTCAAGGGAAACCGAAAGTGAGAAGCGTGTTGTTTGAAGATTTGAAGACGAGCGAGAAAGAGCAAGTGCTCGTATCGATGAAGTGTTCGAAGAAATCGAATAAGTTTGCGAAAGCTCTCGAAGATGGGTCAGCGACGGCTGATGGGGAAGTGTGTTGGTGGGTAGAAGATTCGAATTGCCAGTGGCGCTTCAGTGGGAGTGTGGATCTCGTCTCCGACGGAGACGAAAGACGCCGTCTTTGGGATCACATGAACGCGGGCGGCAAAGGTCAATTCTTATTACCCCAGGACGCGGGAGAGATGCAACGAAATACGGAAGAGTTGAGAGAGAAACAAATAGAAAAGTTAAAATCGTTCGGAGAAGACCAGAGCGCAGCGTTTGACGCGCCGATGGAAGATTTTTTAGTTTGCGTTCTCAGATGCGAGGAGATAGATTACTTAAATTTAGGAACTTTAGAGAGGAGAAATTGGATTTACGACGACGAAAAGGCATCTTACGATTTAAGAAAAGACGGCGTGTGCGTTCCGGTGGTGTCGTCCGTCAAGAATGCATAGTACAGTAGGTAGTACAGCTGACATTTAGATTTTTTAATATACTACAACTATGCTTGGTTACTACTAAATAAATCAATCAATCAGTACGAGAGATCGACATACGAGTGCGCGTTGTGCAATACGTACGAAGGAACAAACCTTTCTAAAACTTCTCTATCGACGTTCGCGAAATACGACAAAGTTTCCAAGTACGCGACCAATTTGCGCACGTCGTCCGGATACGAGTACGTTCGCTCCAAGTTTCCTTGGGCGATGTTTTTGCGAGTGCTCACAATACTACCTCCCGGCTTCGGAGGTTTGACGTTTGCGTATTTCGAAAGTTTGTCCTCTCTTCTCTTCATGGCAATCGCCGCGATTCTTGATTTGATTTCGAGGCCGACGGAGGCGATGTGCTGCGTGAGCGTTTCGGTCCCGTTGAACTGCGCGCATAAGCTCGCGATGCCTACGATGATGGCAGACACGTCGTATCTGAAAAGGCTCCTTCCGCTCACCTCGCTCGCGATTAGAATTTTCAATTCTTCCGAGTATTCAACGTTTGGAAAGACGTATTTCTCAAGAAATACGAAAAGAACGTCCGCGACGTTGATTTTTTGTGCGTCGGATTCGTCAATTTTCACGTACGTTTGCAATAAAGGCGTTTGGAATCCAATACTTTTTAACTTATCGCTGAGTTCCTCGTAAAATCTCGATTGCGAGGGCAAGAGTTTGGCGCTCAAAACGTGTTGAGTTTCGTCACACAGCATCGCGTCGTTCACGTTTTCAATTGCTTTTACCAAATTTCCAGAATCGATTTTTGCGCTCGAACTCAATTCTGTATTCACGAACGTTCGCAAGATTAAACACGCGCCGATACCGTGTAAATCTTTGCAAAAGTTCTTCACGAATGCCTCGTCCAGATTTGGTAAGCGATAGTCCCTTACTCCTTCACCAACGCGTGTTAACGTCTTCGCAACGATCGCGCCAGCGACGCACTCCCTCAAACTTTGAGCGATAATATTCGTCAATAACTCATCCATCGAGCGTAAACCGGAAACTCCAATCGCTTTATTCACGATTTTAAACGTACTCGAACTCAATTTCTGTCTATCGGTTTTCACGAAATCGACCCAGGCGAATCGATTGGGAAGAAAAATCATAGTTTCGTCGATATATTTCGGTTCAGACGTCAATTTAATCAGTTTTCGAACGATTCTACCCATGTACGTCTGCGAATCCGGTTCATTTTTGGTGGGAGGAAAGATCGGTATTCCCAACGCAACCGCGCGCGGCGTCGAAGAGGTACCAACGTTTCTGCTCGCCGAAGGACTTCCCAAAGCGCGTTTTTCGCGCTCGACGCAAAATTGGTTCACTCGTGCCAACTCTTCTCGCCACGCTTTCAATCCTCGCACGTTGACATAATCCTGAATGTATTCGAACGAGCTTTTGAAAGCTTCGAGCCTTTCGACGCACGAGATGAGTTTCTCTTTGAATACTCGCGCGGAATCTCGATCGTGCCCTTCGAATCTACACTCCTCGTCGAATAGTTTTGCCAATCGTCGCGCCAATTGCTCGCGAATGCCATCCTCTAATAGTTTTCTCGGGTCGAGTTCAATAACGCCAACGAACGTTTTCTCCATCGCTAAAATACCTCGCGCGAACGCGGCTATGTTATGAGTCGTTTGCGCCAGTTCCTCTCTCGTTTCTAATTTTGCGTACTCGGTGAGTTCTCGCTTTTCAATCGTTGCCGGTAAGTTTGTAAGCTCTGATGTTCGTAGACTCACCACTTTCTCGTCGAGTATTTTAAAGACGGATTCAGGAATGACGGTCAATATCGTGCTCGCGTAAGATGCAATTTCTTTGCTGTAAAATTTTGAACACGCGTCTACGTCTTCGCTGCGCTCGTCGCTCGAGATGCGCATGAGCGGCATCTCGAGCACTGAACGCAGCTTGAGCAGCAAAGAACGCACTTTAGAACACGCGAAGGGATCTTGTTGCACGCGACTACGCAAAGCTTCGCGTATTGAATCTTTAACCGACCACGCATACGAGGCGTCCGAAACAGCAGTGATGGTATTCAACGCTTTTTCACCGACGCTCGCTGTTTTCAACATGACTTCTAAAAACTGTCGAGCCTCTGCAATGTACGTTTTCGCTTGAAGGTTGGTGTTGATGGAATGAAAGTTATCGACTTCAAGCAACGCGGAGGAAAGTTGCTGAATCGTTTTCGAAGGCTGCGTGTGCTCCAACTGTTCTATTTGCTCGGCGATGTGCGCGAACCAGTGCGTCAAATTCTCGTCCTTCTTCACGGAAAACTTAGTCAAAGTCTCCGAACCAGCAAAGTAGCGCGACAGTTCGGAAATTCTCGACGTTGCTTCTTCTCGCGCGTTTTCCCACCGCGTGTTTTTATCTTTTAACAACTTTGCGTACGTGAGTTTCGTAACGCGTTCGATTTCGGCGACGTCGAGCAAAAGTTCCATTTGTCGTTCCATTTTCGGCGCGTAATACGCAAACGAGGATGATAAGTCTGTATTTTGAGAAACGTTATGCAGCAAACACCAGCGCAACCAATTATTGGCATCTCGCAAACTATCGAGAATCAAACTTTCGTTATCGAGAACGAACTTCTCGTCGACGATTTTCCTCTTTGCGAAAAACGAGCGAAAGACTTTCGAGATCTCGTTGAATTTTCTATCGCACCGTACGCATAATTTCTGCACATTCTTTGCGTTTAACGCGATGTTCAAAGCCTCGTTCGCTGCCTCGCATCGTTTCCATGCCATTCGCAGATCTATCGTTTTACCGAACGTCCAATTGACGATCCAGTTATCGGCAAAATGTTTCTCCACAATCTCTCGCATCACTTCTGGTTTATCCATCAACGTTTCCGGGGAGAACCACAAGATGGACACCAACAAAGACGCTTGTTGCGACAACGCTATCGACCGATGATCGGGGTCTGGATAATATTCCGAGCAACAGTTATAAATATCGTCCGAACGAAGTTTTCCAATCGCGAGCGATAACGCTCGTTTCGGCATCGGAAACCTCGAGAAGTACGCGTCGTGCGGGTACCCGCTCGGGAAATTGCTCTCTAAGCTGTTTTCACTATTGCTATCGTTGTTTTTGCTATCGCCGCCACTGTTGCTACTGCTACTTGTAAGAGTACTACTTCCCAACCACGACGACGATGACAACGACGACGACATCGAGGACGACAAAGAAGCGCCGTATTTCGTCCTCTCTGTCAACTTCACCACGTCTTCAAACTGCGCAAGAGTCGCGTCGTAGGAATACGCGGTTCCATCGCCGGCATCGTACGCGTTCCTCTTACACCGATAATATGCCACCACTATGCGTTCTTTCACTTCGTAATCGAACGTCGTATCTATGGATAACAAAATCTGCCCAAACAACGCCACCGCTTCCGGTAAAAGCTGTTTCCCCTCTCGATTCGTCAAAAGCGTCTCAATCGTCTCGCTTCCGTATACACCAATCTCCACGTCCTCGGTAAACTTTACGAACGCTTTGTACCAAGTTGTAACCGCATTAAACGCCAAATAATACCTCTCTAAAAGCTTTTCGTACTTCCTCCTAAACTCCGCGTCCAACCGTCTCGACGTCGCCGATTTCGAAATCGAATGTTCAATCTTCTCCGGCGTTTCTAAATACTTGAAATCGAACAAGATTGGTTTGTATTTATTATTACTGCTATTATTGTTGCTCTTTCTGTTATTTTTCCACTCGTCTGGTACGACGCGCGATAACAATCGTAACTCGCATATCAGCGCGTGCGCTTTCGAAACCAATTGCGAGATATCTTCGATGCCACTTTTCGTGTTCGTTTTCGTTTTTAGCAAACTTGCAGAATTCATCGTCGTCGTTTCGGTGGTCGTTTTATTAGTAGTAGTATTGTCAACAGCAGTGGCAGAGACGCTTCCCTCTTCTTCTTCTTGGTCGTCTTCTTCTTCGTCTTCGTCTTCGTCTTCTGCTGTCGTTCGAGGCGCTACATCATCATCATCATCATCCTTCAAATCCTTCTTGGATTCATCAATTTTCTCAATTCGCCCAAATCTCGGTGGAGGAGGAGGCGGAGGCGGAGGAGGCGGAGGAGGAGGAGGAGGAGGAATAGGAATAGGAATAGGCATCGCGTCGTCATCGACGTTGTTTGTGTTCATCCTCTCTCTCTTCTCCCTTCTTCTTTAACTTCTTTTTTTTTTCGTTCACTTAAGAGGACACATCATCATCCGTAATAATAAAAACTGTTGCTCTCCGCCTTTGAAAGTGTTGTTCATAACGAGAGCAAAAACAAAGAAAAGAACAGGAGTTCAAAAAAAAGTCAAACAAAAAAAAATTTTGAAAATTTTCTTTTTT
>Ga0115554_1000923_pt1 | contig 20867 bp, 19 predicted proteins | sample COGITO_mtgs_1104_3_FD_87283 | JGI IMG/M metagenome (GOLD analysis project Ga0115554, IMG submission 87283) | Pelagic marine microbial communities from North Sea - COGITO_mtgs_110404 | ecosystem: Environmental > Aquatic > Marine > Epipelagic | place: Germany:Helgoland, sampling site Kabeltonne... | reverse complement strand
GGGTAAGCTTGGGGGAGATAAGGGAATTCGTAGAGCGCTCGGGGGTGGGGTCGATGGAAGAGGGGGAAGCCGTGGAGAAGGTCAGGGCGGGGCTGCTGGGTGTGGGTCGGTCGCCAAGGGCTGTTGCGGTAGCAAAGGAGAAGGAGCCAGACGGGTGGCTGGAGACTTGGCTGAAGGGAGGGGAGATGTTAGAGTACGTCGAAAAGTTCAAGGAACAGGACGTCAGAGAACCAGGGGACCTCAAGGGCGTGGGTTTGACGAACGTGGGGAGGATATTCGGAGTTGAAAAGTACGCGCATATTGTCAGGCTGGGGAGGATGATTGAGAGACTTGAGGTTGAAGAGAGGGAGGGCGAGGAGGAGAAGAAGCAGTAGGGTGGGGAGAAGTAGAAGGCCGCAGGGGCGTGAAAAATGGCAAATGTTTGTGATGACTTTTCCACCTTTTATCTACCTTACCATCTGCCCCCCCCCCCCCCCAAACTTTCCTTCCCTTCACTTCCCCCCCTTCTCCTTCGCCTTCATCTTAACAACATCCAGGACCGCCTTGAAGCTGAACGGCTCCCACTCCGCCAGTCCCGCTAGGACCTTCCTATTAACCCTGCACCCGCTCTCCTTCTGCATCCCTATGAACTCCCCGTACCTCGTCCCGTGCGCCCTCAGCCCCGCGTTCATCCCCACGATCCAGTTCCTCCTCGCGTCCCTCTTCTTCAACTTCCTCCCCACGTAAGCGTGCTGGAGGGCCTTCTCCACCCGCTGGATGGCCACGGAGAACACGCGGTTGGCGCGACCCTTGTAGCCACGTGCGAGCTTTATGACGCGCTTGTGCTTCTTGGAGGCGAAGGTACGGAGGGAACCGAGGGGGGAGAGGTAGGATGAAGGACCATAACTTGACCCCAAAGTTGACCGGGCGGAAAGGGCGGAGGAGGAGGAGGAGGGAAGGGAGGAAGGGGAAGCTATCTCAGCTGATTTTAATTTGCATCAGTTTCTAAGTGGGAATTGAATATCGAAAAAATTAACGAAAGGATGCCCTGTAGAAGTAAATGGTCAGTAAAAGACCAGAGAGGGAGAAGGTCGCATAAAATCCTGTCATAAGGATGAGGATTATTACGAAAGGAAAGAGGAACTCCAAGAGAGTTAGTGGCGTTGCAGCGGTGTATATGCGAATAAAATCTGGAAAGAAGAACGAAAAAACGGCGAATGCGCAATCTTTTCAAATTAAGTTGCTGTCCTTTTCTTGTTTTTACATGTTTCCCTGCTGCTACACTACCAAAAAATTTGCACACACAATTTGATAAAACTAATAAATGTGCAGGTCATGTCCATCGATATCCCAAGAAAATTTTTCTTCCTCCTCGGGTATCAGTTCGAACAATAGATTGTTGAAAGGGGCGAAGAATTGCGATAGCTGCTGTCGAACCTCGTCGCCCATATCAGTATAATTCCCCTTCATTGTCCAGCCAGTATTCTTTTCAAAGGTTGGGAATAACTTTCCCAGGTTCTGGAGCAGCAAGGTAGGTGATGTGACGCGCAGTGCGGTTCAGAAGCGAGTGTTATGAGCAGTGATGGATAATGAGTTGTGAGTTTAGTTGGATTGGGCTTGATGGATCACTACTCACTCACCTCGTGCACCTTATCTTGATCGACAGTGTAGGTGAACCTGTCTATACCTAGCCAATCGTGCATTTCATCCATGACAGCCTGGCCCTGCCTCAAAAAGCGCTCATTGTCGACAAAGAACATTTTATTCTTAGGAATGTGTTTCATGCAATTGTAGATCTGTGGTGCATAGAGACTGCGGTAGATGAACTCCGTTGAGATCCCCCTTGCTGGGGCAGGGATGCAGTCATAGACCAAATTTGTCATACCAGAAATTGTAAGGGGGTCACGATCGTTAAAAGAGTCCCGGTAAGAATTGATGCAATTCTTGAGTTTGGTAATCTCCTCATCGAATATTGCAGAGGCATTGCCCCTGACAGACTCAAAGAAAATAGCCGGAAGGCATTCCTCTCGAAAGAAAACTGGGTAGTCGAATTCGAAGGCATCCTCCCAGTTTCTATTTGCGTGAATGTCTACAACCGCCTTCATAAAACCCTCTTTTTCGCCATGAGTAGGAGCGAAACAATCAACAATTCTGCTTAGAACACCGGCATCGATATTCACTCCCCCAGCAATCTTCTCAGCGTCTTCAATTTTCTTGCCGCCCTTGTTCGGTCTCCTCACGGGTCCGATAGTTCCAGAAGAGAAAAATTGAATGAGTTTTTTCAGCTTCCCGCTCTCGCGAATCGGTTCAGGTACACAGTCTCCAAAATTCTTGTTGCCACTTGCCGATTTGTCGCCCTTCCCTAACAAAAATTTCCCAGCGCATTGGAACACTTCCTCTGAGTATATTTTTACGTCGTCAATGATCGCATGGTCGTCATCTATTCTCCTTTGTTTCATCATATATTCCGAGTAGGCCCTACTTCCCGGCTCCCTAATCATCATTACGAGCGCGTAGTCGTCCACTTCGTTATCCAGGTAGCTCTTAATGGCCCTGCATGTGTGCCTTCCGGCCAAATAATACGGCGTTGCTTCTGTTCGTATCCCCTCACGCAAATATAACGGAGCCTGTGAGAGCGAATGATTAGTGGCGACTGCGACTGCGACTGCGACTGCGACTGCGACTGCGACTGCGACTGCGACTGCGACTGCGACTGCGACTGCGACTGCGACTGCGACTGCGACTGCCGGATGCGGCTTTGTATGCTCGGCAAGCAAGAACACGACTAGAACGTGCATGGATCAAGCGAAGCAAGTTCGTTGGCAAAGAAAAAACACCAAATGAACCCTTTTCTACTAACCTTTAAGCGCTTGCCGGGCTCAGGTGGTAGCACATCACCATCAATTGGCCAGTTGCGGTCGTACGCATTTGTTATTTTGGGGTTTGGATTGCGAAATGTTTTGTCAATGAATTGTTCAACAGAAGTAGGGGGTGGAGGGGGGTTTTTCTGCGGTTGGTCAAACGTATCTATGGCCTCCCTTTCCAACGTATCGTCCTTTTCTGTTCCTCTCCTCTCTCGCCCTTTCCCTTCACGTTCACCTTCATCTCCACCTTCAATTCCCCGAGAAGTAGGCTTTTTACGAGAAATTTTCCCTCCCACCCTTGTCGTCCGGTCAAAAAAATGCAGCTCCTTTTTCTTCGCCATGTTGATTTCTGGGTTTTCTGCCAGGACTGCTGCCATTGCTGTCGTTCCTGTCTTCTGGAAACCCGCTACGATGAGGGTAAGACGACGCTTGTCTGTATGGCGAGTGGCGTGACCGTCATAGAGGTAATCAGTCGAATCGGACCTGTAATTTGCGCTGTCATTCTCATTGTTCCCTCCAATACTTGGATCTAATTGATCTACTGCTTCTTTATCTTCCACCGACAAGGAGTACATACGCAGAAGGACAATGAGCTGTGAAAAAATTAATACGCCAACTATTGCCTTCAATCTTGACATTGTAGACACCTCGGAGTGAGATTTAAAACCTCAGGTTGCGCTTTGAGGGGTGTAAGGTTCGGAGAGAAATTGGCGGTGCCAGGGAACCCCAGGACTTCTTCCCTTCTTCCCTTGGTCGCTTATCCTCCCCAAGTCGAATCTTGCCGATTCATTCCATATCTAGTCGTCCGAATGGCGTTTGATCTCCTCTCTCAGACTTCCCAGACACTTCTTTACGCTCTCCGACAGGATGAGGCCTCGCCGGATTTGACCAGGCGCACGTTGGATGGACGGCCGAAGGGTCACGGTTACGTGAGTCGATCCGGATCCAGTGGTTTGAGCCTGCAGGCCGGCGGCATTGTTGGACCGAGCACGGTGAACGGGCCCCAAATGCATAGCCTCTCCTTGCCGCCCCCTCCTCCCTCCCTGCAATCCTCCAATGAGGCACACCCGAACGAACCCCAGTCGCACGACCGTTCGCAATTGGCGCCGCTGGTGTTCTCCCACTCCCTCCCTCTCCCGCTGGAACTGAGCCGACGATATGGCAGCGTGCAGGTGTCCTCCTTCATGGGCCTCTTGCCAGAGGCCAACCTTTCCTATTTGACCATTGACAGTGACCTTTATCTCTGGGAGTATTCGAGCAACGCCACCGGCTCGAGCGATGCGTCGGGGAGCAATTTCAGCTCAAACTTCGGCTCTAACTTCGGCTCTAACTTCTCCTCCGACATGAACATTCCCAACATCCCTTCTTCTTCGTATGTTTCCTTCACTGGCCTCACAGAGTGCATTATTTCCGTTTCGCTCGTCCCTCCCCGTCCCAACGTCTTCAAAGAGAACGTTCGCCACCTAGTTGCCTGCTGCACGTGTGACCAAATAATCCTTCTCGCTCTTAAGGACGACCCTGCCGTCGGTGGGTTCCGCCTTTTGCCTACAAAATTTACCACTGGGCTCGATCAGAGTGTCCTCTCTGTCCGAGGAGATTACAAGACGGGGAGAATATTCATGGGTCAAAAGGACGGGAAGCTGTCCGAGCTCGTCTACGAGGGGAACAACGGAAGCGGCGCCTCCTCGGCTACTTCTGCGGGAGGAATGGGCGGCTTGTTCCCCCGGGGTCAGGGCAAGTGCCGCAAAATTGAGCGGACAGGTGGTGGCGTCGTCAACACGCTCATCCCCGCCGTTGTGAAGACCGTTGGGCGCACGATTCTGGGCATGAACGAAGTCGAGCCCATTACGGATATTTTGGTGGACTCGGGGAGGCAAATTCTCTTCACTGTCTCTACCAGCGTGGTGGCAGCCTATGACATAGATGAGAAAACTAAAAATGGTGACTCGCCCAGGTTGCTGGGGGAGGTCAACGTCAAGAAGGCAGCGAGAGCTTACGTCGAAACAGTGGCCAGAGGTCAGACGTACTGCAGCGGAATGGGTGGCACCGTTCGGATCGGCAATGGGGGCTTGATGGGACTTGGCGGTGTTGATGGAGCACGAGCCCTCGCCTCCTCTTCCTTTGACATGAAAGGCCTGTCCATTGTCCCCTCCTCCTCTGCGACAGCAACCAACGCTATTCTCCTGTGCCGCAACGGCGCCCGTATTTACTTCACTTGCTACAATGCCTCCTCTACGCCAACCATGGGACGAGAGCTGAGACCTTCGACCCTGGCCATTAACTACATCAAGGCCCCGCCTCCTCCTGAGATTGACCAAGCTGAAGATGGCAAGTCCTTCACACCTTCCTACCGGAGGGGAGCTGCTGGGGTCTGCAGCTTGGGCTTCTACGGCCCGTCGACCGGTGTTTATTTAGTCGCGAAGGAAAGCCCCGATGGCAGCTCTGCAGCTAATGGCGGAGGCGGTGGCGGTGGCGGTGGCGGTGGCGGTGACGGTGACGTCCTTTACGGGATGACGATTGACCACACTCGAAAGGCAGAGGGAGTATTCGGTGACATCATAGCTTCAGGAGTGTTCGACAATGAGCCTAAGCCGTCTACGGGATGCACCGAGGCGGTGAGTAAGCCTTTAGCATCCGATCAATTCTCCCTCCCCGGCCGAGTTTGGCATGTGTCTGAAACTCCCGACAACTCCGTCGTCAGCACCATGATCAGGTGCTCTCAAACGCCCAATGACAGCTCTGTGAGCGCACCCCTTCCCGTGCCCACCGACGAGAAAAGCGTCGGCAAGGTTCTTCGCCCGAAACATGGCTTTAAACTCCAGTACACGAAGGAGTACAGCCGTATGGACTTGAAGATGATTTGTCTCTCTGAGAACACTTTCCAGCATGTGCGCCTACCCCGGAGCCTTCTTGTGTTGACCAACGCAGGAATAAGTGTTCTTCACCGTCGCATACCGCTCCTGCACCTCCAGAAACTACTCTTGAACAATAATGGAGGAGGTGAAGTTGAGTCCTTTTTCAAGTCCCACGGGAGCCTGGAGGCTTGTTCTATGGCCTTTACTCTCGCTGTTGGGTGCGCGCCGATGCCCCCCTCGTCTGGCCAAGAGAAGGAAGAGGTGAGATGTAGATTGTTGCCGACAAACTAGTCAAAACCGCTCCCACGACTAACCGATCCCTTCCCTTCGTTTTGTCCAGCTTGCGCGACGTGCGATTCACGCCGCCTTCACACACGGCGGGAAAAGGCCCCTGCCGCAACAGGCCCCCATCAATACACATATGAACGACCACGACAGCAGCTTCAGCGATTTGCACAATGGCCTGGTTCAACTCGTTAGCCGGCTGCTGCGACCTATCTGGTTCAAAGCCCCCATTGTTGTCATTGAACCCAAGGAGAAGAAGAATAAGCCTGATTCAAGTGGAAACAGAGGCAACGGCAAAAGTGGAAAAATCGGGGCCGGAGCAAACGGTCAAAACGAGCCCCCCAGGAAGGTTGACCTCTTGCTCACCAGCAATGTCCTACAGCAAATCCGGGAACCCCTCTTCAACCTCCAGAATATGATGAAGTTATATTTCCTGCCAGCCGTTCAGAACGAGCCTCCCAGTAATAACGTTGCCAAGAAGGAGGAACGTTCTCTCCACGGCATCTACCGCCTTGTGTCGAGAAGCGTGCAGTGTTTAGACTTGCTTGACTTGCTCGTGTATGCGCACGAGTTGCCGTGTGTTCCTCAGGTGCAGTGGGGGCTGCTGAGCAGGATCACCTTTAGCAGGCTGGTTGTAGACCATGTGGCCCACCAACAGGTCAAGAAGCTTATTGCCATGACAATGACTACCATGGGTGACGACTCGGCTCGGAATGCTGATGCCAACGGCAGCAGCAACGGCTTTTCAAACTCTCTGGTTGTGGCTCAGGAGGGGCTCGAGGGCAACAACTACCAGGCCGACAAGCTAGCCTTTTCGCTCTCTCGCCAGTGTTTCTTGTACTTTAGCAACGGCGACAGGCTCAGTTACGAGGGGTTCAAGCTCGCTAAGGTCGCCAGTATGAGCGGAGACGTAAGAGTACGTGAGGAAGTGGGCCGGGAAGCAGCCTCTGTTCTCCGCAAGGCCGCCCTTCACTGGCGGTCCGCGAGCATCGTGTGCCAAGGCGAGAACTCGCCTCTTGTCCGGGCCACGAGCGCACTAATTGCATGCGGTCAGATTGGGGGAGTCGTGGACGTCGTGATTGCGACTGCCAGTCATTTTGGGGGTACCGTAAGGGGCAGTGGAGTGGAGGATGACGTTGAGCTAAACGTCATAAATAGCAACAACTACAGCAATGTTGATGGTGTGCAGCAGTTTGGCTGGGAAATTGGCCTCTATCATGTCGGTAATGAGGCATCATCGACGGCGACATCAAGCAGAAATGACGACAGCCAGCGTCAACAGCAACAACAACAACAACAACAACAACAACAACAACAGTCCAACCCTCAGGAAGCCCGCCAATTCTGCTATAATACACTCCTTGAACATCTCCGTGGCCTACTTAACCACCAGAACGAGGCAGGAGCTGACGAGCTGCTGAGTGTTGCCACCGCTAGCGAGGACAACGAACTCCACAATGCAATTTATAACTTTCTCTTCGGCAACAACGAGATTGAACGAATGGTGAGGATCAAGAGTCTCCATCTAGAGAATTGGCTGAAGCTGAAGGACGCCGACCTGCTTTGGCGGTTTTATATTGTCCATGAGAGGCACCTGGACGCGGCGCAGCTCATGAATAGCAGGGCAATTGATCCTAGTAACGGTCTTAACCTAGACAAGAGGATCACTTGTCTCACGCGGAGCGTCATGGCCAGTGAGGAGGGCGGAGGGGGCTCTATGAACAACGTCGTGCAGCTGCGAGAGAGGCTGGAGGTCGCGGGGCTCCAACGCAGGCTGCTGGACTTAGTGTCCATCGCAGTCGCCGAGGGTCGGGTTGAGAAGGAAGTTGAAATCGAGCTGAACAGCAAGTTCTTCGACGTGAGTGACATGTACAACACTTTTGCCGGACCGCTGCAAATGTGGGAGCTCTGCTTGTCTATCTTACAGGTTTGTGACCACCGCGATGTTGGCGCCATAGATATGCTTTGGAAGGCTATCATATGCGATGAGGTACCTGACTACTGCGAAAGCAATGGGATGGTTAACAGTCACTTAAAGAAGATGCGGGAGGGAGTTGTAACGAGGGGGGAGGGAGGGAACAACGCGGCGGGTAACTTCGAGAGTGGGGCGTGGATTGTTAAACTGACGAGCAAGGTTGCGAGCTTGGGGAGGGAACTCAGGGGTCGAGGAAGCGATTTTGTGTTTCCCCTGGAGCTCATAACTTTTGAGCTTGAAGGTCTGAGGCGTTGCCACGGACTGGTGGGAGGTGACAGCAACAATATTATGAATAAAAGCATCATGACTTCTGAGATTAACGATAACAACAACAACAGCAACTGGGTTGTTAACTGTTTCACAAGCATAGGAATCGAATACAGCCTAATTTTGGACTGCTACAGCCGGGTGCTCATTGATGCGGAACAGCGCGGTGCCGACAATAGCGAGAGGTTCTTGTACTTGACGGCGATCGTTGAGATCATCAAAGAGTGGGTAAGCAGTGTATTTCACTACAACAACAACAGCTTCATGGGCAACATGGGTGACAACCAGTTGCTACCCTACGGAAAGGGAAACAACAACAACATTGAGGTTTACAGGAGCGTGAATGCCAATGCCCTGAGGAAGAGCAAGTTGGGGTTAGAGTCAAATTTGGAGCAGGTGAGAGATTTTCTTGGATACGAGCAGACGCACGACCGAAGGGAAAGGGAGCTAAATGGAGCTGCCTTTATCGAATTGCGAGGGAAAGAGGAAAGAGAAACCCTACTAACATCATTCTTCTTTTCCCTCACCTCTTTCAGTACTACTCAACACTGCAGAGCCTTATGGGTGTCGACGAAGACGAGGTCAACAAATTGCTACGCGACCTCGGCGAAGTGTCCAGTGTATTGGCTAAATTTTAGGTGGAAGAATACGATGCATTTGCGTTGGCAAAATTTCCGTTGTTCGACTGCCTTTATTGTTGTAATTATTGCACCCCCTTTCATAACGCGACCTCGGCGAAGTGTCCAGTGTGTTGGCTACATTTAAAGTGGAAGAATACGATGCATTTGCGTTGGCAAAATTTCCGTTGTTCGACTGCCTTTATTGTTGTAATTATTGCACCCCCTTCCATAACTTGCCCCCGACATACACACACACATTTAAGCCTCTTCATAAGTAATGTTTGCATTCTTCAGAAGCCCCTCCAAATAAGCCACTCGTTTCTCAAGGCTGGCCACACTCTTCACCTTGAAGGTACTCTTGGTTGCTCCAGGATTCTGACCAGCCTTGGCGGGGTCAACGCTCATCAATACAGGGTCCTTCTTGCTGCCCCCCATCCACTCGTCGCAGGTGTGCGCTGCCACAGGAGCGGCAGTGTCAGGGAAGATATCGTCCTGAAAGGCGTCGCTCTTGCGAGGAACTGTGAAGGCTAGCTTCTGCACACCGTCAGAGGGAGTCAACTTCAGGAGACGGGCGGTCTAAAGAGCGAACGAGCGGTGCGTCAGTGCGTGCGGGAATAAAGGATAATTAGTACGAGCGATGCCGGCAGAAAGTTTCTGCCGAACACAGACCTAGCAAGACGAAATGAACGAAAAACCAGACTACCAACGGCTCCTTACCTCACAGCTCATTACATCATTAGCACGCTTGGGGACCATGCACATTCCTTTGCATGAAGTGGTGGAGCGGAACTCGCTCAATCCAAACATCCAAGGGTCGCTATCTACATACTCGTAGTACCGAACATTTCCGTCTCCCTTTCCGCAAAGGTAGAGCATGTTCGTGTCGGGGTCAAAAAAAGGCATGATCACACCAGCAGCCTGGTCAATGTCAATTTTCTTGACCTCTTTGTCTAAATTGTTGACATCCCAGATCTTGAGCTCTCTCTGGCTCTGCCTGGTGAAACCAACGGTGGCAAACTTTCCACTATTGCCCAGCCAGACAGTCTTGACGGATTTGGAGCCCTCGTGGGGGGTCTTGATTTCGCTGGCCAGACTTCCAGTCCTCCCGTCAATCAGTCTGATGGTCTTGTCCTTGCAGCTGGTCGCAAGTAGGTTACCCTGGTAGTCCCAGGCCAAGTCTTGCGTGAGTTCAGTGTTCCCCTCGAAGGTGTTGATGGCCTCGCCCTTCTCGACGTCCCAGATCTTCACAGTGTGGTCACCTGAGCAACTGGCCAAGACACCATTTGCGGTAGGGTTGAATTTCAAGAGGGTGACCTGTGATTGTGGTTGTGATTGTGATTGTGATTATGATTGTGATTGTGATTGTGATTGTGATTGTGATTTTGGTGGAGGGAGGGTTAGAATAATCAAAATTATGGCTATGTTTGCGTGCACTGGCACTTAATGCTTATCTGGACATCTTGTGGCACTAACCCACTCACCTTCCTGCCGTGTCCCCTCATGTCAACGAGCGGTTCGGTAAGGTTGGACGTAAGCCCTCCCTCTGGAATCTGCCAGAGCTTGACTGTGGAGTCATCAGAAGCAGAGGCAATCATGCTGTCGTCAAAGGGGTTCCAGTCGAAATCTAGGACGGCTGAGGAGTGGCCCTGGACCTTAGGGGCAGTAGAATCTATCCTACAAGGCTTGTTCACATCGCAGATAGCGAAAGGACCGCCGCCTCCTGACACGGCAACTGCAAAATACTTGGCGCTTGCTTTGATATAGCATTGCTCCCCTGTGACAGTGGCTAGGCGGAGGCCAGTCCAGCTGTGTTCTGTTTGCCCAAGAGTTTGAGTTCGATTTTGGTTTTGGATTAGGTGTTAGAGATAAGTGTTAGTGACGAGACGAGTGCGAGTGTTAGTGACGAGTATTAGAGCTAGACAAAGAGGAATAAATCGGTGCGTGCCCCATCAGCAGCAAAATTAGATGTATCTTGGTAATGGGGTCAACTTGGTCAACTTCCAATGGGGTGGTATTTCATTGAGGAACGTCTGTCGATCACTTCAGGGCCACACGCAACACACTTTAGCTAAAAGGTGACCTCGTCCCAGGTAGAAGGGCACAAAGCAAAAGTGTTTCGCTTGTCGGATCTCATGCCCCAATACTGTCCATTTTAAAAGGAAATATTTTACGCACCGGCTTTGGGGGGGTCCGCGAAGACATGGCGAAATTTGCTTGCACGAACAAAATGAGACATTCTATATTTCAACAGGGGGAGGGTTGTTTTGCTGCAATCTCTGCTGCTGTGGAGGCAGTCCGAGATCCGATCGTCCGATCCGAGAAGTGAACTGAAAAATTCTTATCATCCTATAATATTTTTTTAAGCTTAAAACGACGCCCCACCCCTTCTTTGAACTAATTATCTACCCCTTATAACGATGTCTAGCCCAGTTGATCTCTACAAGGCGGCCAAATACGCCGAGGCAATAACTGCGATTGACAACATGCCACAGCTGGAACCTGCATTCATGAACTTGAAGGGCGTCTGCTTCATGCGTGGAACGAATGTTGAGTCTGCCCTCGAGTGCTTTGACGCAGTCCTCTCTGCCGACCCCAATAATGGTGAGGCTGCAGCGAACAAGAAGGGGGCCCTCATGCTCCAGTGCTCTCTGTCTTCTGATGCTGCAAATGCACTGTTTCGCTCTGGGGATTTTGACGGCGCGCTCGTTAAGTATTCCAGCATCGACCTAGAGCTTGCGAATACGGAACTAAAGTTCCAGGTTCTGAACAATATTGGAGCGATTCACATGGAAAAGAGGGACCCAAGAATGGCAAGTGATTACTTCAAGAAGGCTTTGGCAGTCGAAGGGAAGAGCACAATGGTCGATACAATTCACAACCTCGCAACTGCACTTAAGGGTATTGGGAGCTTCGTCGAGGCCCTTCAGTACTTTGACTCTTGCATTGCTGAGCAACCTGAGTTTTACTCTGCTTTGTGTGGTCGCATTGAAGTGCTCAACTCACTCAGCAGGTTCGATGAGGCCATTGAAGCCTCCAACAAGGCCATCAAGGTGAAACCCGACGAATACAGAGCGTATGCTGATCGAGGTTTCAGTAATTTGAAGAGAGGAGAGGTTGACGCGGCGATACTTGATTTCGAGGGTGCGATGGAACGCGGTAGTAGGAACAGCGCAGATTTGATGAAAGTGTACTGTTTGGCTGTATCCGTAAAGGGCGACAAGCTCCTTAACAGCCAGCGTTTCGCTGAGGCTGCTACTGCCTACGAAAAGGCCCTATCGATTGGCAACAGTGACACCCCCCCTGCCGCCATGTTGTTCAACTATAGTCTGAGTTTGCTGCACAGCGGGCGGAAGGATGAGGCAATCGTGAATATGCAGCACACAGTTGAGGTGGCACCTGATTTCTTCAACGCTTGGGCTGCCATGGGGCTTGCATTCCTGCAAGATGAAAAATATGAGAAGTGCATCAAAGCGCTGACAGAAGCCGTGAGGGTAAAGCCTGAGGAAGTGGAGGTTATGTACCACCTTGGCGTAGCATATTTGAAGAGCAACATGTTGGTCGAGGCTGTGGACACATTTCGGAAGGTCCTGACAATCAACCCGGCTCACGAGCCGAGTCAAAAGGCTCTTAGTATGGTTGAGGCAAGGTGAGTGAAGCGGTTTTTGGGTAGGAGCACATTTATTTGTCTTGAATCAACACACTAACAGGCGTTCCTCGTTCCTCGGCTCCGTTTGCTGTTTTCCTTCCCCCTTGTACTTATCTATGGATGTAGTCTGGCATACCAGAACCGCGACAAGACGCCCGTCCCGCCGCCTCCTGGACCACCTGTCGTGCCCATGACAGAAAGGGCTTCCTTCAGCGACGCGGCTGCCACTGAAGTCGTCGAGGAGGAGGTTGTAGTCATCGAGAAGACGGAGGAGGAGGAGGCTCTGCAGGCAGAATTCAATAACTTGGACATTGCTGAAACAAATTTGATGACTGAAACCAAGAAACTCCGCACTGAAACGGCGGATGCTGATACTATTCACGACAGTGCAATCGATGATGCCATGAACAATCAAGGAGAGGCTTTTGTCACCATGGAATTCCCATTGGAAGAACTGAGATATCCAGGCCCTTACCCCAAGGGATGCAGAGTCGAGCGTAGGGAGCAGTATTTGACGGACGAATTGTTCCTAGAAATTTTCAAGATGACCAAGGACGAGTTCTACGTAATGCGCAAGTGGAGACAGCTGGCCAAGAAGAAGGAGTGTGGTTTCTTTTAACGAGAATGACGTGAATGAAAAATTTGAGGTTGGCTTTCTATTTCTAGAAAGAAAATATTTGATTTTTTCATATTATCGTTATCGTCGTAAATCGTGCAAAAATCGATGAAGTCTATATTTGGGAGAATTAAATTTGATTTTTACTTTGCTTGCGCCAAGCATTTTCAGTGATATTATCCAGGTGATTAACTTTGCCCTTCGCCCTTGCGTCGAAAGCACTCGTTTGCTTAAAATAGTCACCAAAGGTCAGAAAATCTTCGTGGCATTTTTATTTCTTCTCTGCCGCCATGAGTATCCCTCCTCACATCTGGCAAGACCGCGAAATCCGCTTCGACTGTCGTCCTACCTTCCTTGCCCCACGCAAATCTGAATACATAATCGACTCAATTAACTCCGTGGAGGACACCAAGGGAAACAACGGGGAGAGAGGATCGCTCATCGTAACGAATCTACGTATAATATGGGTCAGTCACAAGAAGGCCAAGACCAACCTGAGCATTGGATTCCAGTGTGTTATCGGTGTGTCCATCAAGAAGGCAAAAAGCAGGATGAGAGGACAGACAAGCGCACTCTTCCTCATGACCAAGTTCACTAATTCGAGGTTCGAGTTCATTTTTACGTCGCTTGTCACCAACTCGCCCAGGCTTTTCACTACTGTACAGAGTGTCCTGAGGGCATATGAGAGCACCAAGCTTTATAGAGATTTGAAGTTGAGAGGGAGCATCATGAAAAATCAAAAGGTTCGTTGCGTTGCAATCAGCCTGAAGGGAGCCCCTTACTTGTCTAGTGATTTTTTTGTCCGGCGGGGAAGTTCTAACACCACCCCACAAACCCACAAACCGAACCTACACCACACCACACCACCTTACCAACCATGAACACGTTCACACATTATTTTGAAACAAACAGCTAATCCTCCTCCCCCACGAGGAAGTTTACAACACAGTTCCGGATACCTGGAATCTTTCTGCCGACCAAGGTAATCTCGGAATCTTTTACATAACGAATATCCGTCTGGTGTGGTCTGCGGTACTGGCATCCAACTTTAATGTTTCAGTTCCTTACATGCAGATGAAGAGCGTCAGGGAGAAGGACAGCGCAAAATTTGGGAGGGCAGTGGTAGTTGAGACGAGGCCGGAGAGCGGGGGATATGTGCTGGGCTTCAGGTTGGGAGGAGGGGGAGGTGCGGAACTAGTCAAGGAGATAAGGAGCTTACATCAGGTCTTCAGTACAAACCCTATTTTCGGAATTGATTTTTCAGTTGAAGAAAAAATGGATTCAGTTGAGGCCCTGACTGTTGCCCGTGTTGACGATGGATATGCCGACGACGATGAATCTGCGTTCAGGGATGATGATGGTGGGGTCGACGTTTTCGCCGCGTACTTTGCTGACGGAGAAGCGAGGAAGGAGTTAAAGGAGGGGGAAGAGGGTTCCACTGAGGTTGATGGGATTGCTTTTGATGAAGATCTTGGACTGGCGGTGCAGACTATACCGGGAGGGATGGGCACTTACGATCTGTGGAATCTGTCTGATCCATAAAATATTTGTTGACCTCGTCCTCAAAGTGTGTGCATTTGTATTCCTGTACATGGTGATGATTGATTGTGATTGTCCCTTTAGAATAATTTTCTCTGTTGAATAATATTACTGAACGTGAGAAGTAGTTTTTCCAGTAACAAGTAGTCCTTCCTTAACAATTATATTTGCGTTGTCGCAAAGCATTCGAGTTCAACAAAATAGCACACCTGCAGTTCATTTCATTCCATTACATTTCGGACAACTTCCCCCTCCTCAGAACTTTTCTTTCCCCCTGCCCCCATGTTCTCGAATAAAAGCGTGATGCCCGCGTAGCCCGCGCATCCCTTGGCCATCTCTGCAGGGCCCCTCTTACGGGCAAGGTAGGCTCCCGTCGCGCAGGAGGCACAGACTGAGTTCCACTTGTCCTCCTTGCCCCCCCTGATTATCTTTGTCCCGCCCCCAAAACCTGTAAAGCAACTGATTTTCGAAGGTGGTTTTCGAAAGTGGTTTTTGGACGGAGAGTTAGCTATTGACAAACACATAAATCAGAAATACCAGAAGTGTGTATGTATAAAAATCTAGATATCCCAAATCAATATTGATGGATATCCCCAGCCAGCAGCAGCAGCATTGCAGAAAAACCATTCAAGCATCCCCCCATCAATTGGCCGAAGGATATCCCTCACCTCCCTAAAACCCCCCAGCTCTTGAACCCACGCACACACTCCCGATGAATGGACCCGATCCCGCTCCCCCCCCTAAATATTTTCGGCACGCCCACAACAGCACCAAATATATACCCAATCATGCCACTACTAAAACCACTTGCTGCGGTGTTGAAAGTAAGGCCTATTGAGTCAGCCACAAAACCGGCTACAGGCGAAAGGTGGGATCTCATCTCTTGGTAGGTTGGCTGTTGTATGGAGGAAGTAGTGGCGCCCACTTCCATCACATTCGAACCCCTCCCTCCCGTCCCCTCATTGATTCTGATGGCTCTGTTTATTTTTGTTGCAGATGCAGATAAGGCGCGTTCATTGATTGAGAATGATGTCGACCACCGTCGACCGTCAACTAATGCCGCCACCAGTGTAATGAGGAGGGCGAGCAACTTCATAGCAGCAGGAAATGTATCTCTGCGTGTGTGGGGGGGCTTTTGGGTCAAAAGGTATGGATTGTGTGTTGGACACCGCTAGGGAAGGTTTGGGGTCTTTGTCGTCAATGGACTAATTCTGTATTTAGCTAAGATTGTTGTTCTCCAAACCTGTAGTGTGTGGTGTGTGCAGTGCGGAACAATTCGTGCCTAAAATTGATTTTTCAGTGTGCTGTATTGGTTGGAAGCAAAAAATTATGGGCAAGTGATGATGGGAGAAAAGATAAACGGCTGATTTTTTGATATGTTGTTTTCACTTTTTCCTCTCTTCTGTGCTATACAAACCAACAACAACAACAATTTGGTTTCCTCCTTCCTGCCGAGTCACTACCTTCCCAACAAAAAAGTTCTCCTAGATGTTCGACAAGCCCGGGCTGAGAGGAGGCTGACTGGGCAGGAGGTATTCCCGTATCGTAGCCTGCGAGCAACGACATTGCAGTCGACGTCCTTAAAATCCTCCGATTATTACGACGTGGTTGTGATCGGAAGTGGTCTCGGTGGGCTGTCAGCGGCTGCGTTACTGTCGAAAGCTGGATACAAATGCGCTGTTCTTGAGAGCCACTATGAGCTAGGTGGGTGCTGCCATAGTTTTGCCGTAGGTTTTGATGGCAAGGTGCGTCCTAGTGGCGATGGCTGTGGCAGCGAGGGTGAGGAGCTTTTCCATTTCGAAGCTGGTCCTTCGCTCTACTCTGGGCTTGCAGAGGAGTGTACTTCCAGCCCTTTGAAACACATTTATCAGATGATAGAGGATCAGCCGGAATGGATTACATACGATGTTTGGGGGGCGCATTTGCCGGAGTGTCCGGTCGAAGGATACGCTGTGCCTCTTGGTCCGGAAAATTTCAAGAAAATTCTGAGAACATACGGGGGGGAAGAGGCTGTCGATGATTGGGTGACTCTGTCGAATGCGATGCGGCCACTGACGAAGGGCGTGACGAGCCTTCCTTCCGTCGCTGTTCGAAATGACGGTGGGATTATTCGCACGCTTGCGTTGAAATACCCCTTATCCTTCGTCTCTACCCTCCTTAACGCGGGAGAAATCTTATCTCCCTTTGACGTTGAAAAATATGGCGTCACATCGAAGTTTCTGAAGAACTATCTTAATATGCTCGCGTTTCTGCTCCAGGGGCTGCCTGCTGAAGACACTCTCACTGCAGTCATGGCATTTATGGTGGAAGAGTTTTACAGGCCCGAGGCAAAGTTGGCTTACCCTAAAGGCGGTTCTTCCGGACTTATTAGACCTCTTGTGAAGACGATTATAGACTCGGGTGGTGACGTTCTCAAGAGTACACCTGTTGAATCAGTGATAGTCAGGGACGGCGCAGCCGTCGGCGTAAAAACGAGCAAGGGAAAGGAAATACGGAGCAAGTACGTGATTTCAAATGCGGATTTGGCTGGCACGCTGAATTTGGTGAAACGCGGTGAATGTGCTGATTTCGACGCCCAGCGCGATGCCATCGTCGACACGCCGCTGTGCAAGTCGTTTATGCATTTGCATCTTGGTGTGGACGAGAGCAAGATCGACAGCGAACTTTTGGAATCCCTCCCTCCTCAATGGACCATTGTGAATGATTGGGATATGATCGACTCGCCTGGCAATGTCATCGTCGTTTCTTACGGCAGCAAGCTCGACCCTGATCTCGCGCCTGCTGGACATGGCGTTATTCACGCCTACACAGCCGGAAACGAGCCGTTTTCTGTGTGGGAGAAGTTAGAACAAAATAGCCCTGAGTATAAAGAGCTCAAACGGGTTCGGTCGGAGTGCATCTACGAAGCAATCGAACGACGGATTCCCAACGTACGTGAGGCAGTTGTAGTGGAACAGGTCGCTTCTCCCCTTACACACTCGCGCTTTCTCCGGCGACATCGAGGTAATTATGGGCTCGCCGTGAGCGCAAAGAGTCCCGCTATGGGCGACGGATCGAAGGACCTTCTCCCCCCCGCTTCCACCCCGCTGCTCAATTATTTTCGTTGTGGCGATTCGACCACGGCTGGTATAGGAATCCCTGCCGTTGCCAGCAGTGGGGCTCAAGCGGCGAATGCCATCATGTCAGTGGACGAGCAGTTGAAACTCAACGAAAGGATTCGAATGCCAGGTGACGACAGCAAAGGTAATAGGTCACTTTTGGATCAATTTTTGTTTTCGGCCGCAGAAACTCTCGGCATAGCGGTTGGGGATAGAGACGTCGTTCGTAATGATTGTGTCGGCGATGAAGAGCCAATTTCGCTCGACGAGGCCGAAGCAAAACTGTCGGATCTGTTCTCTTCGTCGTATTTCGTCAATGGCGGAGGCGGCAGTTTCGATCTTTTCTCTCGCGACTGTGTATTTAAAGACGAGTTTTCTCAATTTACCGGTGTGGACAGGTTCCGACGGAATGTCGGAAATTTCGGGCGAGTATTGGAGGCGGAATCACTCGTCTGCAAACTCGTCAATATAAAGAGGATCAATGCTAAAACGTTGGCAGCTGAGTGGCTCTTCAGCGGGAGAGTAAAATTGTTAAATAAATCGTTGTCAGCTCGAGGAACGACAACTTACACTTTGAATAACAACAATCGAGTTGCTGTCCACGACGAAAGGTGGATCACAAAGAAGACCGACGTGCTTATGAATCTGATTAAGTGAAAGAGAGTAGCAGGTGAAAAAAAATTAGCGTAGCTTTTGTTAGTAAAACATGTGGTTTTTAATCCTTTCCTATCTTCTTTCACTTTTTTTTGTCGCTGTATTTTTTTGCTTAATGGTCAAACTTCCACACCTTGAGGGTATGGTCATCGCTGCCGCTAAGAATAATGTCCTCATTCTCTCCACAAATAACTTCAAGGCAGTTGAGCATATCTCCGTTTCTATGCCCCGAAAAAACCTTCATCGGGGCGGTGGTATTACTGCGCGCGTCAAATACCCTCACACGGCCATCGCTCCCTCCCACAAAAATTGTAGGGCTCTCTGTACTCCAAATAATGTCCGTGACGCCGATGAGGCCACTCGGTTGCTGCTGCTCATCCTGCTGCTGCTGCTGCTGCTGCTGCTGCTGCTGCTGCTGCTGCTGCTGCTGCTGCTGCTCATCCTGCTCCTTGGAGCCCAAGACATAGCAAACTCGGAGCTGGGGTGTTCCCCTACTTAAATCCCAAATCTTCACCGTTCCGTCGACACCTCCGGTGGCTAGGTACTTGAAACCGGTGTCCTTCGGCGAAAAGGCAATCGCCTCGATGCTATTGCTGCCAGAAACATCCTCATCTCCCATGTCATTGGTGCTGCCGCCAGCACCATTGTTTGGAGAGTGGTCCATCTTGGCCAGGCACTTTCCAACCTTGACGTTTCCAGTTCCAGCAACCTCCTCCGTCGGTAACGTGCACAAATACACACACCCATCGTCACCCCCACACGCAATCAAGTCGTCTTGCGTGTCGAGAACGAACATACCCCCATTGGTAGGGTTGAACAAAACTCCCTCATTGGCGCTCTCTCCACCGCTAAAGACGCTGACATTCTTCCCGCTGCGAGGGTCGAAGATCCGAAGAGATCCGTCCTCGCCGCCGGTCGAGACGACCCATCTACCCCCCGCCCCGGCGAACCTGGCGCGACTCACGGCCCCAGCGTGCCCAATGAAGACCTGCATTATCGCGCCAGTCTTGGCCAAGTACATCCAGACGGTCCCGTCCCCGCCGGCGACGAGGAGGACGTTCCCCCGAGGATGCCATTTTAGGTCCTCAGCCGACGAAGGTCCTTCGAGAGAACGAATTATCTCGCAGTTCTTCGTGGCGTCCCAAAGCTGTATCAACCCGTTGAAATCACCCGTCGCCACAATTGTCTTGTCTCTTGAGGTGGCAGCAACGCTCACGCTCTCGGTGTGGTTGTCCAGTGTGACCGTAGCCTTTGCGGCCATCGACGAGAGATCGACCGTGGAGAATTTGCCAACGTCATCCCCCCCTCCCGTTATTATTTTTAAGTTTGTTTTGTCACTGCTGTCAACCACACTCACACAATAAACAGGACCTCGATGAGAAGTCAAGGTGAAAATGCTGTCGTCGATAGGAAGCTCTGCGGGTGCGGCGGAACTATTCGATGGAGGCAGTGGGGGGACGGGCGTAGAATCCATCATTGCCTCGTCGTCCTTGTCGTCGTTGATGTCCTCATCGTCATCAGGAGGAGGGGCCTCAGATAGGCCAGTCACCTCAAAGTCCGTCGCTTCGTCCACGAACGCTTCCTGTTCATCGTCGAACTCGTTTGGTAAGATATCGGGCTGATCCCGAGGGGAATCTGCCGGAGGGACGGGTTGTTCCTTCTCGTGGTCCATGAACGAAAGGAGGGATTTTTATGGCAATCACAAAGTCCTTGGTCTATTAAAAGGGAGTCTTCGGCGTGTAAGGAGTGAAAAATCCAAGTGGGAGAATTTGATTGGATAAAAAAAATGCTTTCTGACTCTCTTCTTGCAATGAAATTTGTGGTGTATTGGTGGACTTATTCCGAACTTATGTTTCGCCCCCTCCCATGTCTGCTGATCAAGGAGCCCAAGAAATCGTCATTGACGAGGACGTTGATGATGTGCTGCACTCCGGTACCCTACGCGATCGATTGCAGGACCCATCCCTCGGTGAAGGAACCATCACCCTCATCATCAGGGACCCCAATATCACAATCATCGGGGATATAAATCTTGATTGGGACTTTCGAGAAGGGGCTCCCCTCTATGGGTGTAAATCCCTCCTCCGCGTCGATCTCAAGGGATGTACAAAACTCACGCAGCTGGGCAATTTTGTGTTTAGAGAGTGCTCCTCCCTGACGAGCGTGACGCTCCCGGACGGGCTCACGCAGCTAGGCCATGCTGTGTTTTGGTCGTGCTCCTCCCTGACGAGCGTGGCGCTCCCGGACGGGCTCACACAGCTGGGCAAAAATGTGTTTGGGAAATGCTCCTCCCTGACGAGCGTGGCGCTCCCGGACGGACTCACTTGGCTGGATGATTGTGTATTTGGCTGGTGCTCCTCCCTGATGAGCGTGGCGCTCCCGGACAGGCTCACGCAGCTAGGCCATGCTGTGTTTATGGAGTGCTCCTCCCTGACGAGCGTGTCGCTCCCGGACGGGCTCACACAGCTG
>Ga0115554_1000872_pt1 | contig 21425 bp, 17 predicted proteins | sample COGITO_mtgs_1104_3_FD_87283 | JGI IMG/M metagenome (GOLD analysis project Ga0115554, IMG submission 87283) | Pelagic marine microbial communities from North Sea - COGITO_mtgs_110404 | ecosystem: Environmental > Aquatic > Marine > Epipelagic | place: Germany:Helgoland, sampling site Kabeltonne... | reverse complement strand
AATCATGAAAACAAAACAACAAACAGAATTCGAGAAAAAGGTACTTGATCAATTCATGTCAGGCAAGAACCTTTTCGGCAAAGAAGGTGCATTCGCTCCAATGCTTAAGAATGTTATTGAAAATGTAGGCTTCCCCCTGTAGGCTTCCCCCAATTAGAACTGTTTAGTTTTCTAAAACTTCTATAAAGTTATTGTTTTTAATTCTTCTGGGGATAGCCCCAGAAGAATTAAGTTTTGCATATTTTACTGGCGATATTTTTCCTAACCCATCGTGTGGTCTATGATTGTTATAATCCTCCATCCATATTTGGGTTTGTTCTCTCACTTGGTGTATATCCTCAAAGATGTATTTATCTAACACGCCTCTTCTGTAAGTTCCATTGAAACGCTCTACAAATGCATTCTGGGTTGGTTTTCCAGGTTGAATATATTTGAACTCTATTTCGTACATTTGACTCCATTCGTTAGTAATATTCGCTATGAACTCAGGACCGTTATCCATACGTATCTTTTTTGGTTTCCCTTTTTTATTGACCAGGTGATTCAACACCCAGACGATCCGATTGCTAGTCAGGGAAAAGTCTATCTCTATAAAGAGTGCCTCTCTGTTAAAATCATCAATAACATTAAATGCTCTAAAGCGTCTCTTGTTCTCCAAGACCGTCTGTTACAAAATCCATACTCCACGTATGATTAAGCTCATTTGGAACCTCCAAAGGCTCTTTTATCCTTGCAGGCAAACGTTTCCTTACCTTTCTCCTTAAGGGAAGGCCTAAGGCTACATAAATCCTGTATACACGCTTATGATTCCAAAGCTTGCCTTCATTGCGCAAACGGTCATAAGCTTTCCAAAAACCTTCCTCAGAGTGTGCTTCTGCCTTTAGTCGTAATGCTTTCTCAATCTCTGTATCATCTTTTAGTAAAGGCTTATAATAATAAACACTCTTACTCATATTGAGGACACGGCACGCCCTGTTGATGCCATAATGAATAAGGTCTTTAGCAATACTTCGCTTACGGGAGGGCTTTATAGCTTTTTTTCAATGATCTCTTTAGCCATCTGGTGATCTAGCGCAAGAGTAGCGTACATCTGCTTGAGCTTACGGTTCTCTTCTTCAAGCTCTTTGAGCCTTTTTAACTCTTTTGAATCCATCCCTGCGTACTTAGAACGCCACTTGTAAAAAGCAGCTGAACTAACACCGTGTTCACGACTAATTTGGTCAACGCTCTTTCCGTTATCGAACTCTTTTAAATCTTTGCAATCTGCTGTGGTGAAAATTTACTCTTTCTCATAATACTGTTTAAAATTAAGATAATTATTCTACTTTTAAACAGTTCGGTTTTAAGGGAAGCTTACAGTCTAAAACGCTATTGTTTTGAAGCTCCTACCTTGTAAAACGGATTGAGTACATTTTAAGTTAGTATCATTTTCTAAGGGATAAATAGAAACCTTATATCCTAGCTATTGGAAGAAAGCGCACGATATGATCTGTTTAATGCCCACCATATCATTGAGATTCTGATCTACTAACTGATAGAAACTCCAACTTATTTTTTCTTCTTTGATTTCACATACTCTTCTGCCATCAGCATGGCATTGTAGGCATTTACAATACCTCCAGATTTTGAGAGTTCATTGAAAGGTAATTGTTGATCTGGATTTTCTTTTGTTGGTACATCTACTAAAATATCATATTTCACAGATGAATCCATAAGGATTTGTTTTACTTCGAATGCTGTGAGGGAAGGATAATAGGATCGTATGAGGGCGGCAATTCTTGACACAATAGGAGTTGATAACGAAGTGCCTTGTGAAAATACATTACCGTTTTTATTTATAGACGAAGTAGTATATATATTCTCTCCTGGCGCAAATATATCTACTTCTTTCTTTCCGTAGTTACTAAAAGAAGTCTTCAAATTGTTATCTAAATATTGACCCGAAGCACCGACCCTTATAAAATTATCAACAAATTCATAATCATTTTTATTATCATCGGGATAATGTTTATAATTTTCAAGATCAAGATTCCAATTATCATTACCAGCACTACTTATAATAAGAACATCATTTTCAGAAGCATATAGAAGTGCTTTATCTAGCCAATCTTCATTTAGTGAAAATTCTTTACCTAGACTTATGTTAATAATTTTAGCACCTTGATTAACTGCATACCTAATAGCCATGAATATATCCTTATCATGTTCATCTCCGTTTGACGATATACATAAAGGCATTAGTTTTATGTTTTCATTACCCAATCCCTTCAAAACACCAGCAGTTTGAGTTCCATGCCATAATTTTTTTACATTATTATTAACTGAATTATTTCCATAAATACTATCGTCAAGATTATATTCTTCATCACCTATAATACTTCTATCTTCATAATTTAAGTTATAATATTTATTGAGTTGTCGAACATATTTAATAGAATCTTCTAATATGAGTTTTAATGATAATTTATTCCTTTTTACATTATATATCATTAAAAGTTCTTCTTTTTTGATTCTTCCTATTTCCACAAGACTATCTAATAGTTCTAATGTAATAAACTCTTCTTTAGGTAAATTAGGATTTTTAAGCTCCTTCCTATATGTATTTAGCAGGATTGGTGTTTGCTCTAAAATTACACTGGCATAATTTCTTTTTTGATTAAAGTAATTCTTAGCTTTAGAATATTGAGCATAATTTTCTCTTATAGTATCATTATTAGAAAGTACAAAGTTTTTATTATTCCACTTAATAATTCTGGAAGTCTCATTGCTTTGGTACAAAACATTTTCTCCATTATTATTTCCTAAAAAATTCCACCCATTAATATCATCAATATACCCATTACCATCATCATCTTTACCATTTTCTTTTTCGTTTGGATTATTCCAAATAGCTTTAGCAAGTTCTAAATGATTAATGTCTACTTCAGTATCCAACATTGCTATAATTACATCTACTCCATTTTTTCTATCAAGTAATTCAAACTTAGCCTTCTTTAGATTTACTCCTAAAGTAGAGTCTTCATTATTTCCATCATAGTACCAAGGAATAGAATCTTCTATAATCTTACTTCCACAAGAATAATTAATAATACTGCACAATAAAACGATAATAATAATATTGTTTTTTAACATAAGCATTTAATTCAAAAAAGGATTTTCAGTAGTGATTTTGAAAATCCCTTTTATTTAATTTTAGTAAACCATAGATTAATAAATTATAATGAATTACCCATCACCATTAGTTGTAGGGTTGTTAGTTCCTGCTAATATGCAAGGTATAGTACTCAAAATAACCTTTGTATCTGATTGTCCTCCACCTTTTGTTGAAGGATCAGTATCACTACCTCCAATTACTTTTGATTGGTTGTCTAATCTAGCAATCAAAAACTTTTCAAAATTAATTTTTTTTGTTTTCATTATCGTATTATGATTTAAATTATTAAAGTCCAAAGGTGAAACATCTTTCTCTCTTGAAAAAAAATAATTTAGATTTACTAGTCGTTTTTTATAAAAAACCCTATTCAAAACTCTGATTATCAAAGACAAACAATTCTTTTAAAATTTTAAATATTCTTCTTTAGAATTATTTAATTTTTTTATAAAAAATGATGGATAAATCCCATACTCTTTATGAAAATTTTTAGAGAATGATTCTGAATTGTTAAAACCACATTCCATTGCAATAGCTTTAACTGTATACTTTCTAAATTTAGGATCCTTTTTAAGTTTTTCTAATGCATATTTTAATCTTAACTCTCTTAAATATTCTGAAAAAAACTTCCCTTTTACTTGTTTAAATACTTTTGTAAAATATGTATTATTGGTTCCTATCGATTTGGCAAATTCTATAGAATTGATATTTCTATCTAAATAGCCACACCTTTCTTCAAAAGAACTTATTTCTTTAATTATTTTTTCAACTAAATCTATAGGAACATCTATTTTACTAATTTCTTTTATTTGAACATCATTAGTTATTCTTTGATTATTTCTTAAAGTAGAAGAATCTTCTAAAAGAATTTTAAATTTTTTTTCATATTTTCTTTTTAATCTAAATTGATTGAAGAGAACAAAAGTTATTATCGCAATCAATAATAACAATGAATATGCTGCATATTTTTTTAAATTATTTTCAAATTTCAATACATTAATAACCAAATCCTTATCATCTACCAATAATGGAATTTTATAATCGTTATTGATTTTATTAGTTAGATATCTGTAGTTCTTATTATTTAAGCTATCAAATTTCAAAATTTTATTTATGAAATACAATTCGCGGTTTTGATCGCCTTTACTTTTATAATGATCTCTTAGTTGATAATAAGTGTATAATAACTCAGGAAAAACAGATTTATTATCTCCTATTATTGAATCAACTTTTAGATAATTTTCTACGGCTTTTTTAAACTCCCCTTTCATTGAATACCCTTTCCCCAAGTACTGGTATCCAAAAGAAGTGTTTATACCATTATTCTGTGTTTTTAAATAATCTAATGATGAGCTTAATTTAGAAATACCTTGATCTATATTATTTTCTAAATCAAGAATACCTTCAAGTAATAGAAAAAGATTATAATCATTATCTGAATTATTATTTTTTGCATCTAATAATCCTAATCGGGTATATGTCCTTGCCGAATCAATATTATGCACCTTTCTATGAGCATCACCTAAATAAAATAAGATGTTAAAATATAAACCTTGACGTCTATTTATAAAATCATTTTCTATCGCTTCCTGCCACAACTTTTTAAAAATCTCTAATGCCTCATTATTCTCTTCAATTCGCAATTTTAATAACCCAATACTGTAATCAATAAGAAATGATGTCTCTTTTCTAGATTTATTTTTATTGTATTTATTGTATTTAGAAGCCTCTATGTAATTTGTTAGGGCGCTAGAATATTTATATTTTTTTTGATATAAAGCTCCTTTATCATAATATGAGATAGTTAAATAATAATAGTTATTAGCTTTTTTAGCTATATCAATTAAAGAATCATACAAATTAAATCGAGTAAAAATATTATTTTCTATAGCTATCCTTTGATAATATCCACTTATAATTTTTGCTGTATCTTTTTCTATTAAAGCTTTTGAAAAAAATGCATTTGCATATTTCGCAGAAAGTAATGAATCTGAATAATTCTTTATGTACTCATTTCTCAACTTTTGATAACTGTAATCTAATAAAGAATCATTTTTTATATCATTCTGACTAATTGAAATAGTATGAATAAATAATAATAATAAAATAAAATTTGATGAATTTTTCACATTGAATAATTTTAGTTTTGAGGATATCTTTCGTATTTGTATCTAAAACAATATTTCAAAATACCATTACTCAGCTTTTACAATCAACATCTTTATCTGTTTTTTTATAAAAACCGACTCTATTTTTATAAAAACCGACCTACACCACTTGCACCCCTCTCAAAAACAATGCACTTTTGAACTGTTAAAAAGAACAAACCCAATGTGTGATCGTAGAAAGTTTCGTGTAGTACGTAATCAATCACATTGGGTTTAAACTAACGTAATTAAAAAGCAACAACCATTTATTATGATAGTACACTAACACACTTAAAGTAGAGAAAGCTCCTACTAGGTAGAAGCTCTCGTCATTTGTCAGAAAAACAAGCGAATGCCTGTTTTATAAAACAAATATACTAAAGTTTTAATAAACAGGACATTATTTATCAAATATGGGACGCTCTCATATAAAACCAAGCCGCGACCACCGAAAAGCGAATGAGTAGGTATCATAAAAAATGATTAAAATTTTAGTAATATGAAAACCATTAAAATATGCATTGCGCTCGTAATAGTAGCAATTTCAGGGAATATGAGTGCTCAAGAAAATTATACAATTACAGAAGGTCCAATAATAATAACGCCAACAATTACCGACAATTCAACTATTTTAGAGGTTCCTGAAGTATGGAAGAATAAAAGAAGTACAAAAAAGATTAATTCTGGAGGCACTAAAACTGTTACAAAGTTCATTGGAGAATTTGGCGGATTAGTTAGTATTAGCTTTGATCAAAATGGAGTCAAACAAATACTAGTACCCAAAAATAAAAAATACCCTAAAGATTTATTAACTGGCGATCCTATTTCTAATACAAGAGACATAGGAAACTGTCCAACACCAAGAGAATGCTTGTTTGAAACTCAAACAGAAACAGCTACTGTTTTATGTGTAGTATATTCTCCTTTATGTTCATTAGTGAGTTTATTCTTTTAAGAGAATGCAAAGTGATTTAAACTTTTTTAGTTAATGAATATAATTTGATTAAATAAAAGGAATATTTTCAGCATAATAAGTTTAAATCACTTTCATATTTAAAAAATTAATCTAAAGTCAAAAATATGTCAAATTTCATCTCAAGTATACTTTTGTTAGCAGTGCTATCTTTTATGATATATGCAGTATACACATTATTCAAAAATTCTAGAATAAATCAAAATAATAAGATCATTTGGATAGCTATCATTATACTAATGCCTCTAATTGGAGCAATTCTTTTTTTGATTATGAATAGAAACAAAGACTGATTTCTGATATATTCATTTTGACACAATATATATCCGAATGAACTATAGAATAATAATCATAACATCGATAAATCTTTTTTTAATGCAAAAAAATTAATGCTCAATGTATCGATCCAACAGATCAGTAAACAACTATCACACCTGTAAAAATTCCTGAACAGTTAAAATCTGATCAAATAATAACTAAAAATAACAAATCCTCTTTCTCAATATATACTGAATATAGCAAAAAATAAATGGTACATCACAATATTTTTGGATACAAAAAGTGAAATTGTAACAATCACTGCTCCAAAACCTATTGATTCTAATGTTCTTGTTAGTGAAGAAGTAAGGATAGGAGTTTCATCTCCTCAATGTTTAAGTGAAGATAGTTGTGTAATTACCACTATTTCTGAACTTAAATAATTAAAAATGAATATACTCTTTAAGAATTAATCGTTCCTGAAGAGTATATATTCTAAAAAATTATTTACAAATGAAACAAACACTTACCACACTATTCCTAGTGTGCCTATCAACTAGTGTGTTTTCGCAAGAATACCGACTTGAAATAGGGAGCAGGACAGGATGTACTGGAAGAGGAATCTGTACCATCACAAGTCCTACCGACCCAACAAATAAAACAGCAGAAAGCACTAACAATGCTTCTATTATTAAGGCTGTAAATGGGAGTGCTATTTTAAAAGTATATAGAGAAAAACTGACAAAGGAAGAGTCAGATCGTATACTAGGAGCACCTATTATATCAAAAAGTAAGGAAACATTAGAATTTACTATGGAAGAAGCGTTAGTCCTACCTGAAGAAATTTCGACACAGACAGCAGTAACGAGATCTAGACAAATTAATGTATTAGAAGCAAAAACATATCCTACTGTGATTACAGACGCATATATCAATATTACCATCATAGCGCCTATACACAAGTAAGAATAGAGATTAACGTCAGATTCCTCGTATCATTTCTCCCTTCGTGGGAAACTGGAATTTGGATTTAAAAATTGAAGACATGAAACTTATCATATACATCACCATTATTCTTTCTTTATGTAATATCCGTAAGAGCTATAGCCTGACAAATACTGTCATAATCAAAGAGCTCTCTATAGAAGAACATTTAGAACAATTAGATATAGAAATAGAAAACACAAGATTACATTACCAAAAAATACACACTAGCATCGCTATTGAGTTATCTAAAGCCAATAAAAGCATTAAAGAAAGCACTATCATTGATCAAAAACTATACTGGTTATTAGAAAAAGACAGACTTAAAGAAGAAAGAGAACTTCTTGCGTTGAATGAACTCTCGGACATCAGCAAAATAAGATACATAAAAGGCTTACAAATTATCAAAATACTCTATGAAAAAACACTAGCTCTAGATCACCACTTTGCTTCTGTAAGTACTTTTCGTGAAATTAATAAAATTGCCAATCCTAATAATTATCCAGAGTTTAAAAATATCAAAGAAGTCATAGGCACAAAAGCAGATAAGAAAAAAGGGTTTGATTTAACTAATATATTAGGGAATAACATCTATGCCTCAGTAGCACATTCATTTATATCTTTATTTAATAGTGATAGTACTTCTAAACTAGAAAAGGAAGAGAGCCTTGAAGATGTAGAGTGTATTCTAGATTTTACACTTCGCATGCACAATGACTTAAATACCATCTATTTTGAAACGGTTTTTCTACAAAAAAGTAATGAAAGCATCATGACTGAGCTACAACAGCTTTTTGTTGACTTTACAAAACCCATCAAATACAAAACTCCCTTAGAACAATGCCGTAACAATGATGATTGGGATAGTGTACGAGAACATTTAGACACCTATCTAACAGCACTTAATGTAGCACTTGCAGACGACAGCAAACGCTATAAGGCTCATAAAATGCAAATTAATTTAGAGTTTCCAATAGACAGACTATTACAATTTATAACTCAATACAATGCTTTTATAGATCAAGGAGCTAAGTTTTATGAGAAATTCGGGATTATGTTGGATAGCTATGAAAACGAAAAGCAATGTGCCAGCAAGATTCCCATAGAGTATAAAAAACTTAAGGAAAGTATTGTTGTGGCTATTGACAAGTAGTTTAATACAGCGTATAAACCTGTTGAAATTAACGGGAGCAAAATGAAAGAAGTCCTATATGGATTAAATGAGTACGATTAATAATTAAGAAACACTAAAAACTATGGAAACGACCATCATTGAAACAGATCCAAATCTTTTATTATGGCAATTATTTTTAATAGCACTCTTCATTCTTGTTGTATTTGTTATTGTAAAATTAATGCTGTTCATAAAAAAAGTATCACATTATATTGATTTAAAAACAGCATACTTGAAATCTCAAAGGCAAGAATTATAAAAGTATAAAGACACAACGTTTCATTTCATTTTTTAAGCATATCAAACTTCTTTACAACAAAGGAGAAGGGACATTACCGCCTATTCCTAAAGTGCGCATACACCTAGAACTAGGCATTCTCTTCTCCCTTATGTGTTAATTAGGGGGCTGCTTTATATAAACGATAACATGCGCACTAAGGCATCTGGTTTCCCAATGCATTAGCATACCTATGTCTTAGGTTATCGTTTTAAAAGCAGCATTTTCCCAATAAAAATGTAACATCAATAGTAGATAGAAGAACAGCTATTATTCATGTTTCTGAAGAGTGAAATGTCATTCCATACTTATCTCCTTTTCATACAAAGAACAGCTAGACGTTGAAAACGTATAACATACTCTTAGCAAAAACGATACTCTCCTTTATAGCTGGTATTTTACTACAACCCTATATGGACATCTCTTTATTTTGGTGTATCATACTTATGATCATTACTTATGGTATTGTGTGTATCTGTCATCGCCTTGCTTATAAAAATATACAATGGTCTATCCCTTTTGGAATAGTATTGATTTTTTTATTTACAATCCTAGGAATAGCAAACAAAACACTCAAAAACCCATTAAGGTCAACACATCACTATACCTGTTTTCAGGATAAAGACACACATACCTACCTATTTTCTATTCAAAAAAAGCTAAAACCCAGTGCATACCACCATAAATTCATAGCACAACTTCATAAAAAAGATAGCACACCCATTACAGGCGACGTACTCATATCTGTTGAAAAAGATAGCGCTCACACAATTCCAAAAATGGGTCATTGGTACTATACCCGAACATCGATTAAAGACCTTCCTATCGCAAAAAATCCATATCAATTTGACTATGGGGCTTATTTAAAAAAAAAGCAGATCTATGGTCAGTTTTTTGTAAAAGGTAACGAACTCTTAAAAGGAGATCAAACAACAGAAAACATTCGTGTAGGTGCGTTACGCTTTCGCGAAAGCGTTATTAGAAAACTTAAAAAACAGCCTTTTTCAAACAAACAACTAGCCATTATCCAAGCGTTACTCTTAGGGCAGCGACAGGAAATTGATACGACCATGAGCAATCAATATGCAAGCGCTGGAATGATGCACATATTAGCAGTTTCTGGTCTTCACGTAGGGATTCTATTAATATTGCTCAGATTGATAACACATCCTATTTCAAATAGAAAACTAAGGTGGATACGATCAGGAATGATTATAGGTTTACTATGGTGTTTTGCTTTTATTACTGGGTTATCTCCGTCAGTTTTGAGAGCTGTTACAATGTTTAGTTTTTTAGAACTAGGAAGTTGTTTGGGAGGCAAACGAACGACGCATGATGCTTTACTATTTTCTGCATTTATCCTACTTGTCATAGACCCCTCGCTCATCTATCAGGTAGGTTTTCAATTAAGTTATCTAGCTGTTATTGCTATCCTATGGTTGCAACCATGGCTGTATCATTTTTATAGACCCAAATACTATGTAATTGATAAACTATGGGGAATTATTACCGTATCTATAGCAGCACAAGTTGGAGTATTACCGTTGAGTTTATTTTATTTTCATCAGTTCCCAGGATTGTTTTTACTATCAAATATTGTAGTACTTCCTTTTTTAGGAATCATACTCTCCATAGGGATCCTTGTCATAGGTCTTAGTTACTTCTCTATACTCCCTAATTATCTAGCCTTGATATATGGCAACATCATAGATGCGCTCAATAACTTTATTGCTTGGGTTGCCTCCAAAGAAGCATTTGTTATCGATCACATTTCGTTATCACTTGTAAATATGCTCGTGTGGTACTTGGTACTCATATCTTTCTTTTACATACTTAAAAAGTATCAATTTAAGAGACTATTATTTTTCTTAGTCACTTTGACACTGATTCTCAGCATACAGATCTATCAAAAAATAAATAGAGAAGCTCCACACCTGACGGTATTTCATAAAAATAAAGAAACACTCATCGGGATATATACCTCAGATACTTTGGTGCTTTATACAGATCTTATAATTGATGACTACAAAAAAGAAAGTCGTGTAGAAGCCTATCAAAACAGGTTTAACTTAGACACTATCTATCAACGTAGGATGCAAAATTATGTTAGCCTCCAACATAAAAAAATACTCATTATCGATAGTCTTGACATATATAAAATCCAAGGAATAAAGCCCAATTATATTTTACTTCGTCAATCACCAGACATTCACTTAGAACGCCTTATTACGCTATACCCAAATGCAACCATTATCGCTGATGGATCTAATTACAAAAGTGACATCACACGTTGGAAAGCGACGTGCTTAGAATTAAAAATCCCTTTTCATAGCACGTATGAAAAGGGATTCTTTATAATTAAATGAATTCTTTATAATTCTTCTCCCTCTGGGAGAGGATTAAGGTGAGGGTTATTTTCCAAATGTGTATTCAAATGTGTTTTGATAGGCTTCCCATTTTTCTTGTGTGGTCAGGTCTTTATAATCATCATTGGCAATCATCTTAAGATAAATCTCTAGCTGGCGAGGTGTTTTATACCCTACGACTGGCTGGATGTAATTTCCTTTTTCATCAAAAAACACAATACTAGGGTAGGCTCTTAATCGCATCGCTTGTGCAAACTCATGCTGACTATTACGCCCTCTTCGGTTAGGATCATGTCTAGGGTTGGTATATACATTCTCAAGGTAATTTACCTCTTCGGTGCCTTCTGCATTAAATTTAACCGCATAGTAATGTTCATTAATGAAATCAGCTACTTTTTTATTGCCAAATGTATTTTTATCTAATAATTTACAAGGGCCACACCAAGTGGTGTATGCATCAACAATAATTTTTTTAGGATTCTTTTCTTGTGCTGCCAGCGCATCATCAAACGTCATCCAATTAATTTGTTGTGCTGATAGTGAACTCACAAAAATAAGTGCACATATATAAAGTAGTTTTTTCATTGATTTAAATGTTTAGATCTTACGATAATTCATTTTATTAAAGCTAGTAAGGTTCAGGTATACGCTTTCGCGAAAGCATACTATTTATAAAAAATATAAGATATCCTTCACTAGATATCGTTTTCATTTTTTCTATGTCTACTTGCTTGCCAATCGCTTACAAACAAAAAACGTTCCAAAATAAGGAACGTTTTTTGAATATAAATATTGCGATAAAAATTAACGGATACCGTGCATCATTCGTAACAATGTTTTATTAAGGATCAACATGATAATACCTGCTGCTAATGGAACTAATGTAAAGATCATAAAGAAAGTACTCATTCCATATTCCTCTACAATAGGATCTATATAACTACCTGTCACACCAGCTAATGTATTTGCAATAAAATTAGCAACAAACCATACACCAAACATCAACCCTACTAGTTTTACTGGTGCTAGTTTACTTACATAAGATAACCCTACTGGAGAGACACATAGTTCTCCCATAGTGTGGAAATAATATGCTAGTATTAAGAATATCATACTCACTGATGCCGTTTTTGCACCTAATGGGATTCCCATAGAACCAAAAGCAAGAATACCAAATCCTAGCCCTAATAAAATTAATCCTATAGCAAATTTTACTGGTCCTGTAGGATTGTATTTACTTTGCCATATTTTAGAAAATAAAGGAGCAAAAGCAATAATAAAGAAAGAGTTTAAAATTCCAAACCAAGAAGCGGGAACTTCTGCTTCTTCTGATGAAAATTCTCTTACTAGCATCCATATTACGATCCCCCATATAATGGCAAAACCAGATCCTAGCAATAGGTTTGATAATGAAAATTTGGAAAAGGTTTGCTTAAAAAGTAAGAGTAATACCCAAGTAATAATTGCTAATGGCACTACCGTTAATAATGTATTGAATATTTTAAACGTTGAAGCTCCACTTCCAGTAAGAACTCTATCTGTATAATCTGCGGCAAATACCGTCATAGATCCACCTGCTTGCTCAAAAGCCCACCAGAAAAATATGGTGAAGAAGGCTAAAACACCTATCACTTTAAGTCGATCACTAGTTACTTTAGATTTCTTAGCGTCATCTATTACCTCTTCTATTACTTCCTGTGTATCTTCAATAGAGTCTTCTAGAGCATCGTCAAAATCTTCTGCATTCTTTGGAGACAATCCAATTCTACCAAAGATTTCTTGTGCAAAATAAAATTGTAACATTCCAATAAACATAAAGATTCCAGCAAGTCCAAATCCGTAATGCCAACCTACTTTTTCTCCTATGTATCCACATAGTAAAATTCCTAAGAAAGCACCTGCGTTAATCCCCATATAGAAAATCGTATATCCGGCATCCTTTTCTTTTCCTTGTGTTTTATATAGCTGACCTACCATAGACGAGATATTTGGCTTAAATAAACCATTCCCAATAATAAGTAATCCTAAACCTACAAAGAAAAAAGGATCTGCAGTTACCTCCAAAGCCATAGAGGCATGACCTAAGGTCATTAATAAAGCTCCTAAAATAACAGCTTTTCGATACCCCATAATTTTGTCGGCAATAAGTCCTCCAAAAATTGGAGTTATATAAACCAATCCTGTATACCATCCATATAATAATAGAGCTTCTGATCGTTCCCATCCCCAGCCCTCGTCTAGTATGGAGGCTACTAAGAAAAGAACTAATAATGCACGCATTCCATAATATGAGAATCGCTCCCACATTTCAGTAAAAAACAGTACAAACAATCCGGAAGGATGTCCTAAGACTGTCTTTTGATTGGTTTCAGAACCTCCAAATTTAAATTCCATAGTATAAATATTAATTAATAATTAGGTTGTATAATAGTTGCTTATAATTTCTCTTTGATGAAATTTGTCATCATCGTGTATAGATGATAACGTGTATTCCCTCCATAAATCCCGTGGTTTTTATCAGGATAATTAAAGTATCTAAACTGCTTATTGGCTTGGACAAGTGCCTCTACAAGACGCGTAGAGTTTTGCACGTGTACATTATCATCTGCACTACCATGTACGAGTAGTAAATCTCCTTTGAGTTTTTGTACATGGCTTATTGGGGAATTACGATCATAGCCTTCAGGATTTACCTGAGGTGTTTGCATATATCGTTCTGTATAGACTGTATCATAAAAACGCCAAGAGGTTACTGGAGCAACAGCAATAGCCATTTTAAATGTGTCTGCCCCTTGAAAAAGACAGTTGGATGCCATAAATCCTCCGTAACTCCATCCCCAGATTCCGATTCTGTCTGCATCTATATAATCTCTTTTTCCTAGTTTTTCTGCTGCAGCAATCTGATCGATTACTTCATATTTTCCTAACTCTTTTTGAGTTACTTTTTTAAAATCACGCCCTTTGAGTCCCGTCCCTCTTGGATCTATACAGGCAATAATATAGCCTTCTTGCGCTAGCATTTGAAACCACATATCATTGGAACTATTCCATGAGTTTTTAACCGATTGAGATCCCGGTCCTGAATATTGATACATAAAAAGAGGATACTTCTTAGTAGGATCAAAATCTACAGGTTTGATCATATACCCGTTTAAATCTTCACCATTAACAGACATTGTAAAAAACTCTTTTGGAGACACCTTGTAACTATTATATAGGGTTTTTACCGCTTCATTATCTTTTAAACTTTTAATTAACCTACCGTCTTTTGCATCGTGCAATGTATAACGCCAAGGCGTTGATGCATCACTAAAAGAATTTATAAAATAGGAGAAGTCTGCACTAAAGTCTGCGTTATTTGAACCCGCTTCTACAGCTAATGGTGTTTTGTTTTTTCCTTTTATACCAATCGCATAAATTCCTCTATTGATAGAGCCGTTTTCTGTACTTTGATAAAAAATACGTTTTGATACGGGATCATATCCATAATAGTCTGTAACTTCCCAACGGCCAGAAGTGATTTGGTTTTTAAGAGAACCATCTACGTTATAATGATAGATATGATTCCAACCATCTTTTTCACTTGTCCAGAGAAAGCTATTATCTTCTAAGAATGTTAAATTATCTGTCACATCTACATACGCAGGATCTCTATCTCTTAAAGGTTGTGACACTTTATTTGTGCTTGCATTATAAAACACAAGGGTCAAATCGTTTTGATTTCTATTCAGTGTTTGTATTGATAATACGTTAGGATCTTTAGACCATTGTATTCTTGGTATGTAGTACGCGTCTATGTTACCAAAACTTATTTCTTTAGTTTGCACCACATTTGTTCCTGTAAGTGCTTCTCCTAAGCTGTAGATATACAATTTTACTTTTGCATTTTCCTCACCCGCTTTAGGATACTTAAATACGGTTTGTGTTTGATATAGCTTATCCCCATACATATCCATAGAAAATTCTGGCACGTTGGTCTCATCAAAACGGATATAGGCAATACGCTCTCCGTCTGCACTCCAATCAAAAGCACGAACAAATGCGAACTCTTCTTCATATACCCAATCGGTAATTCCGTTTATAATGCTATTTTTCTTACCGTCAAACGTAAATTGATTGGTTTCGTTTCTACCAATATCAAAAACGTATAGGTTATTATTTTTCCCGTAGGCTATTTTTGTTCCATCTGGAGAAAACGTAGGCTCTTGAATAAGATCATCAGATACTTTGGTAAGCTTTCGCGAAAGCAAATCATAGACATAATACTCCCCAAGGGTAGATCGTCTAAAAATAGATTTCAGTTGTGTAGAGAGCAACACCTTTTGTTCATCTGGACTAAACTCATATCCTATAAAATAATCCAATCCTTCAATCTCAGCTGTACTTACAGCTGTACGGACTTTCTGACCACTCTCGTAATCATAAATATCTACTGAGCCTACACGGCTAGCGGTATCAAAGTTCTGTACGGCATATTCTTTTCCATTAGCCATGGAATGCAGGGCCTGTAAGCGCTCTGTCCTAAAGGTGCTATTTTTCCATATATCGGCTATGGTGATAGATTGATTTTGTGCAGTAATAATGGGGGTTGCCAGAAGAAATAAGGCAATCATAAAAGTATAGATTCTCATAAAAATCGTACGATTTTAGTAAAGGTTCTTCAATTTTACTAAAAAAAGACCAGAAAACACGCTATTTGGTGTTAAATACTATCAAATTGTTAAGAAAATGTAATCGTCAAAAATAATACGTAAAACTCCTTTATCAACTTTCTACCTATCTTTGCAAGGACTACAAACCCATTAGAATGACCCAAAAAATATCAGGTTTTTCAAGACTATCTAAACTAGAAAAAATTAACTGGCTCACACAAACCTATTTTTCTGGAAAAGAAGAAGCAACCCAATTACTCAAAACCTACTGGAATTCAGACAAAAAACTGCAACAACTGCATGATGAATTTATAGAGAATACGGTGACCAATTACTATTTACCGCTAGGAGTTGCGCCAAATTTTTTAATTAACGGTACATATTATACCATACCTATGGCTATAGAAGAAAGCTCTGTAGTCGCTGCTGCGAGTAAGGCTGCAAAATTCTGGGAAGAGCGTGGCGGTTTTAAAACTACCGTTCTTGGCACCACTAAAATTGGTCAGGTACATTTTATGTATCACGGTGATCTAGATCATTTAAACTCATTTTTTATTGACATAAAACCTACTCTCATAGAAGACTGCAAGCCTATCACTGCAAATATGGAGAAAAGAGGGGGCGGTATTCTAGATATTGAACTCGTAGACAAAACGGATGCTTTAGCTAACTATTATCAATTACACGGTACGTTTGAAACGTTAGATGCGATGGGTGCCAATTTTATAAATAGTTGCTTAGAACAGCTTGCACAGAGTTTTAAAGAGCGGTTTGATGCAGATGTTCGCTTTCGCGAAAGCGAACTCAGTATCATTATGAGTATTTTATCAAACTACGTTCCCAATTGTCTTGTTAGAGCCGAAGTAAGTTGTCCCGTAGATGAACTTACCGAAAAAGGAATTGAAGGGAAAGAATTTGCTGCAAAATTTGCGCAAGCCATCGCTATTGCTGAAGTAGAACCTTATCGTGCCGTCACGCATAATAAAGGAATTATGAACGGTATAGATGCCGTAGTACTAGCCACTGGAAATGATTTTAGAGCTATTGAAGCGGGTATACATGCGTATGCTTCTAAAGATGGATTGTATAAAAGTCTTACTCATGTTAGCGTAGAAAAAGGCATCTTTAGATTTTGGATAGATATTCCACTTGCCGTCGGAACTGTAGGAGGTCTTACAAAATTACACCCTCTTGTCAAGTGGTGTTTTGAATTACTACAACATCCCAATGCAAAAGAGTTGATGCAAATCATTGCTGTCGCAGGGCTAGCTCAAAATTTTGCTGCTGTAAAATCACTCACAACTACAGGGATACAACAAGGACATATGAAAATGCACCTAATGAATATTTTAAATCAATTTGAAGCTACTAAAACTGAAAAAAGCCAAGCGATTACTCATTTCAAAACCCACCCTGTTACGCATAGTGCTGTTGTAAATTTTATAGAAAAAATAAGATCCTAAATGCTTTCTTTTTATAGCCACGGAAAATTACTTATTACCGCAGAGTACCTTGTACTTGATAGTGCTCTCGCTCTTGCAGTGCCCACAAAACTTGGACAATCTTTGACGATTGCTCCAATCAATCATCCAAAGCTAATATGGATAAGTGTATTACATGATGGCTCGCTTTGGTTTGATACAGAAATAAGTCTACCTCTAAAACACTCCTTAAAATCTAAAGATCCTGTTATTAAAAAGCTATATGAGATACTTATTGCAGCACAATCATTAAACCCAGACTTCCTACAAGCGACACAAGGATATAAAGCTGTAAGTACTTTAGAGTTTCCTAGAGATTGGGGGCTAGGCTCCTCTTCTACCCTGATTGCAAATATTGCGCAATGGGCTATGATTAATCCTTATGAATTGCTAGAAAAAACATTTGGTGGTAGCGGCTATGATATTGCGTGTGCAACAGCAAACACTCCACTTACGTATATACGACAAACAACAGTACCCATAGTCAACCCCATTGTATTTAACCCCACTTTTAAAGAGCACCTATTCTTTATACATCTAAACAGAAAGCAGAATAGTAGAGAGAGTATTTCTCATTATAGAAACCTGGACACCTCAGAAAGAGAAACACATATCAAGGCATTCACAATACTTACTAAAGAAATTATTGCATCACAAAACTCGCTTAGTATATTTGAAGATTTGATACTACAGCATGAGTCCTTATTATCAAAAATTATTCAAACACCTACAATCAAAAAACAACTATTTCCAAACTATCCAAATGCCATAAAAAGCTTAGGAGGATGGGGTGGTGATTTTGTACTTGCCATAGGCAGTCGCGAAGAAATGAAGTATTTTGTAGAAAAAGGATATCATACGATGATCCCGTATTCCGAAATGGTGCTTTAATGTAGTTTACCTTCTTTTAAAATTTAAAACTATTTCATAAAAAAAGGATCACGTTTGTGATCCTTTTTTTATGATTAAGCAATATTATAATTAATAGAATGTTCCTCTATTGTCTTCAATATCTGCTGCCGCTTTAAGTGCCTCAATTACCTTTGTAGTAACTGCTGCTCTTGCTTTTTGAGCTTGTTGCGCTGCATACGTACCGTAATTTTCTAATACTGGTGCTTCTGTCTTTTTGGTTACTTTGATCACATATACACCTCTTTCTCCTTCAATAGGATCTGAAATATCACCTTCATTAAGACCAAATGCAACACCTACTACTTTAGGTTCATCTCCAGCTCCTGCAATATTAGGACTTGTCATATTAAGTGCACCTGAAGTTTTTACTGTTTGATTTTGATTTTGTGCAATAGCATCTAAGGTTGTACCTGTAATCTTTTCTTTAATCTGAGCCGCTTTCTTTTGTTTGCGAATAATAGGAAGTACTCTTGCAGATGCATCTTCAGCTCGTTGTAATCCTTCTTCTACTTTACGTGTAATTTGCGCTACTATATAACCATTATTTACTTGGAAGCGTTTGATATCACCAACCTTTGCATCTTCCTCAAAAGCCCATTGTACAATAGTACGTTGAGAGCCTTCTCCTGGTAAATTCTCATCCATTCTTCCTATATTATTTACAGGACGAACATTGTATGCGCTTTCAATTGCGACAGCTTCGAAATCTCCATTTCCAGCAGCTATTTCAAATTTTTGAGTTTGCGTGTATATATCTGATATTGTTTTGTCTGAGGGTACAATCTCTTTTGCTATACTAGCAATTTTAAATGCTTTTTGAAAATTCTTTTGCTCGGTAACTTCTATAACGTGATAACCGAAATCTGTTTTTACCACATCCATAGATCCTTTAGGGTTATCTACAATGTAATCTCTAAATTCTGCAGCAAATAAGTTTGGGTTTTGGAAACCTAAGTCACCACCTTCATTTTTGTTTGATGCATCTGATGAAAATTCAGCAGCTAATTTATCAAATGAACTCTTATCTTTTTTAATGACACCTAATATACTGTCAGCAAGTTTTTTTGCCTCATCCTCAGTACGAGTTTCTGAAGAACGTAATGCCCCTTGGTATGAAAGTAAAATATGACGTGATTGCACAGAGTCTGGCATTTGACGCGTCTCTACAATACGATCTAGTCTCATGTAACGACCATCTTTGTAAGGTCCATAGACAGCTCCTTCATCCAATTTAGAGATAGTATCTCTTACGATACCAGCTAAATCTTTTTTAAATACGAAACGATCTGTATAAGGTAAATCAGAATTTTCAGAAAGAAATTCTTTTAAATCTGTAGCTACTTTAAATCCTGGGAGTGTATCATTAATCTGTGTAGACCTATTATAAGATACCAGATTATCACTAAGATAAGTCATCATAGATTCTTTAAGAGCATTCTCATCTTCAAGAGTTGCTTTTTCCTCAAACTTAACAAAACGAATATTACGAGTTGCTCCCGTTTGAAAATCTTCTTTGTGACTATTAATGTAACTTTCTATTTCAGATTTAGAAACTGCTATATCCTCATCTGGAATACTTGCATAAGGAACCTGTACAAATTGAATATCTACAGAGTTTCCATCAAGTCTGTAGGCAACTTCTCCATCTTTAAGGGTAGCGCCTAAACCTGCTTTGACTAGATTATAATAAATATTTTGTTTTTCTGTATCGGCAAGAGACTCTTCAAAGACAACCCATCCTTGATAATCATTAGGGTTTTTACTATCTTTTAACGTAGCAATAAACTCCTGCATTTTAGCTTCACTGTAAAAACCATCTGCATCCTGAAACCTAGCATCATTCTGCAAAGCTTCTTTAAGAAGATCTGCTAGACGATCTTTTCCAATACGAATTCCTAGTTCTTCATACTGACCTTCCAAAACCATACGGTTTACTTCTTGATCCCAAACGGCGTTCACCGCTCTTGTTGTTGTTCCTGATGAGCCTAGATTACGTAATTGTTGTTCTACTTTACGATCAAACTCTTTTTTATCTAAATCTTCACCATTAATCGTAGCAATACGATTTTGCTTAGAAGAATCTGCACCTCCATTTCTAAATACATCTGCAAGGACAAAAGAAAAAAGTGCCAATGCAATAATTAGAATTAAAAATAGTGATCGTTGTCTTATCTTATTTAAAATTGCCATCTGTGATTGATTTATTCTACAATAGTGCGCGAAAATACCATTTTCTTATAAAAGAAAAAATAAAAAAGTGATAGGATTTACCCTTCTAAGGGTCGTATCTCAATAAGCTCAATTTTTGTATTGGAAGTCTCTAGTATATGGATTTGTAAATTATCTATAATAATAGTCTCTCCTACTTCTGGAATCTCCTCTGTATGATTCACCACTAGCCCGCCTAGAGTCTCATAATTTTCACTTTCAGGCAGATTCAATTTATAGATCTCATTTAAATAATCTACTTCCAAACGAGCCGATAATCGATAGTATCCCTCTTTGGTTATTTCTTCTTTTAAATCTATAGAGTCATGCTCGTCTTGAATTTCACCAAAAAGTTCTTCTATAATATCTTCTACAGTCATCATACCGCTAGTACCTCCGTACTCATCTATCACTACGGCTATACTTTTTCTTTTTTTTGTGAGTACATTAAGTACATCTTTAGCGAGCATTGTTTCTGGAACATATATCACGGGCATTAAAACACTACTAATGGTTTTAGGCATTTTAAACAATGCAAAAGAGTGTAAATATCCTACTATATCATCTATGGTTCCCTTATAAATCAGTATTTTAGAAAGTCCAGATTCTATAAAAATAGAGGTGAGTTTTTCTGGAGTTGTATTCTCTTCTACAGCAATGATTTCTGTACGAGGAATCATAACTTCACGAGACTTTACTTCTGAAAATTCTAGAGCATTCTGAAAAATTTGAATTTCAGTGTCAATATCTTCGTACTCTGATACGGATTCCATCTGTTCTGAAATATAATTACCTAGCTCTACCTTAGAAAAAGCTAATTGTACCTCATCTCCATCAGTTTT
>Ga0115554_1000870_pt1 | contig 21437 bp, 18 predicted proteins | sample COGITO_mtgs_1104_3_FD_87283 | JGI IMG/M metagenome (GOLD analysis project Ga0115554, IMG submission 87283) | Pelagic marine microbial communities from North Sea - COGITO_mtgs_110404 | ecosystem: Environmental > Aquatic > Marine > Epipelagic | place: Germany:Helgoland, sampling site Kabeltonne... | reverse complement strand
CTGTTTTAGGGGATTTAAAGAGCGCAAATTTTATGCCATTTGTATCCTGAGAAAGCTTTCGGTCCGGCTTGCTAGTTTTAAAATAAATATATAAATATCAGATAGTTAAATCTTTTTTTGAAAAAACGCAGAGGTTGATTTTTTAAAGATAAACAACGAGATACGGAGCTCTTCTAAGAAGCAAAAAAAGCTGTAAAAGCGGGAGAAAATTTCAACTAAGCAAGAATATTACAGTGTTCAGATCAATTTTTTGCCAATACGCTGCCTAGCCGCCTGTAAATCTTCCAGCCTGTTAATATTGAAAAATGCGCCTGGAGAGTCTTCGTCAATTTCTACCGCTATAGCTGCAATAGGATCGAAGAGCAATTTAGGCCCATAGTTGCCTTTTGTTAGCGCTGCTTCAACGGTATCGAACAAGCTCAGGTTCCAAAGTGAAAATAGGGGCTGAATCTGCCCCAAGTGACATATATAGGTGGCAGTAGAAGATTGCATCGGCATCGCTCGCGCCAATGCTTGGACGACATGGCCTGGAAACTCAGGTACGTCAGCGGCAAAACATGCCAGATATTTTATATCTCGATGCTGTTCGGACTCCAGAAACCAACGCATCGCGCTAAAAATGCCCAGTAAAGGGCCCGCATAGTTCTGCACATGATCGGTCACGATGGGTAAGCCAAACTTCTTATAATGCGGCACACTGTGATTAACGCTAAGGACTAGACTAGCTACTTGAGGCTTGGCTCTGGTGATTACATGGGCAAGCAGGGTTTTCCCGAGAAGAGACTGAAGTGCCTTGTCTCGAAAGCCCATGCGGGAAGCTTTGCCCCCGGCTAGAATCACTCCACCAATTTCCGAGATATCGATCATAATCCCTGTCACCACCGGTTAAAGATTAGCAATATTGCTCTCAGTTCATCTAATTACAAAGTGCAGTGTTGATATTAAGCGCGTAAGGCCCATATTCTCTCATTGAATCTCAGATATCGATGTGGGAAAATCGCGCACTTTGCGGGCCGGTCGATAGCCCGTTGGCTTCTTGAAAAGCCTTAAAATCAATAGCTTGTGCAAACAGGTTATCCAGCTATCGCTAGCCACTATCCAGATTAATTCAGTACCATATCTCGATACTGTCAGATGTTAACAATTCCGGTTTTTTTATCTGGAAATGAAGAGGTTTATACATGCAGGTTTCCGTTGAAACTACTCAGGGTTTAGAAAGAAAAATGACTATCGCTGTTCCTAGCGAAAAAGTCGATAGCGCAGTAAATAGCCGTCTGCAGGAGGCTGCACGCAATGTGAAGCTTAATGGCTTTCGCAAGGGGAAAATTCCTTTCAAGGTTATTAAAAGCAAATTCGGCGCAGGTGTGCGGCAGGAAGTAGTTGGCGAGTTAATGAGCCAGTCATTCTATGAAGCCATCGATCAAGAAAGTTTGAAGCCAGCTGGGCAGCCAAGCATTGCCCCGAAGAACCTAAACGAGGGTGAGGACTTGGAGTTCGTTGCGACTTTCCAGGTTTATCCAGAGATTTCGCTTCCTGATTTCTCCAAGATTGAGCTCGAGCGCCTTGGTGCAGAGATATCCGAATCGGATATCGATGAGATGATCGAGACTCTGCGAAAGCAGCGGCAGACTTGGGAACTAGTAGAGCGGGCAGCCGCCAGCGATGACATGGTGAATATCGACTATGCGGGCAAGCTCAATGGCGAAGAATTCGAAGGCGGCAGTGCGCAGGGAACAAACTTGGTCCTGGGTTCTGAGCGCATGATTCCGGGGTTTGAGGCGGGCATTGAAGGCAAATCGGCGAGTGATGTTTTCACTCTGGATTTGAGCTTCCCTGAGGAGTACCACAACAAGGAACTAGCCGGCAAGGAAGTGGCCTTTGAGATCACCCTAAACTCTGTCAGCGAGCAGGTAATGCCTGTGGTCGATGAAGAGTTCTACAAGAGCTTTGGTGTCGAGGACGGTGGTAATGATGCCTTCCGCGAAGAGGTAACGAGTAATATGGGTCGCGAATTAAAGACGGCGAGTCGCAATAAGCTTAAGACTAAAATTATGGATGCCTTGGTAGAGGCTGTAGAGACTGATATTCCTGATGCCCTGGTAGCAGGAGAGATTCAGCAACTAAGAGAGCAGGCGTTGCAACAGTTTGGTGGCGGGCAAAATATCGACGCGAACATGCTCCCCGATGAGTTGTTTAAGGAACAGGCAGCTAGACGCGTATTACTAGGCCTGGTATTGGGTGAAGTGATACAGCAGCAGGAACTTAAAGCAGATCCGGCAAAGGTGCGTGAAGCAATTGAAGAGCTAGCCGCTACCTATGAATCACCTGACGATGTTATTAACTGGTATTACGGTAATCAAGAGCAGCTGGGAACCATTGAGTCGAACGTTCTTGAGGATCAGGTATTCGACTATATTATCGGTCAGTCGGCAGTAACTGATAAGCAGGTCGATTACCAAGAGGTAATTAAGCCAGAGCCTAAAGCTGAGACAGAAACCTAGGCCGATATAGAAGCGTAAGCGTTTGTTTTTTAGACAGTATTTTATTAGTAATTACAGGGCAGGAATATATGTCACACATAATTGAACCTTCAGCAGCACTTGTACCTATGGTCGTTGAGCAAACGGCCCGTGGCGAGCGCTCCTATGACATCTACTCCAGGCTCTTAAAGGATAGAGTGATCTTCATGACCGGCCAGGTAGAAGATCACATGGCAAATCTTGTCGTTGCGCAGATGCTGTTTCTCGAGTCGGAGAACCCAGACAAGGATATTCATCTGTATATCAACTCACCGGGTGGTTCGGTAACAGCTGGTCTATCTATCTACGATACGATGCAGTTCATCAAGCCAGATGTGAGCACTATGTGCATCGGACAGGCGGCGAGCATGGGCGCGATGCTGTTAGCAGGCGGTGCCAAGGGCAAGCGTTTGGCGTTACCCCACTCTCGTATGATGATCCATCAGCCTAGCGGCGGCGCCCAAGGTCAGGCCTCAGATATTGAAATTCAAGCTATGGAAATCATTAAGTTACGTAAAACACTTAATGTATTACTTGCTATACATTCCGGGCAAACTGTTGAAACTATCGCCAATGACACGGAGCGAGACAATTTCATGAGTGCTGAAGAGGCTCAGCAATATGGATTGGTGGATAAAGTAATTCAGCGAAGAGTAGATAATAAGGGTGTGGAAAGCGTAAGCATCGACTAAGAAGTAGCGATGTAGGCTTGCAATTCGAGTGGGATGCCGCCATTTTACCGTGAACGAATCGAGAAACAGAAAGTTTGCGTAGTAATAGTGACGCTGAATCAATTTTTAGCACCGTGGACTGATAGATAATGAGTCCATCTCAACTCTGTAGAGGCCCATAATCAGGGGCTCTAAGAAGGTTTAGGTAGTAGCTTAGATGGCAGACGATAATTTTAGTAAGGGCGACGATAACGGCAAACTGCTGTATTGCTCGTTCTGCGGTAAGAGTCAGCATGAAGTGCGCAAGCTAATTGCGGGTCCATCTGTGTTCGTGTGTGACGAATGCGTTGACCTGTGTAATGACATCATCCGCGAAGAGATTCAGGAAAAAGATACGGAAGCTACTGCGCGTAAGCTTCCAATCCCTGCAGAGATCAAAAACACGCTGGACGAATACGTAATCGGTCAGGAAAGCGCCAAAAAAGTACTCGCTGTCGCCGTTTACAACCACTACAAGCGACTTAACTATGCCAAGACTAATGGTGAAGTTGAGTTGAGCAAGAGCAATATCCTGATGGTAGGGCCCACTGGTACGGGCAAAACGCTGTTGGCGGAAACGCTGGCGAGGTTGCTTGACGTGCCCTTTACTATCGCCGATGCGACGACTCTGACTGAAGCAGGCTATGTCGGTGAAGATGTCGAAAATATCATCCAGAAACTGCTGCAGAAATGTGACTACGACGTAGAAAAGGCCCAGATAGGCATCGTCTATATCGATGAGATCGACAAGATTTCCCGAAAATCAGACAACCCTTCTATCACTCGAGATGTCTCTGGAGAGGGTGTGCAACAGGCTTTATTGAAGTTGATTGAGGGCACCGTTGCCTCTGTGCCTCCTCAGGGCGGCCGCAAACATCCGCAACAAGAATTTCTGCAGGTCGATACAGCAAATATCTTGTTTATTTGTGGCGGGGCTTTCGCAGGCTTGGACCGGATTATTCGCGATCGCTCAGACCAGAGTGGTATCGGCTTCGCCGCCGAAGTAAGGTCTAAGGAAGAGGAGAACAAGGTAGGTGAAACGCTGCGCGCAGTAGAGCCAGAAGATTTGGTGAAATTCGGTTTGATCCCGGAATTTGTGGGCCGCTTGCCTATGATAGCTACCCTCGATGAGCTAGACCTCGATGCCCTGATGCGTATCATTCGTGAGCCGAAGAATTCACTCACGAAACAATACGCCCAACTGTTTGAGATGGAAGGCGTAGAGATTCAATTCCGCGACGATGCGCTACGAGCGATTGCGAAAAAGGCCCGGGAGCGGAAAACAGGTGCGCGGGGGCTGCGCTCTATCATGGAGACAGTGCTTTTGGACTCCATGTACAAGATTCCGTCATTGGATAAAGTCAGCAAAGTCATAATCGACGCCGCCGTCATCGAAGGCGAGTCTGAGCCACTGTTGATGTATGAGAATGTAGAGCAGCAGAGCAAATCTGTTGCTGATGATTAGCCCTGATAAAGTTCAATCTAAGCCTTGATATTTGAGGCTTAGGCTCCATCTTTGCTAGTAGGCTTTAGTAGCCATTCAACCTATCTTTAGTGCGCAGCAATCAGGCGTGTCCACAAATTCATAGAGTAGTATATGAGTATATCCTCGGACGATTCCAGCAACACACTTTTCCCGTTACTACCCCTGCGTGACGTAGTGGTATATCCCCAGATCGTACAGCCGCTATTCGTCGGCAGGCCCAAGTCCATCAAGGCGCTAGAAGTCGCTATGGCCAGCAATAAAAAGGTCTTGCTCGTGGCGCAGAAGAACGCCTCCGATGATGAGCCAGCAGCCGATGACTTGTATCAGATAGGGACAGTAGCAACTATTCTGCAATTAATTCGCCTGCCAGATGGCACGGTCAAAGTCCTTGTAGAGGGCCTGGACAGAGCGCAGCTGCGAAATGTGAGCTTCGATGAAGATCACTTCCGTGCCGAGACTCTGTCCTTGCAGACCGAAGCTGTTGCCGAGAAAGAGGCAGAATTACTGATTCGCTCGCTGCTGTCTCAATTCGAGCAATACGTGCAGCTAAGCAAAAAAATTCCACCCGAGGTGATGACTTCGATTTCCAGCATCGATGAGCCGGGGCGTCTGGTAGACACTATAGCTAATCATATGACTCTGCAGTTGCAGGAAAAGCAGAATCTGCTTGAGTTGGTTAGCCTGCAGGCCAGAATCGAACACTTGATGGCATTGATTGAGTCAGAAATTGACCTGTTTCAGGTAGAAAAACGTATTCGTGGTCGCGTCAAGAAGCAGATGGAGAAGAGTCAGCGCGAGTACTATCTGAATGAGCAAATGAAAGCCATCCAGAAGGAAATGGGTGAGATGGATGACGTTCCTAACGAAGCTGAGGAGCTGAAGACTCGTATCGACGATGCCGGTATGCCCAAAGAGGCTAAAGAGAAGGCCTTGTCAGAATTGAATAAATTGAAGCAGATGTCGCCTATGTCATCAGAAGCTTCCGTGGTCCGTACTTACCTGGATTGGATGGTAAACATACCGTGGAAGAAGCGTTCGAAAGTACGCTTGGACTTGGTGAAGGCGGAAGAGACATTAGAGGCTGATCACTACGGCCTCAAGGAAGTTAAAGAGCGAATCCTCGAATATTTAGCGGTACAGAAGCGTGTAAAGAAATTGAAGGGGCCAATACTCTGTCTGGTCGGGCCACCAGGTGTGGGTAAGACCTCTCTGGGTGAATCCATTGCGCGAGCGACGGGGCGTAAGTTTGTGCGTATGGCACTAGGTGGTGTGCGCGATGAGGCTGAGATAAGAGGCCACAGAAGGACCTATATAGGGTCTTTGCCGGGCAAGCTATTACAGAAACTTTCCAAAGTTGGCGTTAAGAACCCGCTTTTCCTGCTAGATGAAATAGACAAGATGGGCATGGATAATCGAGGTGATCCGGCTTCGGCCTTGCTCGAGGTTTTAGATCCTGAACAAAACAACAGCTTTAACGATCACTACCTGGAGGTTGATTATGATCTTTCGGAGGTCATGTTCGTCTGTACTTCCAACAGTATGAACATACCCGAAGCACTTCTCGATAGAATGGAAGTTATTCGTATTCCAGGCTACACAGAGGAAGAGAAGGTCAGCATCGCCGAGCGCTATCTGATACCTAAGCAGAAGAAGAATAATGGCGTAAAAGACAAGGAACTGACCTTTAACAGAGAGCCGATTAGTGATCTGGTGCGTTACTATACCCGCGAGGCAGGTGTTCGCGGATTAGAGCGGGAGATTGCTAAAATATGCCGGAAAGTGGTTAAAGACAATTCCCTGAAGAAAGACCCAGATAATATCGACCTGAATTCCGAACTACTGGAGAATTTTTCTGGTGTTCGCAAGTTTGACTATGGCAAGGCCGAAGAAGAAAACCTTATTGGGCAAGTCAACGGGTTGGCCTGGACTTCTGTGGGTGGTGAGCTATTAACCATCGAGGCAAGTGCCGTTGAAGGCAAGGGCAAGACTATCAAGACAGGCTCCCTGGGCGACGTAATGCAAGAGTCGATACAGGCCGCTTTCACCGTTGTTAGGAGCCGCGCGGCGTCGTTGGGCTTGCCCTCTAATTTTCATGAGAAGTATGATGTTCATATTCACGTGCCTGAGGGGGCTACCCCTAAAGACGGTCCTAGCGCCGGTGTGGGCATGTGTACGGCTCTGGTGTCTGCCTTGGCTTGTATACCGGTGCGTGCAGATGTGGCGATGACAGGGGAAATCACACTGCGAGGGCAGGTACTAAGAATAGGCGGATTGAAGGAAAAGCTGTTGGCTGCACACAGAGGAAATATTAAGACTGTGATAATTCCGGCCGACAACGAAAGAGACCTGAAAGAAATACCGGACAATATTAAGGCGGATTTGGAGATCACTCCTGTGCGTTGGATTGACCAGGTTTTAGAACATGCTCTGCAGTTTCAACCGACGCCTTTGAGTGATGACAAAAACCCGGTATCAGACAAAGATGCAAAGCAAGAGGATATTGATAAAAGTAGTGACGAAAAGCACATAAATACGCACTGATCCCACGTGTTTTCTGTTGACATGGGTTTCAAGCAATTGGTATAAAGACCAGGTAATGCGGCAGGTTTACGTCATATTTTTGGGAAAAAATTTAGAATAAACCAAAGCTTAAAATTTGTGTATTTTGTGCGTTAACGATGTCAGAAATACACCAGCATTTTTTAGGCCTTCATTGAGAAGAAAATCACTTAAATAAAGAAAAAGGGGATAACGTGAATAAATCAGAATTAATAGATGCTGTTGCCGCGAGCGCGGACCTACCTAAAGCTGCTGCAGGTCGTGCCATTGATGCGATGATCGATGCCATTACAGATTCTTTGAAGAAAGAAGACCCGGTTGTGCTGGTTGGTTTTGGAACTTTTGCCACCAAGCATAGAGCGGCTAGAACAGGTCGTAACCCCCAAACTGGTGCCCCAATTCAAATAAAAGCGGCTCGTGTTCCTAGCTTTAAAGCGGGTAAGGCACTTAAGGATTCTGTTAACTCTTAATTGAGTTGATTGGACTGCGAGTTCAATAACAGGCCTGCAATTTCAGGTTGATTAGATTCGCTACTGTGTAATTTATAGTTTTGGATCGTATTGAACAGACTTCTCGCCTCAGCGGTTCCCAATTTAGTAGGGCGCATCTATGATGCGCCTTTTTTGGTTTACGACTGACACCTCTTTTACCCTGTGGGTAATAGGCAAAACTGCGATTTAGCAGAAATTAGGAACAACTATGCTGCAAGATATACGTGACAACTCTCAGGGCGTGGTAGCGAAAGTCATCATTGGATTTATCGTGGCCATTTTTGCTCTTTTCGGGGTAGATTCAATCATGAGTGGTTTCACGACTTCACCGCCTATTGCCGAGATCAATGGTGAGGAAATTACCGAAGCGCAATTGCAATTAAGCACGCAGAATCTGCTGAATTCCATTGGTGGCAGCGTCGATTCTCTGGATCAGGGATTGCTAGAGCAAATCGCTTTGTCGCAAATTGTAGAGGAGGTATTGTTACGCCAGTCAGCGCAGAATTCTGCGATGACAATTTCCAACAATCGAATAGATAGATCGATAATCGAGAACCCCCAGTTTCAAATTAACGGCACTTTCGATTCCGATTTTGCGATACGAACAATGGCCAGTCAGGGGTTTAGCGTGCCTCTGTATAGGGAAACCTTAAAGCAGCAGATGCTGCTCTCGCAGCTAGCTAATGCCTATAGCAGCTCGGCATTTGTTACCGACGTTGAGCTGGAACGAATCGCCGGCTTGTCTGCACAAACCCGCGATTTTCGTTATCTCTCAATTCCTCTCGGTACCAGGACGTTGGGAACGGCGATTACCGATGCGGAAATACAAGCGTACTATGATGATAATCAAGAGAATTTTACTCAGCCAGAGACTGTTTCCGTGCGTTACGTGATGCTCGATAAGAACGCGATCACTGAAGAAATAGAGCTCGATGAGGCGCTAATCCGTGCTCAATACGAAACAGAAAGAGAGGCATTCGAAGGCTCTGCTGAGAAGCGTGCATCCCACATTTTATTCGAGGTCGGTGGCGACTTCACAGAGGCGCAGGCATTGGAGCTAGCCGCTACGGCGAAACAGCGACTCGACGCAGGCGAGGATTTTGGTGCGGTGGCCCTGGATATGTCAACGGACACAATTTCAGCTGAGGATGGCGGAGATATAGGCTATACAGATGGCTCAGCTTTTCCGGAAGCGATTGAAGAAGCCCTGGAAGTGTTGGCGCTGAACGAAATCTCTGGCCCTGTAGTCTCCGAGTTTGGTGTCCACATAGTAATGCTTACCGAAGATTCAGAGAACGTATTCCAGAGCTATGAGGAAGTAGCTGAGCGTATAGAGCGCGAATTAAAGAGTTCGGAAATCGAATTAATCTATGCCGAGCGACTGGAAGACCTATCAAACTTGGCGTTTGAGACAGGTGATCTGCAAACAATCTCCGAAGAACTCGACATGAACGTGCTAATTAGCGGCGCTTTCGGTCGAACTGGAGGCACTGGCATCTTCTCGAATCAGGCATTGATAGCTGCGGCCTTCTCAGAAGAGGTTTTACTTGAGGGGAATAACAGTGAAGTAATTGAGCTAAATCCCTCGCAGGCTGTAGTAATGAATGTTTTAGAGTTTACCGAGGCGACTATTCTTCCGTTGGAAGAGGTGGAGCCTGAAATTGCTGTGATTCTAAGAACAGAGATGGAGCGACAAGCTGTTCAGGATTTGAGTGACCAAATACTGACTGCAATAGAAAATGGCGACTCGATAGAACAGCTTCTCGCGGATAATGAGCTTGAATGGCTGACAGAGCAGGGTTCTGCAAGAGTTGGCGCTAGCGTTAATAGAGAAATACTAAGCCGTGTCTTTGCCATGTCTCTGCCGGAAGCAGATACGCCGGCATATGGTAATTTGGTATTGAGCAACGATACTGCTGTAATCGTAGAGCTTAATAGTATTAACACAGGCTCTATCGAAACCCTGGCTCAGATAGATCGAGAGAACATGGTTGGTTCCATGATTTCGGATCTAGGCAATAGTGACTTTCAGGCCTATATGAGCAATTTACAGCAGAGTGCAGATATCGAATCTAGCATCCTCGACGAAGCGCCTCTATAGATAGCTATTTCTCTTCGGTAGCGAGGTCATTTAACGAGCCCATGGCGGTGGTATTGAAGCCACCGTCTACGTAGAGAATCTCTCCGCTGATGCCTGATGCGAGGTCTGAGCAGAGAAAGCTTGCGGCATTTCCCACCTCATCGATCGTGACATTTCTTCTAAGAGGCGTCTGCTTCGCATTGTGCTCTAACATCTTTCTAAAGCTCTTAATGCCGGCTGCAGCGAGTGTTTTTATTGGACCTGCAGATATGGCATTAACACGCGTGCCATCGGGGCCCAAGCTGGCAGCCATATAGCGCACGTTTGCTTCCAGACTAGCCTTAGCCAAACCCATGACATTATAGTTAGGCAGGCTTCGTACCGCGCCCAGGTAGCTGAGAGTGAGTAAGGAGCCATTCCTCCCAGTCATTATGGACTTTGCTGCCTGGGCGAGGGCGACAAAACTGTATGAGCTTATTTCGTGGGCAGTCAGAAAACCTTGGCGGGTGGTTACGTCCACAAAATTACCATCGAGTTCATTGCCAGGGGCAAAAGCCAGACAATGCACGATGCCGTCCAGTCCGTCCCAGCTTTTGCCGAGCTCGGTAAACAAATTTGAAATTTCATCGTCATTGCAGACGTCGCATGGGTAGACGAGATCGGAGCCCCAGAATTCGGCAAACTTCAGAACCCGATCCTTCAGTCTGTCATTCTGATAAGTAAAGGCGAGTTCGGCGCCTTCGCGATGCATGGCTTCGGCGATTCCAGAGGCTATAGATAGCTTGCTGGCAACACCAAGTATTAATATTTTCTTTCCTGTTAGATAGCCCATGCTTATTTCCTGTTTTGGCACATAGTGTATGTGGCCTATTTTACTGTATTTGTGATTGATTACCCATATTTGAATATAACGAGAATCGAGGGACGATTTACTTGATGCCGTGCATAAAATGTTTCAATACTGGAACGAGAAATAAAGCCAATATCCCAATACCAATACTGTAGATGCCGGCCGTGTAATAAACATCCATATAATTAGCCAAGGCCGCGGCGGGGTCCACGACTTCGCCAGCTATGGTGTCAGAGCCAGTCATCGCAGCGATAGTGCCCGAGATATAGTTGCCACCAGCCATGGCAAGAAACCAGCAGCCCATCATCATACCAACGACGCTTGGTACCGATAGCTTGGTCGTCATTGAAAGCCCAACTGGGGATATACAAAGCTCTGCCGTAGTATGCAAAAGATAGAGCAATATTAGCCAGATAAGAGCGATCTGAGTTGGGTCGGTGGCAATAGATGCTCCATATACCAGGAACAGAAAACCGAGGCCTAGTTGTATAAGTGCCAGGGCGAACTTGGTGGGCGTGCTCGGTTCCCAGCCGCGTTTGTTCAGATAGAGCCAGGCGATATTGAAAACAGGCGCCAGCGTAATTATAAAGAACGCATTGACCGATTGGAAAATTGCAGCGGGTAACTCGATGCCCAGAATGACGCGATCCACATTGCGATCGGCCATCAAGTTCAGTGAGCTGCCAGTTTGCTCCCACAGCGACCAAAAAATAATTTGATAACTCATCAGAAATAGACAGACTAGCATTCTGTTTCTATCTACGGGCTCGCATTTAGTGAAAGCATAGAAAACAACAATCAGGGTCATGATGACCAGAGTGCCGCCTACCAAACCTCCCACTAGCGGAGGTGTCTGCATCAACTGCCAGCATACCAATACACCTACGAAGGCAAGTGCATAGATGACAGACTCACGGCTTAGCCCCAGCAGTATTTTCTGTTGCAGAGCTACCGGGTCCTTTGCTGCGCCTGCGCTTCCAAATAGATGATAGCCTTTCAAAAAGACGAAGAGACCGAAAAGCATGCCGACGCCGGCAGCGCCAAAACCCCAACTGAAACCGCCATATTGCAATAGTAAACCGCAGATAATGGCGCCGAGGAATGAGCCGGCATTGATGCCCATGTAGAACAGGGTAAAGGCCCCGTCACGCCTTGGGTCTTGCCGATCATACATGGAGCCAACAAGGGTCGAGATGTTGGCCTTCAAGAATCCGACTCCCATAATAATAAGTCCAAGAGAAAAGTAGAAGACCTGTAAATAGAAAGGGTCTCTCTCTATGGATCTCTGGCCCGCTACAGTGATCTCTAATGCCTGAGAGCCCTCGATTGCCATCCCCATGTGCCCGGCCACGAGCAGAATGGCTCCCAATATCACCGCCTTCACGGGGCCTAGGTATCGATCTGCGACTACACCTCCAATTACGGGTGTTATGTAAACCAATGAGATATAGGCCGCATAGATACTGGAGGCGGACTGGTCTGAAAAAAGAAAGTGCTGGGTTAGATAGAAGATAAGCAGGGCGCGCATTCCATAGTAGCTGAAGCGTTCCCACATCTCGGTAAGAAAACAGATAACTAAACCCCGTGGATGCCCGAGGAATTCTTTTTCTGTTATTTCGTTGCTTATGTTTTCGGTCATAGTCGCTCGTTTATTATTGTATCTGGCGTAACTTGAAGCTCCTGCCCAGGGAAAATCAGTTCGCTTACTCTGAGTCCATTCCATCGCAATAGATTTTGTAGATCAATACCGAAGCGATTGGCGATTGCATCCATGCTATCTCCTCGTCTTACAATATAGACCGCGACATCGTCTGTGCTGTCCACCTCGGATTCCTCGGTCAGCTCTTTCAGTGCATAGCGGAAATCCAGGACCTGCCCAGGTTGCAGCAGTTCATCTAGCGATATCCTATTCCAGGTTGCTATCTCTTTGGAGCGAAGCTCGAAGCGCCGTGCGATAGTCCAGAGATTATCGCCATTTCTCACGGTGTACTCGCTAGGTACCTTAATTCGTTCTCGTCCCTGGTTTCTGTCGATCTGTCGCGCTGTTGCGAGAAGCTGCGGGTCGCTTGTTCTGGGAATAAGCAAAGAATCGCCGGCTACTATGCGACTGCCGGGTAGGGAGTTGAAGGTCTGTAATATATCCACACGTGTATTTAACTTAGCGGCGATTGCGCCCAGGGTGTCACCAGGTTTTATTTCATAGCGATCCCAGGTCAGCAAGTCGCGCTTGTCGAGACCGACTAGCGCATTCTCGAGAAGCTCGGCGTTGTCGAAGGGCAGTAGCAATCGTTGCGGCTGATCCGGGTGCGTAGCCCACTGCAGGTAGCCGGGGTTTAATGCGCGTAACTGCTCATAGTCGATTCCGGCTAAGGTGGCGGCCTGTGAAATGTCTATCTGCGTGCCAATCTCAACTGCTCGCAACACCGGTGCATTGGGGAGGTTTTGTAACTCGATCTCCCAGGCGTTGTGATCGGAGATGATCGCTGCCAGGGCTAGGAGTTTCGGCACATGGGCCTTGGTCTCGCCTGGCAGATTTAGGTTCCAGAATTCAATCTCATCTTCGTTACTACGCCGAATCGCTCGGCGTAAATTCCCATCTCCGGTGTTGTACGCTGCGATTGCAAGCAGCCAGTCTTCGTCAAATTGCTTGTAGAGCTGCTCCATATAATCGAGAGCTGCAATCGTTGAGGCCCTAGCGTCTCTGCGACCATCGAACCACCAGTCTTGCTGTAAGCCGAAGCTCTTGCCGGTTGCGCCTACAAACTGCCACAGACCCACTGCGTGCTCTCTCGAGTAGGCGTTCGGGTTGTAGGTGCTCTCAACCATCGGGAGTAGGGCAAATTCCATGGGCAGTCCGCGTCTCTCGATTTCTTCGACTATAGAGAATAAGAACGGTGAGGCGCGTTTCTGCATGAGATCGAAGTAGCGCTGCTGCTTCGAATATGACTGGATATAGCTAGCCACTTTGGGGTGATCGTAATGGGTGCCAAGCTGAAAGCCATCGCGAACTCTCTCCCAAAGGTCGTCGTAGCTCTTCTCCAACTCCATGGTAGACACAATCGCTTCATCTCTAGCAGTAGAAGAGGTGTTGCCGGCTCTGGAGACATTGACCGCTTTCGCATTAGGAGGCTCGGCAGCAGGTTCTAGAACCAACAGAGGACTTGATTGGGGGAAATTTTGACAGGCGACAAGCAACGAAAGAAGCAGGGCGCTGGAGAGCTGTTTACATACGATTTGCAATTCGAAGGACCTGGTAAGTGAGTTTGAATTTTTCTGAAAGTAATAGACTAGAATGAATCTTTCCATGAGCGAAGTGTTGAGAATACTTCGACATCGTCTGCTGGTTCTCTGCCCAGCCTTGTCGCGGCTGATTGCTTTAATCCGTCTTCATTGCAGCGCAAGAAGGGATTCGTCTCTAGTTCTAACTCGATGCTGGATGGAAGTGTCGGTTTGTTCATTGCTCTCTTGGCTTCTTCCACCTCTATGCGCTTTTTCAGTAGAATATTTTTAGAGTCGGCGGCTGCTGCAAATTTGAGATTAGCGAGAGTGTATTCGTGGGTGCAATACACCTGGGTCTGCTGCGGCAAACGGCTTAATTTGCTGAGTGATTCATTCATCATTGCAGGAGTGCCTTCGAACAGGCGCCCACATCCTGCAGCGAAGAGAGTGTCCCCGCAAAAAAGTAATTTCTGCTTTTCACAGTAGTAGGCAATATGATCTAGAGTGTGACCTGGCACTTCTATAACGGATAGAGTTTGTCCAAAAACCTCGATCCTATCGTCTTCTTTTACTACTTCGCTTAGTCCCTTGATACCGCTTGACCCTGGGCCGATTACTCGACAGTCGTAAGAATCCAGGAGAGCCTGAATTCCGCCGGTGTGATCGGGGTGGTGATGGGTAATGAGAATGTCGGAGAGCTGATAGTCATTGCTGTTGAGATAGTCGATGACAGGATGTGCATCTCCTGGGTCGACCACGCAGATGCTGTTGCTGCCAGCTTCTCGTATTGCCCATATATAGTTGTCTGAGAATGCGGGGATTGGGTGGATGGTGCTGATCATAGGAATACAGTCTTGTTAAAAAACACATGATATAAGGAAACCCAGCTATTACAAGCCCAAAAACAGCCAGTGAAAGCCCCGTATTCAGAGGGATATCGCTTAATTTCTCGGCGGATTGAGTTTACACTGGCCTCTCGCTGTCTAATTTCACGGAATCACCTAAACCAGCCAGTATGAACCTACTTTCTAAGCATGAAACTCGCCGCCGGTTGTTGCGTGGTATGGCGGATGCAGATCTGCTAGCCAGCCAGGTTGCTTATTGGTTTCGGACTGCGCAGGGAGAGGCTGTCCTGAATGCCGAGAAAGAGGCGGTTCAGCCCATGCTGGAGAAGCTCTTCGGCTACCATATACTACAGCTTGGTTTCAGCGCGGAGCACTCACTAGTCGAGCAGAGTCCTGTTGGGCATAAGATTGTCTTTTCTCCCAATTACAGGCAGGGCTCATCCAGGCCGGTGGCAAGTAATGAAGAATTACCTCTGGGCACTGACAGCGTCGATGTTGTAGTTATTCATCATGCCCTGGATTTTGCGACTAATAGCCATAGAGTGTTGCGAGAGGCTACCCGTGTGCTGCGCCCGGGAGGACATATGATCATCATCGGGTTTAATCCCTACAGCTTCTGGGGCTTCTGGAAGATCTTTAAGCGCAAGAAGAATATACCCTGGAGAGGGCGGTTTATCTCTAAAGGACGTGTTACGGACTGGCTGAAGTTGCTAGACCTGCACATCGATTCTGTTCTCTATGGCCTCCATTTTATGCCGCTAAAGATGTCCAGGTTATTGCGCCATGCTACAAAACTAGAGAAATTTGGTAGCAATATCCGCAGCCCTTTCGGCGGTGCCTACTATATTCACTGTATCAAGCAAGTTGCGCCGCTAACCCCCATAGTGCCCCGGTGGCGTCCGCTACGCCCGCGATCTTCTGTGATGCCCGCAACGGAAAATGTTCGTGCTAAAATTAAGCTCCATTGATCAGGTGTCGCAGACCTGGCAATACATGAATCCTAAGAGTCGCCACTAGTTCTATGATGCAATCAGTCGAAATGTATACAGATGGGGCCTGTAGAGGTAATCCTGGTCCCGGAGGCTGGGGTGTACTGCTGCGTTATGCCGGCGTTGAAAAGACCCTGCACGGCGGAGAGGCGATGAGCACCAATAATAGAATGGAGCTTACCGCTGTGATTAAGGGGCTAGAGGCTCTTACAAAGCCTTGCAAGGTTCATATCACTACCGACTCGAAATACGTACTCAAGGGTGTCACCGAGTGGATGGCAAATTGGAAGCTGCGGAATTGGCGCACAGCCAGCAAGAAGCCGGTTTTGAATGTAGAGCTATGGAAAGAGCTGGACGAATTAGTCGTCAAACATGAATTAGAATGGAGCTGGGTAAAAGGGCACAGCGGCCATGTAGAAAACGAGATAGCGGATCAGTTGGCAAATCTAGGTATAGATGAGCTGGATTAATAGCCTCAACATCAAAGACCAAAAGAGACAGTTATGCGACAGGTAGTACTCGATACAGAAACAACCGGCTTGGACCCTTCGCAGGGGCACAGGGTCATCGAGATTGGGTGTGTGGAGATCGACAACCGTAAATTAACCGGCAGGCATTATCACTGCTATCTAAATCCGGGCCGGGAGATTGATGCAGCGGCCATCGAAGTGCACGGGCTGACCTCGCAATTTCTGCGTGACAAACCGCGCTTTCATCAGATAGAGGAAGAATTTCTGGCTTTTATCGACGGCTCGGAGCTCGTTATTCACAACGCGCCGTTCGATATCGGATTTCTGGATCATGAGCTTAGAGCTACCAAAACCGATGCGACGGCTATTTCGAATATCTGCGGCGTGTTGGATAGCCTGTTGCTAGCAAGGGAGAAGCATCCAGGCCAGCGCAATAGCCTGGACGCCCTGTGCAAGCGCTACGGTGTTGATAATACCCAGAGACAGCTTCACGGCGCTTTGCTCGATGCGGAGATTTTAGCCGATGTCTACTTGGTGATGACCAGTGGTCAGTCCAGTTTGTTGCTAAGTGAAGACGAATCGGAAGGCTCTAATCGCAGGCGTCGCAATAAGAAGCACAATGTTCAGCGCGAGAAGATCGCTGTAATAAAGGCAGGAGACGATGAGCTGGCAGCGCATGAGCAAAGACTGCAAGATCTTGCTGAGAGTAGCGACGAGGGCTGCCTGTGGTTGCAATTGGAGGCCGAGGCTCAGTTTCAGTAATCTTCTTCTTGCGAATTCTAAGGTTAAGCCTCTGACTGCCACGGTGGCAGCCATCACTGCCAAGAGCGAGAACTATCTAGACGCTCTATCTTGAATACCGCGCATAGAAGCTATAGTATCTTGCGCCATCGTAGCGCCCGCCTAAAAATTCTAATGAATACAAGATCCTGTGGTTTTTGGCGGGTAGCTTAGAAAAGGCGGCTTCATTCATTCGGTCATCGGGTATTCATGTCTCAACAAGCACACTTTCTTAGCATTGAACAGTTAAGCGCATCGGATAGCTTCATATTGTTCTATTCATCCCAGATATTGGTAAGGGACCAGCACATCCTGTGGAATCTTGATCAGCTCAGTAAGCACTTAACTGACTCGGCAGATTTGATTCTGCTGGAGCGAACTGACGAATCGTCTGTCATCGCCGTCAGCCTGGAAGAAGATATTTCTGAGCATTTACAAGCCGAGCTCAACTCTCTGAGAAGCATTCTGTTCTTTACCGATCAAGAAAAATTTCTCCTTGCAGGTCGGGCCAGCCAATTGATCGAATGGTATAAGAGCCATAGATTCTGCGGTACCTGCGGCACCGAAACTACTCATCATAGGAACGAGAGAACCCTAGTCTGTGATGCCTGCTCACTGCATTTTTTCCCTCGAATTAGTCCCTGTGTAATTATGCTAATCACTAAAGGGGATCAGATGCTGCTGGCAAAGAGTGCGCGTTTCAACGCCAATTTCTATAGCTGTCTCGCCGGGTTCATAGAGATTGGTGAGACGCCGGAACAGACGGTGCATCGCGAGGTGATGGAAGAGGTAAACGTGAAGGTTAAGAATATTCGCTATATTTCCAGTCAGTCTTGGCCCTTCCCTTCGCAATTGATGCTGGGGTTCCTGGCAGAATATGAAAGCGGCGAGATAATCCCGGAACCGACAGAGATTGCCGACGCTAAGTGGTATGACATCGATTCTTTACCCAATGTGCCCTCAGAAAAAATTAGCGTTGCAGGAAAATTGATCCGCACGTTCATCGATGAAGTTAAGAAAACGCAGACCGACTAAGCTTTGAATTACTTGGCTAATAGGCCAAAATGCACAGGCAGCGGGCGCAACAGGAGAAATTCGCTTGGAATATTTGATCCAGTACGGCATGTTTTTGGCAAAGGCCGCGACTCTAGTAGTGGCTATCGTTATCGTGCTTGGCGCGGTGGCGGCTAGTGGAAATCGTCAGCGCAAATCTGGCAAAAAAGGGCATATTAAGATCACTCATCTGAATGAACACTATGATGATTTGAAAGATACCCTGCGTCATTCAGTGCTCGAAAAGGAGCAATTAAAGCAGGTGCATAAGAGTGAGAAGAAGCAGGCAAAGCTAGAGGCGAAAGAACGGGCCAAGTCAGACAAAGAAGCGGCGAAGCATGGAGACGCCGCTACAGACTCTGAGTCAGGCGAGTCAACACAGAGGAAGAAACGTGTCTATGTGCTTACTTTTACCGGCAATATAGCCGCAGACGAAGTGACATCGTTGCGCGAAGAGATTACTGCCGTCTTAACTCTGGCTGAACCCAGTGACGAGGTTGTCTTGCGTCTGGAGAGCCCCGGTGGAATGGTGCATGCCTATGGCCTGGCCTCTTCGCAATTACTGCGAATCAAGAGTAAGCAGATACCACTCACTATCTGCGTAGATAAAGTTGCCGCAAGCGGTGGCTACATGATGGCCTGCCTAGCTGATCGACTCGTATCTGCGCCTTTCGCTATTATCGGCTCTATCGGTGTATTGGTTCAGTTGCCCAATTTTCATCGGGTTTTAAAGAAGAACGATATCGATTACGAGATTATTAGCGCCGGTGAATTCAAGCGGACTCTTACCCAGTTTGGAGAGATCACGCAGAAGGGAAGAGACAAGGTGCAGGAAGAAGTAGAGACTATGCACGATATTTTTAAGGCCTGGATAAAAGACCATAGGCCTAGCGTAGATATCGACAAGATCGCTACGGGTGAAACGTGGGTTGGTACGCAGGCGAAGGAGCGCTATATGGTCGATGAAATAAAGACCAGCGATGAGTGTATAGTTTCTGCCTGTGAGACTGCGGATGTCTATGAGGTCGAATACGAGCTACCAAAATCCCTGCAAGACAAGATTGGCGGCGCCTTTCAGGGCGCCGTAGAGAAGTTATTTGCAAACTGGATCGGAAAATCTACGAATAATCACTTTCAATAAAAGCTGTTGATCACAGAGCGGGCGCAAAAGCTCAACTCGATTACAAATAAGATAAGGCGGATAGAAAATTGCAACAATTCAAAGCATTGGTAGTTACAGAAGATGACGGAAAATTTGCCGCGCAGGTGGTTGATCGTCATGTAGACGATTTGCCAGCCGGCGATACGCTCATTCAAGTTAACTATTCATCGTTAAACTATAAAGACGCCTTGTCCTATAGCGGCAATAAGGGCGTGACGCGTCAGTATCCACACACGCCAGGCATCGATGCGGCGGGAACCGTTATATCTAGTGATGACGCAAGTCTGAGTGCGGGGGATGAGGTGTTGGTTATAGGCTATGACCTTGGTATGAATACCAGCGGTGGTTTCGGCCAGCTAATTCGGGTACCGGCGCAGTGGGTTGTTAAGCTTCCCGCTGGTTTGAGCCAGAAACAAAGCATGATTCTGGGTACGGCAGGTTTTACCGCTGCCTTGTGCGTGGAGAAATTACTTCTTAATGGACTGCAACCGGAGCAGGGTAAAGTGCTTGTGACAGGTGCTAGTGGCGGTGTGGGCATGATCGCCGTCGCATTGCTTGCCAAGCTTGGCTTTACCGTGTCGGCGAGCACTGGAAAGCAAGAGGCCCATGAGGCGCTGACTAAGTTAGGTGCAGGCGAAATTGTCGATCGAAATACGATAGGCGAGGAAAACTCCAGGCCTATGCTCAAAGAGGAGTGGGCTGCAGCGGTCGATGTGGTTGGCGGAGATACCCTGAGCAATGTTATTAAGTCTCTTCGCTACGGTGGTAGTGTCGCTGCCTGTGGCTTGGTGCAGTCGACCAGTTTCTCCGCGACAGTACTTCCTTTCATTCTCCGTGGCGTCAATCTGCTGGGTGTCGATTCCGTGCAATTGCCAATCGAGACGAAGAGAAATTTGTGGAATAAGCTTGGCGCCGATTGGAAGCTTGATACGCTTGAAGACGTCTGCGTAGACATCGGCTTCACTGAATTAGAGTCGAGTTTAGCTCAGGTGTTGAGTGGGGGCGCTAATGGGCGCTTTGTTTTGGACCTGAATGCATAGCAAATAGAACGTGCCTAATCCCGTCGCAATTTTGGATTGATGGCGATCGGGGTAGGGCACAGCAGCACTACGATATAGGAAGAAACCAGGAAAGTAATTATCGCGGCACCCTGTATCGTCAGTGAGGCAGTCTCACCTATTACTCTAGACTGTGTCGCGACGAAGGCAATCAACAAGGAAAATTCACTGATTTGCCCTAGGCGCAGACCTGCATCCTAGGCAAGCCTGTCCTTCTCACTAAATCTCTTCAGTAGATATCTGAATACTACCGGTTTGATCAGCAACACTGCCGTAGCCAGCACTACGCAGGCTAGGATAATGTCCGGTAATAGGGACAAATTAAACTGTGCGCCCAGCGTGAAGAAAAAACAAAAACAGAAAAAAATCTCTTAGTTGTTTTAGCCTGTCGGTGATATACAGCGAGATAGGACTAGTCGCCAGGGCTACCCCTGCGACGAAAGCACCAATCTCTGCTGAGAGTCCTAGCGCCGCTCCCAGTTCCGATAGCCCCAGGCATCAGCCTATTGCTAGCAGAAAAATATATTCCTTGAAGTGATCGAAGCGCGCAATCAGCTTGATGAGTACATATTGGGTGGTAAAGTAGGCGAATACCAACAACAGCGGGAAGGCGATCAAGACCCTAAGTGCCGCCGATTGTTGCAGGTTTCCTGCGTCCAGAAAGGTGATTAGGAATATCGCTATGAAGTCCTGCATTAGCAATATGCCAACCATCAGTTCTCCCATATGCTTCTGGTGCAGTACGGTAGTAGGCAAGAGTTTAATGCCGATGATGGTGCTTGAAAATATCAGGCTAAAACCGATTACCAGGCTTTCGATCTGACTGAAGCCAAACAGTAATCCCGTGCTATAGCCAAGAATGACGAAGACCGATGAGCTTGCGAGCGTAACGAGAAAGGTCTTGCGCAGAGTGGAGATGAGTTTGCTGGGCTGCATATCCAGGCCCAGGAGAAACAGCAGGAAGATGATGCCAAACTCGGCAATATCGGTGAGCAGACTGGCGTCTGAGATATAGGCTAATCCATAAGGCCCGAGCAGGGCGCCTACGCATATATAGGCTACGAGTAGGGGTTGCCGAAAAAACAAGGCTATTGTCGAGAGTACCGCCGCACCGCTGAAGATGAGGAAGAAGGAGAAGAGTAGGGAATCTGATTCCATTGCGTTGG
>Ga0115554_1000868_pt1 | contig 21448 bp, 12 predicted proteins | sample COGITO_mtgs_1104_3_FD_87283 | JGI IMG/M metagenome (GOLD analysis project Ga0115554, IMG submission 87283) | Pelagic marine microbial communities from North Sea - COGITO_mtgs_110404 | ecosystem: Environmental > Aquatic > Marine > Epipelagic | place: Germany:Helgoland, sampling site Kabeltonne... | reverse complement strand
CGTCGGCCCTTTGGGTATCGTTTTCCCCTTTTGTTAAATTTTTTTTTTTTGGAAGTGTCCGGAACAGGGAACCAGTCGCCCCCCCCCCCCCCCAGTCAAACCAAGACTCAAAAAACCAAGACACCGCCCCTCTCACCTTTACGCATCTTTCAAATCTTCTGCGAATATCATTGACTACAATATTCTCACTCTTCAACCACACCCTTTTCTCCTGAGTCCAGTCAGCGTGAAACCCCCTCGCTTCTTTAGCTTTTGCCGAGATGACACCCCAAACCACCAGCCCTCCTCCCCCAAGCACCACGAGTAACACGAATGTGACTAGAAACAACACTCCGCTCACCTCTCCTATCCCCCGGCTTGGTTCTGATGGCCGGCGGGGTTCCTTCTTCGAGAAAATGGGCTCTGTGGCAAACGTCATGCAGACAAACCTCAAGCTCTCAAATACCCTTAGCCTAGGGAATAATGCAAGCAAGCGATCGATACTCAAGCGCACAGGAACTGACAAAGATAAACTCAAGGTGAAATCTGGCCACAGTGTGACCTTCAACCTAGACATAAATGTTATCAACTTTGACGAGACTGGAGCCCCCAAGGCAACCAGTCAAGGGCTGCTCTCAAGCAACGATCAAGGCAACACTATCCTGTACCGTGCCCTGAGTATATTTGGTTTTAAGGGTCCCTTGGAGTACAACAGCATGGTATCTATAATTAAGCGCCAGATCGTCGTCCTGTGTCACCTCTATACTTTCTGGGCGCTCCCTTTTGACGTGGTCTTCTCCGACTCCTCGTCTTCCTCCACTGGGATGGCGATTGACTTAGTCTACCTTTTCGCGATGATCACCTCCTTCATTACGGTGCGTAAGGACCCGACTACGGGGAAGGACATTAAAGACGGGCGAGGAATCTTGGCGCAATACATGAGGAGGAAGCACATGTTTGAGAGGTCTAAGGGGGACTCATTTTTTCTCGACGCATTAGCGCTGTTCCCCTACTACGTTGTCGTCTTTATACTATACCTTGTCTCCAATGAATCTCTCAAAGACGCTGCGAGCCTCCTTTATGGCCTCTCCAGACTACCCCAGCTCTATCGAATTGTGCTTCTCACGTCTTTCTTCAGAGAGATGGAGGTATCTGTAGAGATCGACGTTAGACAGACAGCGCTTGTGAAGTATATCACCATGATTCTTGGTGCGGCTCACTGGTTAGGCTGCATCTGGTGGGAGCTTGCGGGGGAACGTGAGTTTAACGAGAATACGTGGGTTTATCACTACAGCTATGAATTCCTCAGTCCTGATAAGAGTTTGCTCGTCAACACGACGTTGGAAGAGTATTTAGCTGCTCCGAGTGTCAACTATACAATTGAACACGCTGCTGGCACCAACAACGCTTACTCTGACACTGAGTTGGTCGGCACAGGTGGATTATCCCAAGCAGACAAACTCTTCCAACTCTATGGCCTATCCACCACCCGCTCCCAATACTTTCTCTGCATCTATTGGGGTTTCCAGTCGCTCACAAACCTTGGCTACTCTGACTTAATACCCGACAACAGTCCCGAGATGCTTTTCGGTTTCTTCTTGTGCGTGTTTCAGGTGGCCTTCTACGCGTATATTCTTGGAACACTTTTCAGCTACGTCGTCAAGAAAGACCAGCACGTGGAGAATTACAGAAAGAGGTATGTATGCCCGTCGGAGATGGTGGCGTGACGGCGGACTAGATTGTCGGAATAATATTTTCAAGTATATAGAGAACTCACACCTTCTTCGCTCGATTGACCAACATTCCAGTGTTTCTGCCTTAGAAGCGTATTGTTCTAACCGTGAGTTGCCCACAGAGCTCAAGTCACGTCTGATGTCTTACTTCCAGTTTCAGCTGTCGAAGACCTCCCAGGATAACACATCCGTTACTGGGGCTCTCCCTCCTGCTTTGGTAACCAAGGTCGCCTCATTTAAATACCGTCACATTGTAACTAGGAGCGAATGCTTTGAGAATGCCACCCAGGAGTTCCTCGCGAGCATCTTTGAGAAGTTGCAAACCCGTTTTCTGATGCCCAATGAGGTGCTATTTAACAAAGGTGACATGGGCCGGGAGGTCTGTTTCGTCGAGAATGGGGAATTGGAGGTCTATGCTGACAACGAGAAGAAAACCTTCCTCCGCAAGATCACAAACGACGGGACCAGCTCTGCAATGGTCGGAGAGCTCTCTTTCTTTCTCACTATTCCCCAGCCCGAGATGGTGACAAGCAAGACAAGCGGAGATGTCACACTGCTGACTTTGAGTAAAGAAGACTACAACAATTGTGTAGATAAGTACCCTGAGTGCCACCCGATCGTTGTGAAGAAACTGTGTGCGGAGATGGGGCTTAGCGGGAAAGGGGACGAGTTGACGAGCGCAGACGCGGCTGACTTAGATGGCGTTGCCAAAAATGACAACAAAGGTGGCGAGAAGAGTGAGAGCAACACAAAGGGCTTAAGCGCAAGTGGTGGCGTGAGCAAACAACAGGGAAAGGGTGTTGCAGGCGATGAAGATAACTCAGATGAAACGAAAAATGTGCTCAGGGGAGTCCTGAAGAAACGCAGCGCCGACGCACTCTATGATATGATCGTTGCCGCAGCTGAGGGCGACGTCAACGAAGTTAAGAATTTGCTTCTCAAAGGACTCGACATAAACACTTGCGACTTCGACGAGCGCACAACGCTTCACCTCGCTTCGAGCCAGGGAAATGCCAAGGTTGTTGAGCTTCTTCTTAAGGAAGGGGCGGACGTTCACGCTGTTGACAGATACGGGAACAATGCCCTTCACGAGGCTGTCACGAACAACCACGTGGCAGTAGCAGAGATGCTCTCCCGAGCTGGTGCCGAGCTCGCGTACAAAAACCCGGCTGAACATCTCACCAAGGCAGCAGGACAGGGAGATCTAGACAGATTGAACACCTTGATACAGTATGGTGTTGACATCAACGCAGGGGACGACGATGGAAGGACCAGCTTGCATTTAAGTGCCAGCGAAGGAAATTTGAACGTCGTAGAGTTTCTTCTTGCACACGAGGCGGAGGCTAACGCAAGGGATAGATGGGACCACACTCCACTCGATGGTGCTGTCGAGAAGGGTCACGATCTCGTCGCCGCTGCGCTCTTCGCGCGGGGCGGAGAAATGAACATGAAAACAGCCAAGTCTCTTTTCATGTCCTCCGCCCGGAAAGGCGATCTGGGCACCTTAAAGTTGCTTGTGGAGAACGGCATGGACATTGACGCGCTTGACTACGATATGTGCAGCGGCTTGCACGTTGCCGCAATGGCAGACCAGCCCGTTGCAGTCGATTTCCTCCTCAGTAATAAGACCACTGTGAACCTCCTCTCTAGGTGGAACACCTCACCGCTAGACGAGGCCATCAAGTCCAAGAGCATACTATGTGCGAAGCTCTTGGTCGCTTGTGGGGGACAGACCTTTGTTCACCATGACCCCGAGCTCCTCGCAATTGTCAATGAGTCCACCATGACTCTCGCTGATGTGCGCAGGTCCATCGCCAAGGAAGTGAACACTCAGAGTGAGAGGCGTCGCGAGATGCACAAGCTAAAGCAGCTCCATATGAAGCTTGTTGACGACACTGGGGAGGCTGCACGCGTGGTTGCTCTCCAGTATAAGGCGCAAGAAGAGGTCATCAACAAGATATACCGCAGTCGCCTGGCAATGGAACTCCCCGTGTTTAAGGAGAGTGACTTGAATTTCGCGAATTTCTACTCCAGTATGGAGAAAGACACACGGTGCGCCATGCTACGGGCGGTTGAAGCCCATGGTAGCTCGAACAAAACAACCAGTGGTAACAACATGGGAGCAAACTCGTTGGGTGGCGGTGGGACGGCTGCTGGCCTAGCCATGGAGCGGTTCATCCAGGACAAGGCAAACACCAATGCGATGAGTAGCTTATCGTTCTCGTCTTTTGACCAGGTCATGCTTTCGCTTAGTAAGGTCGAGGATGGGATGAACCAGCTTATGAAGATCTTCAACAGCCAAGCCAACCCCGACATTTTTGTTCCTAGCGTTGATAGCCAAGGGCTTGCCTGTATTTTCAAGCTCATCGGCGTTAATAACGTGAGCTACAAGGATATCGAAAACACCATCGCGCGAGCAGCGGAGATTGATCAAGAAAAAAACTTCTCTGATGGTGAAACTAGGACGGCATCGAAGCGAAGTAGAGAACATAGTGGCAAACTCATCACATTCCAACGCTTTATTAGTGACCCGCTTTGCGTGGACTCGATCGCCCCAGAGCATGATATGGCTCCTTCTAACGAAAAAATCAAGCGTGCGTTTCAGATCATTCGCGCGACATTTTTTTTGTTGGATACTGATGGCGATGGTGAGATCACTCTCGATGAGTTGCAGCAGAGCAAGGGCTTGATGGGGGAATTAAGTATCGGGAAGGAGGTAAGTGACGCCCGCGGCGATGTTGGTAAAGATTTTACGAAAAATCTTTTTCATTTCTTGTATGGTGTCTGACACCTTTGACCCCACATTGAAAAAACACCGAAACGACGTAGCTGAAGAACGCATTTAACAGGAAAGAGACTATGAATATGGGTGACTTGGTTGCGCTTTTCGCGAACTGGACCCTTTGCCTAGATAGTGACGGTGGAATTCACAATGACCACGTTCACGTCGAGAGCGGAGGTTCCGGAAGCGTCTCAGATCTCAACAGCGGTGGGGGTTCTCTCCCGAGGAGCGGAAGCGATAAAGACTTGTTAGACGACCTTGACGGGTTCGAAGAACTCGAGAAAGATAAAAAAAAGGGGGACGACGACGACGCATTAAATGCTAGTTCCGAGGTTAAGAGTAGGAAGAAGAAGAAACAGAAGCGCTTCCGACAATTTTACCGCTCTGTTAGAAGGTTCCTTGGCTGGAGTGATATCTTGCAAGACGAAGAAGAGGATATGCTTGACAAACTCTGCGGCATGATGCACGGTCAGGTTGGCACTGTGTTCAAGAGGTTTGATGCTGATGATAGCGGAGAAATTGACAGGGAGGAGTTCACTGCACTTTGCGTGCACGCTATCGGTGAGGTTAGTGATGAGGAAATGAGCAACCTCTTTAATTTCTTCGACGGTGACAAGAAAGGTTTAATTACATTCGAAATGTTGCAAAAGAGGCTCAAGGACGCGGAGAACAGGAAGTCTACTGACAAGAGCCAGAATAAGTTGAGGAGTTTCGTCTTGGAGAGGAACGGCTGGCTCCACAAAATTCTGATCCGACTTCGCTTACTGGCGAGTTTCTTCTACTTACTGGTCGTTCCTTATGAGATTTGCTTTATCCACACAGCCCCGAACGCGGATAGTGACACCTCCTTCAGCTTCTTTTTTGTTGGATGGTGTGTCGACATAACCCTTTACATAGACATGATCAGCAAGTTCCACTTGAACTACGTGAACAAGTACAGCGTGGAGGTTTACAAGCTACGAAAGATTCGTAAGCACTATTTAGCCCACGGCTTCGCTTACGACTTCATCGCGCTTATTCCAATAGACATTTTATTCTATTTGGCCATGGGCGAGGGAAGGCTGGCTGCGTTGGGTTACTTTCGTCTGTTGCGCCTGTTGCGTTTAGTTGACATCTTTAACTATTTCGGCGCAAAGAGGGCCAAAGCTACTAAAAATAGGATTCGAGTGGAGCTTCAGATTCTGTTTGTGATGCTATTCGCTTGTGTGCACCTTGCCGCTTGTATCTGGTTCAGTTTAACCAGTAGCCCCACAGATAACACCTACCTAAAGAACTACCACAACACCTATGATAAATTTGGCAGTGACAAGGAAAATCCCATGATGTACGAGCCATACTTACTTTCGCTATACTGGGTCACGGGCACATTGACGACGATGGGCCAGGGCGGTGGTGACTTGATGCCACAGAACCTGCAGGAGCGCTTCTTCGCGATTTTTTTGATGGTATTCAACTTGAGTATATACGCCTACATTCTGGGTGCCATAAGTAACCTCTTCATGAGTGCGGACGAAGCCATAGTAGAGCGTAGAAACGAGATCAGTGCCTTGGAGAAGTATATCAGCGACAACAAGCTATCCACAGGGTTGGAGACGGAGATTCGTGGAGCGATGAGAAACCAGGGGGGAGAGGGTAGCGGAGTTTCTGCTGACGAGGAGAGGTCAGTCTTCAAGAAGTTATCCCACTCGTTGCAAGTGGAGGTTAGCCGTTACACGTGCAGCGCTTTGGTAAACAGAGTCTTCGCTTTCAGCGGGTGTGATGAGCACTTCAAGGACAACGTTTGCTGCGAGCTCAACGAAGAGAACTTTGCACCTGGCACTTTTATTGCAAAGGAGAATGAGCCCTGTACCTCCCTCTACACGATTGCGACTGGGCTGGTGGAGATCATTGTACACGATAGCGACGATGATACCGATGTAGTCACGATGGAGGTCACGGAAGGGGCTTGCATAGGTGAGATGAGCTTTTTCTTCAACATGCGCCATAGTGAGTCGGCCCGGGCATCTGTTACGAGCTTCGTTAGAGTGTTCGCCCTTGAAAAGAATGACTACAATCGCTTGATCAAGCTGTACCCCCACGAGGAGGAGAGAATTACCCAAAATGTCTTGAGCACGAGAATAGGCGGCGGGGGCAAGAAATCTGGAGGGAGCGTCAGCGACGGGGCGAGCTCCACTGGGTTCAGCAGCGACGGAGGAAGTAGCGGGGGAGGGAGCAGCAACGGAGACAGCAGCACTGACGGGGGGAGCGAGGGCACGACCAACACCGCCGGCGGGGGGCAGGCCATGAACGAGATCGCCAAGGCTGTTGAGAAGAAGAGACTGACTAAAGCCAACGAGGTGAATTATGCTCTGTGCCTAGCGGCCGCAAAGAACAATATACCCTTCCTGGAGGCAACCATCAGCAAGGATAAGAATTTCCACCAGCGTCACTACTTCGGGCGAACACCGCTGCACGTCGCGAGTGGCGAGGGGTGTTTGGAGGTCGTGCGACTTCTTGTTCCACTCATGGATGATTTGAACAAAGTCGATTCTCGCAAGAACACTTGTCTGATGGACGCTGTGCGGAGTTGCCACAAAGACGTGGCCAAATACCTGAAGGCGAATGGTGCCAGCCTGAATGAGGACTTTGCTAGCATTGAGCTCAGTGATGCTTGCAGTAAGGGTGACACAGAGAAGGTGGACCTTCTGCTGAGATTAGGAACGAACCCGAGCCTGAACCCCCCTGGTAGGCGCCGAGGAGCGAGCCGGAGACGGAGGTCGGCTTCGCACATGGCCTCTAGTAATAATCACATCGATTGCATTAAGTTGCTCATAAAGTCGTACGCCAACTTGAATACTTACGACGCTTGGAGCGGGACGCCGTTGGCCGATGCTGTTAGGCACAGCCATGTTGAAATGCAAGACGTTTTGAGGGCGCACGGTGCAAAATTGAAGGAGGTTGGACTTTGCACGGCCGCCGCAGCAGGGAATATCGCCAAGATCAAGCTCATGTGCGACAATGGTGCGAACATTAACGTCACCAACTACATAGGAAGAACCATGTTGCATCTCGCTTGCAGCAATAAGCAGCCGTCAGTAATTGAATACTTGCTGAGTCACAAGACTCTGGACCTTAACTGCGTCGATTGGTACGGGGGAACGCCCCTGGACGACGCTGAACGCGAGGGACACAGCAGTATTAGTGTCATGATAAAGGAGGCTGGGGGGCTCCCGAGTTCCCATCCGAGCTTGCGTGAGACAGTCACATTAATGCAGAGCAAGCGCGACGAGGAAAAGAACAAGGCTGAGAGCAAGAGGAAGGAGGACGAGAATTTTGACAAGAAGAGGAAGCTCATGCTTGCCAAGGTTTCCAAGATAGGGCAAATCGCTGTGAGCGACATGACCACTCTTAGGCGGCTGTGGGACTCGCTGTTGTTGAGTTTACAAAGCCATACCTGGAAGAAACAGCAGGCGCTGGATAAGGCACCAAAACCAACGCTAACGGATACTCTGAAACACTTCAGAAACTCCTTCAGGGACTTCATGAAGGGCCAGTACGCGTTAACTTTGTTCGATTTTTATGAGGTCGTGAGAAGATACCGTGAAGTTTGTGAGGAACTGGATGTTGGAGAAAGGAACACATTAGTTGCAGAAATCTGGGACGAGTACTGCGACGAAAGCTCTCCTAGTTTCGTACAGATGAAGCCGGATCTGTTAAAGTCGATCAAGGAGAAGATGGTCGAGTACGAGATGGAGTTCGACGACCCCGAAGGGTATGTGAGATTCACGAAGGAGAAAATCATTGAAAAAGAGAAGAAGGCGGCAAACCGCGTCATGTACGACAGTCTTGGGAGGTACATCGGGAACAATGACGACGCAAATGATCTGGATAACCAGCCAAGTATCTTTGTGTTCGTCGAGAAAGAATTGGAAATGATGATGATGAGGGACTTCATGGATGGATACTTTGGAAGCCCGGAATTCAAGAATGTGCACAAACACCCGAGTGGGAGGACTTGGAGAGTCTTACTCATGTGCGAGAAGGCTCTTGGTTTGTGTGTGAAAATTGAGAACGAGCTTGCGGTAGTGCTGGAAGAGATGGTGCTCGTGAATGAGATGAAAAGCATGTATAGTGGAAGTAACGGCCTTGATAACCTTACTAAGGAGGGCGCCAGGGATCTAAAAACGAATTTGACCAACTTCAGGGAAAAAATCGAAATGATCTGTGTCATCACCAAAACAAACTTTGCCAAGGGTTTCCGGAAGGCGTCTGTCCTGCACAATCAGAAAACAGGAGAATTTGTGTCAGCAAATGCAGGAATGCTAGGGATGGGAGCAGGTGGTGGGACAGGATTGGCCGAGCTCGTCGGAAATGTTGAAGATGATACTAGGGGACTCAAAAAAGAGCGCTCTACCAGCAATGTCAGCGGCCTGACGTCAGAGGAAGAAGGAGAATCGGAGAAGAGGAAGCCGATGCCTGTAGGTAGGGGAATGCTCAAGAAGCAGGGCAGCAGAGTGAACGGTTTCGACGTAATTGGCTGAGCAGGGAAATGGTGAACAGGAGAATGTAACTGTACATTTGGGCGAACCGTTAACGCGAACAATTATATTGTACATAGCTTCGCACGGTTGTTAATTCGGTAGTACTACAGGCTTGTATATTATTTCTCGGGAAATCTTCTTCTTTTCTACTTCTTTACCGCTCATCTTGAGCACAAAAAAAATACTGGCTGGCTGGTGACAAACATCACATGAATTACTAACTATTCGTTGAAACGCCTGATCCACTGAAAATTCAAAAACCAGCTCTTGGTAAAACACTTCCGACATGGCATGGGAAAGCGGAAATTAATTGGGAAATGCGTGGTGGTGGGTGTGGAAGTTAGATCAGAAAGTTTTTGTTTTGTCTTGGCTGGTGAATTGGAAAACCAAACGCACCTTATCCAAGACACTTCTTGTCGCGCCGAATGCTACATAACTCGAAAGGAGAGCAAGGATAAGCTGCGTCGTGCCTTCACCAAAATCAAAAATATAGCCTAAACCTCCGCAGTCAAGAGGATTAGAGGAGCAATATGCCGGCACGTTGATGGATGTCAGGGAACGAGCCGCAACAAATGCAGCCACAACACCATCACACAGATTTCCATTGTCTTTCACATCTGCTCGCACAACGTAGCGGTACGTTATGGCAAAGAGGCTACACTGGATTGCAGTCATATCAGTTGCAAACTCTCCTTGTGCAAACGAGTTGGTAATTTTCGGGTCAAGGAACGCTTGTGCATAGGTAAATGGAGCAGCAGAAATACCTCCAGAGACGGCTCCAGTGATGGCACACTTGATTGACTCAATCCTCTCGAAGGCAGACTTACTCGGATCTTCTCTATTGACTTTGCCGCCCTCATATTTCTGGGACAGAGACAGTGAGGTTGTCCCATATTTCTGGGACAGTGGTGGCGGTGTCGTTGTGATCAAGAAGGCATGTGCCGCTGAGGCGAAAAGAATGAGAAAAAAAGGGCTTTGCATGTTGATAAGGGGGTTGGAAAAACGTTTCCGAAAAGGGAATCTCGTAAGCTGAACTGGGTGGTCGATTTTTTTATTATATTCTAATCAGAAGTGAAGATAGCCAATAACAGAACAAAAAAACGTGGGAAAATCTTTTCGCCAAACGTCGCTCCTCTGTTCTCATGCCTCCCCCTCTCGTTCTCTTTTTTGTCCTGGCTGTCTCCTCGAATTCTTTCTTCTGTTTGAGGGGGCTCCATAATCCTCGGGCGGTGCATAATCCTCGGGCCGTGCTGTCGGATGTTTCGTCGTCGTCACCTTCATCGTCACCTTCATCGTCACCTTCTCTTGAACCGACGTCTGTCATTGTCTTAGGGGACCTACACCTCCCGCAAGAGGATATATCATCTTTTGAATCAGCCAGGGAGGACGTTAAGACAATTGTACAAAGTGTCCCCCTAAGCAAGCCGCAGCAACAAGTTGCCTTCCTGGAGGAAAAATTTGCAAAGGATCTCTCTGTTGAAGAGCTGAAATATATCCTCAAGACGAAGCTTGAGGCTAGTCCAACATTGGTTTCATTGGGTGATTTGGGTCGCAAACAGATAAAAAATGAGCCTGGTGATGCGGGAACTACGAAATGTTTTGTCGACGGAAAGGCATACCTGGACAGCTTCGACCTTCCTTATTCGATCGTTCTTGGGAACCACGACCTCGAAGGTCTCTGTGAGTTTGACTCAGATGCAGGGAACATCGACGCCTTCAAGCGTGTCTTTGGCTTGAGGGACGACCAAGCGACCTTCTGGACCAAAACACTCCCCAACAAGGTCCTCCTGATAGGTCTCAGCACCGAGCGCTTCCGCTCCGCGAGCCACTCTTCCCATGAGGTATTTATCTCCCAGGAGCAGCGGTCGTGGTTCAAGCGGGAGCTCAGAGCGCATCCCAGGGAGGACGGTTGGAGGACAATCGTGTTTTCTCACGCACCTATTCTCGGAAGCGGGCTCACCGTGCTGCAAGACGTGCACTTGAAAAACGGCTGCGCTTACCTTAACCACTCGGGCGACAAGGAAACCGCTCGTTTTTTTTACTCTTCAATCACCGATTCGAGTGTATGCGCTTGGTTCAGGTGAGAGATTTGGGAACACTGTCTCCTCTCTGCTTTCACTTTCCTTTCTGACCAATGGTAATGTTCGCGTCGCACAGCGGTCACTTCCACCTTTCGCATGATTACAGAGACTCCGTCAATACGAAGAATGGTTGCGTCTTTGCTCAGGTAGGGGTAATTGGACCCGATTCTAGCAGAGACGGCTTGAGGCAATCTCGCTTCGTCACGGTTCATCCGAGTAACAGCACGCTCGACATTTATTCCATCAATCACCATCTGGAAGTCGATGATGCAAGAGAAAAGCTGCGTCACGATTGCACTTTCAACATCGAGAAGGGGACACTAGAGCGTTTTTATTCCCCTATAGAGGATCCACCTTTTTTACAGACCTACACCCCTCGCGAGAACGACGGGTGCTACAGCAAGTTTGATGACCCTCTGGTAGACGCAATCTCACTCTCGGAAACTCCCGACGTCATTTGTTGGTTTCACGTGGGGACGAATATACTCGGCGTGCATGATGGTCGGATGCTTGAGTATGACAGCTTGACGTATGCGCCTCTTGGAATAGTCGATGTGGACTTGACAGACAGGGATATTGTCGTCGTCAACGATGGTCAGGTCTTGGTCTTGGTGAGCAAAATCAATCCCAGTGATATTCAGGTTGTTCAGCCTAACGCGGACGGCTCGTTCTGGAAGCGATACCAGGCCAATAAGAAGTTCCGTTTGGAGCAGAAGGAGCGAGAAAACATTGCAAGGAAGATTTTCGGTGAGGCAAGCGATTAACCATTGGAAATAGAATGTCCTCCTTTCTGATTTCATCCTAAAAGACATCTCTCTACCTTTTAATTAGAAATCAATCAATGTTTTCTACGAAAACATTTGGTTCAAAGCATTTGAAAAGTCATTGTCGTGATCTTTCAGGGCCTTAATTACCTTCTCCTCGGGGAAACCCATCTCGAGTAATTTTTGTTTGTTCTGCTCATGAGGCAGGAAAGTTGAGGGGGGCAAGTCGGACTTCTCTATTTTCTGCTTCTTCTGAACGAAAAAAAGAGAATGTTGATTGGCGATTCTTTTCCCGTTGCTGTTGCTGTTGCTGTTGCTGTTGCTGCTGCTGTTGCTGTTGCTGTTGCTGTTGCCACTGTTTGCGAAAAGTTCAACTATTCTCTTTTTTGCGGGTATCGATTTTGACGTTGACAAAGATGACTTGAAGACGTTGGAATTTCCCTCGGTCTTTTTCATATTACCAAACGCCTTCAGGATATCGTTGTCCGCTCGCTCGATAAAATTTGCCGCGGTTATAGAGATACGGTGGAGAGGAAAGCAAGCACCTTTGCCCAAAGATTTCATGGTTGAAAACAGAAGCTCCGCCAGGTTTTCAATGTTTAGCCTTTTCTCTTCCAAGAACTTTACAGTTTTGCTCGCCTTTGTCTTAAAGTTGTGTGCAGCGTACCAGATCGTAAAGTTGTTTGGGTAGCGGTTATTCTTGGCCAAATCGGATTTCACGCGGTGGCAAAGCTCGTTGACCAAGGCATACACTTTTCCACCATTCTGTGTTAGTTCAGCGAATGACTGGATGGCTCTACCGTTGTTGCTGTAAAGCGGGTCATCTCCCCGGGTACTCCCAGCTCCAAAGCTGCAAACTGAACTGAACTGTTTGACCGAGCTTGTTGCAGTCTCCTCGACTGGCTCAAATTCGCGCCCTTCCGACACGTTCACAAGCCACTCAGCGGAGGACTTTCCCATGGCGGACTCCAAGACACCTTTCGAAACTCTTCCAACGTCGGCTAGCGAGTATCCCTCGTTCTTCGGTACGCCGTAGTTGACAAGGCAGTCCTCCACCTTGGCACCGAACTTTCCCGCGAGGCCCCGCGCCTTCCGAAATTTTGTTTGCTCGCAAAATTTCCTGATAGATTCCTCAGGCAAAACTGATAGACCGTGTGGCTTCGCATGCGAGGCAGAGAGCTTCGCAATCATCTTATTTTGCGCGATGCCGATGCTAATACTAAAACCTAACTCATCCATGATCTTCTGTCGGAGCCCGTCAGCACAGTGGGCCGCCACGCGATACTGCTTTGACAAGACCGAGACATCATTTTTGTCATTGTAGATCACATTCGTTTTCGTGGGGGGCGGGAGCGAGGATACTTTGAGTTGCACCTCGCTGTCGTCGCAAAAATCGGTAAGATCGATAAACATCTCGTCAATAGACGCACGCTGGTACGTGTACTTGCTTTTCCCGCACAATGCGTCGAAGTATTCTCTGATGGCACTGAAAATAGTTTCCGACGCAACACGATATCGCTCCAGCGAAGATTTTACAATGCTCCTATCAGGGTACTTGAAATCGTCACGCTTCAGCGCCGCCGCTTTCTCGGCGTCTGTAGCATCGAATACGTCGTACCTTTCCTCCTCCTCTGATTTGATAACAGTATCGCCCGAAACCGTAGGGCAGTGAATTATGTGTCCATTCTTGACTCGTGTGAGTTTCATTTTCACCTCTTCCAGGCGAGTGACGCCACGAACAATATCGAGCGCGCGAGCAGGGTAATTAATTGCAAGGCACATTCCCCATTGCAGCACTACCAACGGGTCCGTCGGGGGGATATTTAAACGTTTCATCTCCACCGAAGCGTAGAAGCAGTCCATGTCGATAAGAAGAATTGTACGGCGCTCGTTGTACTGCGCGTCTTTTGCAACGGACTGATCGGGGTAAGTAAGAGAGGGAGAAGGGGACCCAGGAGGTGACACGCACGCCTCATCTTCTGACGCCTCATCATCACCCATCCACACGAAAGGATGACGTGGATGGAGGGAAAATGAAGCGAAATTTGGGATTGAACCTAAGTAAGTCACTTAAGCACCTTCTCTCCACAAGAGGACATTAATAACATATAGGAGGAGGAGCTTGACGAGTGGAATTAAAAAAATAGAATTTGAGGATAGTTGAAGGAGATTGCGACATGAATACGTTTCGGACTCCCGAAATAAAAATTCTGCCTCAATGAGTTATTTTCGATTTAAACCACTCTCTCTTACACTCTGAAATCGTCGCTTTCGCACATTATAGGATTTAGTGTACATCTTTGTTCCTATTAAGATGAGCAGGTAGGTTTAAGCAGGAGAACAAAAAAAGCGTCAGACGACACTTCAACCACACCTACCACTACCTAACCCTCTTTCTTTGCACGTTGTTATCAGGCTTAATCAAACGGCAGTGAACGAAGAATGGACGGCATCAAATAATTACCGACACAACCTCGCAGATGATGGGCTAATAAGACTTGATTTGTCCAGCATCAGCAAAGCCAAAGTCAGCGGCAAAAGTAGTAGCAGCAGGGGAAAAAAAGCAGAAGCAGTGATGAAAAAGCAATCCCCCCGAAAAGAGTACAGCAAGAAAGGCGGGGGGGGGGGTAGCGGTAGCGATAGCGCCAGGGAAGTACAACACATACAGACGGAATTGCAAGGAAGTAGTTTTCCTCTGTCCACAACTCCCCGATCTCCCTCCCTCCCCTTCCCGATAACCCACGTGAAAAGGACCCAAAGTGAAGAAGCGATAGAGGAAGGGAAGAAGCGAGCGGAAGCGAGAGATTGGAATATGTTCTTTAGACTTTGTGATGGGATTAAGAAGAAGGGGAAAGGGTGAGTGAATTGGCGGGCGATGAGCGATGAGCGATGATGGTGGCAGAAAATGTCTTGGATATGTAAACACATCTCCCACAACGCTATTCTAACTTTATATCAAATAAAACCCTGAATCCACACCGTCTTCTGCCTCTGACGGTAATAAAACACCTCTATCTCCCCAAATATCTCCCAAAATCTCTCCCAAAAAAACAACCAATCCTTAACCCAAGGCCGCACGATACCCAAGCCCTCCAGAACATAGTAAAATCTCGTTCAAAATCTATGGAGAGCCCTTCTTCTCCGACACTCCTCGGTTCTCGCGAGCCCTCGAATTCAGCAATCGTTGAAGGGAAATTCAGGGATAATCCTATCCCTATAGTAAATTGTCCAGCCGGACCACCTCGCAAAAATTCCAACTCAAATTATAAATCCGACTCAAATAACACGATTTACACTTCTACGACATCATCGGCACAAAAACGAAAACGGTCAATATCCAGCCTCACAAACCTCGCGGATATGATCGTGTCCTCCACACACGCGACCCCGTCATCATCGACATCGTCACTTACCCAGAGCCCGAAATGTGGGCTGTTGTCGAACCTGTCGTCGGGGAACTTTTTTTTGAGTTCTGATGACACGCTGGGGAGTAGGAAGAAGAAGAGGAGCGCTCAGACGGAGGATATCTTCTCGCTCGATTGGTGAGAGAGAGGGGGTTGGTAGGGGGGTTGATGGTTTTGGGTAAAATGTATGACAAAAATTTCAAGTAAAAGTATCGTCACGAAAACAAAGAAAGCAATAAACACGAAGAACAGGCAGTAAATTAAGGAAAGAGAAATTGAAGAACACTTGAAAATGCTTGCAGTAAATGGCGAGGTGAAGAGAAATAAATGTTAGGAAAAGTTTTGTAAAATTGCAACAGTTTGCATCAACAATTTTCCTAGTCGTTTGTCACTTCTTCGTTAAACATTAATCTCGTCAACACGTATGTGTGGCCTCGCATACTCCCCCCCCTCTCATCACCACGGCCTCTTATCCTTCTGCCACTTCTTCTTTTTCTTTTCCGTCTTCACCATCCTCCCCCCCACAACCTGTTGTTGAATTCTGTTACGGTTAGTTATATCAGCGTAGATCTTCCGATTCTCGTGGGCGTATGTACTGGCGTATTGTTGTTGTTGTTGTTGTTGTTGTCGACGTTTGGGGGAGAGATGGGGAGGTTGAAAGTGCTCCCCATACGACGGTAGTCTGTACCTATAATCACCTTGTTCCTGTTGCAAATGCACTTGTCGTGGAGGTAATCGACTGTCCGTGTGGTATCCGAATTTCTGCTGCTGCTGCTGCTGCTGTTTCGTTCGAGGGACAGATGATTTCCCTCCGCCTCGCCATCCTATCTGCAGGCCGTGGTGTTGACGTTGTTGCTGTTGCTGCCGCCGCTGCTCTTGCTGTTGCTGTTGCTGTTGCTGTTGCTGCATCTGATTCTGTTTCTGTTTCTGTTTCTGCATCTGCATCTGCATCTGCATCTGCATCTGCATCTGCATCTCCACCTGCTGCTGCTGCATCAATATGTGCTGCTGTTGCTGTTGCTGCCGCTCCTCCTCCTCTTCTCCCCCCCTCCTCTCATCCTCACGAAATAACACCCTGGGCGGACTTAATTCCTCTCCCCCCACCAGAGGATTTCCCTCCTCTCTGTCATCCTTCCGACTCTCACTCCTAACCATATTCTCCAAACTACGTTCCCACATACTTCTCCATTCTTCGCCGGCGCCGGCGCCAGCGGTAGATGGTGGGTAGGATTGTTGTTGTTGTTGTTGTTGTCCTTCTTCTTCTTCTTCTTCTTCTTCTTCTTCTTCTTCTTCTTCTTCTTCTTCAGAAGATGCGGCACTCTTCTCTTCTTCTACTACGACTTCCTCCTCCTCATGATCCTCTTCATCGCCACCACCCATCACCCCCACCAACTGCTCCTGCAAACGTCGTTCGATTTCCCATTCTTCTTCTTCTACCAATTCTTCATCCTCCTCTTTATCAAAATTAGAATTGTTATCAGAATCACCAGAGTCATCACCCATGATTCCCATCAACTTCTCCATTATTTCCCTTTCCCCCTCCTCTCCATCGCCATCATCCCCATCATCGTTCTTCCCACTGCCGGGGCCAAATATGCCCCCCCCAGAGAAAGAGGATGGTGAAGGCGGTGCCATGACTTTTTCCTCCTCGGAAATTTCGGATGTCACCGACTCTTCTTCTTCTTCATGTTCATGTTCAGGTTCATGTTCATAATCATCCTTCTCCTCTTCTTCTATCTCTTCTTCTGACGTGTCACCGCCATCCTCATCACTCAGTCCCGTCTGTATCCTAGGCGTAGCCTTCTTACCACCACCCCCCTCACCCCTCTCACCCCTCTCGCCCAAAACAACCTCAACCTCCTCCACTAACCCAACCTGCCCCGTCCACCCCCTATCCCTCCTCCCCTTCCTTACCTCCTCCCTCAGCACCATATTCTCCCTCCTCACAGTCTCGAGCTCCTTCTTAAGTCTCCTGACCTCTCTCACACCTTCTCTCCCCCCCTCGCGGTAGACGACAGGGAAGTTCGTGATGCCTTTCGCGAGCATACCAAATTGCAGCGTACGGTGCGATTCCCGCAAGAACGGAACGGATGGAGTGATACACGTTATCATCGTCGTCACTCCCGTCCCGCCCAAACTAGAAATCAACAATTTTGTCAACGCCGAATCTCGAAACGGTATGTTATTCTTGTAATTGTTATTCTTGTAGTTATTTTCTCCCGTTTTTGTTTTTGTCGTTGTTTTTTGCCCGGGTTTCCATAGCGATGCTAAGGAGGTTATTACTTTACCGAGGGTGTAGAGGGATTTATTGATGTACCCGGTCTCATCTCGTTTCTCCTTTCGCTTAAATTCTGGCGTCAGACCCGTCGTCGCCCCACCCCCACCAATACCCCCACCAATACCCCCATCAACATCACCATCACCGCGCTCCTTCACCCCCCGCCTTTCACTGCCAGCAAGGTCAACGACCATAATCCTCCCCCCCGTCCTCCCCCCTTCACCCGTGACCGGACGAGCAAGATCTTCACTGCCGTATCCATCGACGTAGAAACCTATTACCAAATGGCTCCTAGACGAACGAGCGTTGAGAGCCTCGTTACCTACTTTCCGGCGGGATGTTATTAGAGACAAGATCTGCGCGGCCTTTTTCGAGGATGATACCGTCGAGCCGACGAGACCATCCACGTAAAATCCCTGAGTTCTGTGTTCACGAATGGGCAAATTCCTCCCTTTCCCTTTCCCATACCCTTCCGCTAACAAATCAGTGCAAACATCGTTATATATCTCCAGAGCTGAAACGCGGACCACGCGGGAGAGCACGTGTCCGCCTGAGGGCGTTACTGAACGGGATCCGAGGGATCGACAACGGAGGAGGATACGGAGGAGGATTCGAGGTACGAGACCCATGTCTGGGAACTCATCTTCTTCGAACTCATCATCATCTTCTTCTTTCTCCTCCTTATGGTCGTCATAATCGCCGCCATTGCCGCCGCTTCGATCGTGATCATCCACACGCCGAAAAAAATTCCTCAAAACCCTCCGTCCCCAACCTCCTTCACCTCCTAGAACAGTATAAGTCTTCCCACTACCCGTCTGCCCGTAACCGAACACCGTACCATGACCACCTGTTATGCACCAGTCGATCATCTCGGGCATTTTGGAGACGTGGAAGCATTGGGATTGTGTGGAAGAGGGGGGGAGGAGGGAGGTCGGGTGGTATTCTTTGTATGATTTCGAGGATTTCGAGGTAGTAGTGCGGGAAAGGGGGAGGGCGACGCGGACCTCAGGAGGGGAGGAAGTGAATTTCACCCCGTAACGACTTCTGTCTGTGCCTTCTTCGTCTTCCAAGGAGGAGGAGTTGTCGGAATTATACATGTCGGAATTATATACGTCCGAATTTTTGTACACGTCCGAATCATCGTCTCTTCCCCTTGAGTTCTTCTTCTTACGATTCTTCTTCTTCTTCTTCTTCTTATTCTTGGAGAGAGGGGAGAGAGGACGGATGCGGACGATCACGCGGACGTTCGAGGGGGATGGCATTGTTGGATGATGGGAAAAGAAGAGGAATGAGCTATTGAGGGAATTTGAGGGAATGAAGGAATGAGGGGGCACCGACGGCGTATTTGTCAGTAGCTAATAATAATCTCACGTTGTGCAGAGTGAATTTAACACTTCCATTTTTTTTGACTTTTCCCACAACTTCGAATGGAAGACCACTACAACAAAGTGAATTAAGACTCTGATCTCGACCCGCTTAAGACGGTTTGATAATGTACTATCACCGAGGAAAATAGGTATTTTTATCAAATCATTAAACTAAGGCTGATCAATTTTTTGCAACTCCTCCCTAACCTTAACCCTTACCCCTTACCCTCTTTTTTTGTTCCCCACGACGTACCTACGTTTCGACGCTCTCCGCTCGATGCAAACCTTACACTCCCGACCGACAGCCTTCATCCACTGGTTCTGACTAAACCCATCACGCCCCACCATTTTAAAGCACCCGTTGCACTTTTTCGAGGCATTGCTCGCTTTTCGATAGCCTCTCGCAGTATGCTTTCGGGGCTTTTTCAAAAGCTCGATCAGGTCAAGAAAGCTCCGGTACGCCTCGGACCGCCAGAGCTCGTTCTGTCCCTGCCTCGGGTGGTCTAAACACGTCTTGAGCGCTTTTGTCGTGTAGTACACGTCCACTAAAACTCTATTTCCATCCGCATCGACGCCTTCAAAAAACAACGTCTTCGATGCTTCAACCCTCCTCTGCTTGTAGCCCAGCTGCTTCGCGGCTTGCTTAATGAAGCGGGTATCAATATTTACCATTTTCGCAAGAGTCTGGTCCGCGTCGTCATCCAAACGAATAGTTACCTCCCCCACGGTCGAAAGCCTAACCTCCACCTTCGTCATTGAGCCTGTGTTAGGATAGTATGATGCGAAGTCGCGTTCGGCTAGTGGCTCCGCGATTGGAAATTTAGCAGTCCCCAGCACAATTACATTTGACGGCTGCCAATACGGGTGATTCTGGTACTCCTCTGGAATTTCAAATCCACCCGCTAGTAAGTCGCATGACGTGCTAAAGGGTGCACCGTCCTCTCCGACGATCGAATCCTTACAGATGTGCAGCGGAACCGGCAAATTGTCGCAGATCAGCACGCCCTCCAAGACAGCACGTTGCCCCAGCAACTCGATTGGGAGCGATTTCAACCTCCCCAAAACGTGGCATTTCGTTTCATCGTCCCTCATGAAATTCGACCCGTAAACCAAAGCCGGCTTACCACCCGTAGACTCTACCGATCCAACATCGTAATTGAATTTCTCCAGGAAGTCAAAGGAGATCATGGAACGGCGCTCGTCGTTGGCTGTTAAGAAGTCATTGGAAGCAAATACCAAACAACTTCCTGTCGTTCCATCGTTGAGATGCGAGCAGCACCTGCACTCATAGGGCTTCACTGCCGGCGACGTCCAATCCCTCACACATGAGGGGTCGTGAACTTGGACGAAGCGGACTGTGCTTACCTCTCCGTGGTCTTCGTTCCAGACAACATACGTTGGCTCGCTGATTGGAGCACTCCCATAACCAAACCCCATGTCCACGTTGACGAACGACCCCCAAATCTCCAGCCGCATGCGCTTGTTTGGGCAGTTATCGAAGAAGAGGGAGATCTTTGTCCCCTTCTCCAACTGGCGCTGCGACTCACTTGGCATATAGAGGTTGATCTCGCTGTCGGGGATACCCGCGGCCTGAAACATGAACTTGGAGCTGTCAAATGCGCTCTGTAGTCGAGACTCTGTAGCCGTCGGGTAGCAGTCCATGTCTTCTGGGAGATCATATATTTCATCTCCCTGCACAAGCTTTTGCAGGATCCTCTCGGGAACCAACGAACCAACGTTTTGGAAGTGGGACATGATGGGGCTTGGAGCGGAGCTTTTCGTTGTGAATTTCAGATTGTGAGAGGTTCACGCTGCACTCGTTGGGTTTTTCTTCCTGAATTTCTTTTTTCCACTCAAAAACAGCTTACAAACCACGAATCAAATTTCTGACTCCTTCCTAACTCAACCTCGGGCCCTAACTCACTTCTGACTTCTCATTCTCTAAAAAATAACAACTTACAAACCACGAATCAAATTCCTCACCCTCGACGACAACAACACTCGCAATTCTTCATTTTACCCTAAAACACGTCCTTAACAAATTATTTTTATCATCGGGAAGATTCCCCATTTCATCATCCCTCAGACCTTCTTATCCTTTTTTCTGCTGAGAATGTCCTTAACCTCATTAAGTTCCTTCTGGAGCTTTGCAATTTTTGCTTCCAGAACACTCTCCCTCTCGGACCTACCACCATAATAACCTCCGTGGTACCCCGACCCCCCTCCGTTGAAGCTAACACTCCTGAGGTTACTCTTGGAGCTGTTTGCCCCAGCGCCACCATCCGCCTCACTAACGGCAACATTGCTGATACCCTGCGATGTCCTGGATGCCCCGCTGCCGGATCGGCCGAGTCCCATCCCCGCGGCGGAGGCGCTCGTCCTCCTCATGGTGAGTCTCTCCTCTTCGATCTGCGTGCTGATGACCGCTTGGAGTTGCTCCTTCGTCCCGGCGCTGAGCACGTCGCGCTTGTACCAGTCGTAGCAGTGGTACACGCTCCTCTTCACGAGAATGTCCTGCACACAGAATCCAATGCACACAT
>Ga0115554_1000851_pt1 | contig 21642 bp, 13 predicted proteins | sample COGITO_mtgs_1104_3_FD_87283 | JGI IMG/M metagenome (GOLD analysis project Ga0115554, IMG submission 87283) | Pelagic marine microbial communities from North Sea - COGITO_mtgs_110404 | ecosystem: Environmental > Aquatic > Marine > Epipelagic | place: Germany:Helgoland, sampling site Kabeltonne... | reverse complement strand
TCTAATAAGAAAGCGCTGGAAGATGCGCGAAAGCAACTCGAAAACGAACGCGCGAGCGCAAAGAAAAGCGCCGACGATACTATAATGAAAAGCGAAAACCACGTAGCTGAACTAGATAAAGAGATTTCAAATTTGAAAGCGCAACTGGACTTATCCAACGTGGAGAAAACTGAGACGACGGAAAAGTTTGAACTTTTATTAGCCACGCGAGACGAGGAAGTGAAATCGCTCGAAAAGAATATAAAAGACGCGCTTGCCGAGATGCAGTCCATTCGAAACGAGTTGAATGTTACCAAAGAAGCCGTTCAAGTTGCAAACGAAACTTCAAAAGCTGCCTTAAATGGCGCCGAGGACGCCGAGAAGGCGCGCGAGGAAACGAAAGAAGAAATGAAAGCGCTTCAACTCAAACTCGACCACGCAGAGGAAGCTTTGAAGAACACGCAAATTTCTGCTCCAAACTTGGAGCGCCAAATAGCCGAAAAGAACGCGTTGAAGTCGACTCTCGCCGACGTTCGATACGAACGCGACGTCTTGGCGAACATGTTGAAAGATATGAAAAAGAAAGTCGGAGCGTACTCGATGGAAACGCCGCCAATCTTGCGCGCCGTGAACGATGCCAAGAAAAACTTGAACGGCTTCATGTCTCGTTTCCAAGGCACAGGTTCCACTTCCACGGTAAAGAAAAATACGACGACGACGCAAGCGCCCGCTTCGGCGTCGGCGTCGAAGAATCCGAATACCAAATCGCCTTCCGCAGCCGCGACGCCTCAAAAGTTAAATTTTAGTCAGCCCGCGGCGGCGTTGACGCCGCCTTAAAACGTTCATCTAGTAATGATGATGCTGTTTAGTCATCACGTTGTATAGTAGTATGTCCTCGCGTAGTTTGTAGGTAGTATCAGAAGAGAGGGGTGATTGTTCGCGTTCTCTTCCAAAGTATATTATTAGTGCAAATATTATTTAAAGCAATATGAAAACAAATACAGTTAGGAGTAGACTCGACACAATAAGAGACGCCCTCGCCTTGCCGAGAAGCCCTCTCGCATCATCAGCATGACATCCGCCAATTCCCCTCCGGAGATCACCTTTGAAACCACTCACGGAGGCTTGCCGATACTCAAACTCGATTTCGACGCTCGCACGCCCGCGGAGATTGACCTCGAACGTTGCGTCTTGCGTTTGTCTTCTTCGAATGGAAAAGAAGTCATTCTCGTCGGCACCGCGCACGTCTCTAAAGACTCCGCGGAAACCACGGAACGAATCATACGGGAAGAACGGCCAGAGATTATCTTCATCGAGCTCGACAAAAACCGCTTGGAGAAGTTACTGCTCAATCGATCGCTCGGCGAACGAGAGGTGTTGAAGAAAACGGTTGAAAAGATTCGAGATATTCCTTCGGCGCTCAAGTTCGTGATGTCAAATCTGAAAGACGTTCCGGGTTTCGTGTACCAACTGGGCGGATTAATCGTCGGTTCACCGGCAGGGAATGAGTTCACGAAAGCAATCGAAGTTGCGGGCGATATTGGCGCGTTGGTCGTTCTCGGTGATAGGAGCGCAGAGGTTACCGCTTCGCGCGTGATGCAACGAGTTCGGTACGGGAGTAAAGAGAAGAGAAGGGAAGAGAGAAGGAGAAGAGAGAAGGAGAAGAAAGAAAAGACGCTGAGAAATCCAGGGGAAAGAGTGCGCGAAGTCGCGGAAAAATACGGGTGCGAGGATCCCGCGAAAGTGCTGAAATGTTTGAAGAGGATTTTGAGCGCAGGAATGAACGTGGCATTGCCGCCGGGCGAAGCAAACGAGGAAGAAGTGGAGGAAGAAGTGGAGGAGGAGGAAATTGATTTGAACGATAGAAATGGAGGAGAAACTTCGTCGTCATCATCATCGAGAACTACGAAGATTAGTGCAAAAGATTTAGAAGTAGTCCGACAGTGCGCTCGGAAAATTATAGAGTCGACTAGGAAGGAAGGGTTCAAAGGCGAAGGGGCGTTTAGCAGTAGCGTTTTCTTGGACGCGTCGAATAGCGAAACAGAAAAAGATGTTCGAAGAACGATTTTAGACGAAAGAGACGTCATACTCGCACATTCTTTACACAGAGCGGCAAAACAGGCAGGACCGGGAGTTCATAAGATTGTTGGCGTAGTTGGGAGTGGACACGTTCCTGGAATCAAGAGGATATTTACTCGTTTGAACGACACGAGTAAACAGTCAGAGAGCGACGTTCTCATTTCCATGCTCGCGAAAGAAGAGGAACGACATGCGCACGACGAATACTTGAATGCGTTCCCACAGGACGTGGACGCTCCGGACCCGGCTCGAGATATGGCACAGTTTGCCATTCTCTTTGGTGGGTTCGCATATCTCAATTACAAGAAACCAGCGGTTGCTCGTCGAGTATCGGCAATGTTTTTCGGTGCAATCTCCGTTGTCGCAGTAGGCGCCGCGAACGTTCTCGTCAAGGTTGGTCAGCTCGCTGAAAAGCTTGACGAGGCGTCGCACGAGTTGCGAATGCACGAAAAAATTCCGTCTTTATTGAGCGATGAAGCTAATAGTCGCGTCCTACGAACTGCTCGCATCCGAAATGGCGTTCGAAAGTATGGCGACACCGCGCGCGAAGACGAGTTTTAGATTATGATTGCAAGCATACAGCATTAATTCTTAGTTATTAAAAAATGTAATCATTTAAAGTATTTCGCAGAACGTTGCGCTCTCGATTGCGCTCTCGTCAATCTCGGCGAGAACTTTGGTTGCTTCGTCTCCTCATCTTCGTCTTCGTCCGCGTATTTCGGTTGTTGGGCAACTGGAGAGAACATGGGTGTCTGTAACGTACCAGAGTTTCTTCGGCTCGGAAACGTCGTCGGCGATTCGTTGTTCACAATATCGTCATCGTCAACATCGACGGAGTTTTCAATCTTCAACTTATTTTCGTCGAAACCCCACGGGTCGGCAACTTCTCGTTCTTCTTCCCCGCGTTCTTGCTCTTGTTCTCTCGGACTATTCATGCTATTCATTTTTCCAAGCGGCGAGTTTCCGTCGCTCGCAATGGATCCTCCCGGAGAGCGCATTGCATCCACGTACGCATCGCCGGTCACTTCGTTCGTCATCCTACCTTTTTGCATCGATTCGATGTACGCGTCGCTACTCATGGTTCGGTTCAACTCTTCTTCTTCCTCGTCGTCATCATCATCTTCTTCCTGCTCCTCCTCGGCGTAATTTTTGTCCGATTCGCCTTGGGCAGACTCGACACTTTCTCTATTTAAGAAATTCATCGCCGCTCGCGCCGCGGCTAAATCCGTTTCAGCTCTCATCTTGACGTCCGTGACTGATTTCTTCATTTCCTCAGACGCACGCTGCCATTGTAGCGAACGCCGGAGCATTTCGTGTTCGCCCGTTCGATCAATCATGTTCGCGAACGCCGACGGTTCGTTCGTTTGGAAGCTTTCCATATCTTCATCCTCTTCTTCCCCAGCCGAGTCTTCAACTTTGTACGCAGTGTTATTGATGTCCACAATGACGTCTGGCGAACGAACAATAGCCATTTCTTCATCGCCGGCGCGTTCATTCATCGTTTCTACGACACCATGGTCGCGAAAAGTGTCGATGCGATGAGTGTTGTTGTCGTATTCGTGAATCGGAGACGTCGTGGTCGCTTCCGCCGCAGCAGCGTTGAACTTTTCGTCAATATTCTCGCCATAAGCGTTGTTATTGTTACTGTTCCCAGTCTCATCGACTTCAATTACTGGCGATGCGGTCGGCGAGACCCACGCTCTCGAGCGTCGAGCAAAAGGCTTCACTCCCGAACGTCTACCGCCCATCGAAGATTTTTTATCCTTGAAAGAAGATATCGAGGAAAGTCGATAGTTTTCCGGCGCCGCGACGTTCGCGCTTGGATAAGCCAACGGTGGGCCTTTTGGTGTGAACGGGTTCCACAACGCCGCCGACGATATCCAAATGACTGCCGAAGAGAGCCAGATGAAGTTAATAAACGTCGCCATGCCCAAGTATCTGTACCAATGGTCCACCGCGACGTGCGTAACGACAACGAGCATGGTACCATTTTCGAGCGCGAAGAGCATCAAGATTAAAACGAACGGAATCAATGCGTCTTCGCGAGTTAATCCCCAGAATGTCTTCCTCGGACAAGTCGTCGAACGCCACCAGAATCGGCCTTTCTTATCGGTTGAGTTTGAAACGAAACAACTCGGCGGCCAAATCAAGCAACACACGAGCAATTTCACGTCGTCTAAAACTGGAATTCGGATCGTCTTCTTTTTGCCACCATTTTTGGCGATTCGTTTTGCTGATTGAAACGGTAACTCGACGCTTTTCAACTCTACAAACTTGCTCCAGATTTTCTTTCTGTCCGGAACGCCCGAGAGTTTGATGTGCATCAAACCGATGATGCACAAGATGTGCACGAAGAAAACCAAAAACACCCAGGCACCACACACGGATGCGAACAGACCAATCGTCACCACGCGCGCCGTGAGCTCGAAGAATCTAAAGTTGAACTTGGCGAGCATCTCTGATAAGTGCGCTTTGTGCACGCCCCAATATTCGCGCCAAGAATACGCCGGCGGCTTTTCGTGCAAATCCAAGGAAACGAAACATAGCGTCCCGCTGAGCAAACCACCAGCTACGGCGGAGAATAAAACGTAATCGAAACCATTTCTGTCTGGACACGTGGCAAATGGAGATGAACACATCATGCCAATGTAGCATTGCAACGTAGCCACGGGTAAAGAGAGAAAAATGCAATCAACGAGTTGCATGCCGCGCAAATCCATCTCCGCTTTGCGCTGACGCACGTCGTGGCTTCTCAACGCTCTCCACGCGGCAAACGCAGTCCCAAGCTGACAGGCTGCGCAAATAGCACCAAAACGTCGAACAAACACTTTAAAGTCGTATTTTGTGTACCCAAACACCACCGCATTCGCTTCTTTGTCCTCTTTTGCCGGTTTCTCCGGCATCGGGTAGTGCAAGAGCCAGTAGGACGTCGTCAAACATCCCGAGATGAGGAAGAAAATCAACACGAGGGAGAACCATAACCACGAGGCAGTCACGGAAAACCGTCTCAACTCTCTGACCAACGAAAACTTCCCCCAAAAGTCGAGGAAGATGCCCGTCAAAAGCATGATCTTTTGCACTCGCGCTAATTCTGGGCCGAGGCACTCGATGCGGTCTAAAACGCGCTTCGATATTGGTAGCGGACTCGCGACAGACTGCGCGAGGTTAGCTGGTAAAGACATGCGCATCTTTGCACGATTGCGATTGTTTATTTTCTCGTCCACGCCGAAATCTGTGGCTTTTCCGGCTGAACCTCCGAACGATTCCGTGGCGTCTTCAAACTCAACTTGTTTATTATTATTGTTATTCATTTTATTCTCGGCGTCGTTCATGGTATTGTTGGTATCGTCCATACCGGTGGTAATGTCGCTATTCTCGTTATTGTTATCGTTGTTGAAATTATTCGCATTCATCACTCGGCTTTGATTCTTGTGAGGAAACGCGGGCGAACCAATCGACGCCCACATGGCGCCGTGGCGATACGAGTCTCGGTCGTACTCTTTCGGCGTGCCGTTGTTCTTGTTGTTCTCTTTTCTCCTTTTGTTTTTCTGAAACAAAAACGCCAGCGGGGATTTCATCTCCACGTTTTCATCTTCCATCTCACCACCACCACTTTTGGCGGTTTCGACGTCCTCCTCTCCTTCTTCGCTTCGAGCACCATCCGGCGACGCTTTCGCCGAATCGTCCTTTTGATTCTTCTTCGTCTGCGCTAAAAAATCCTGTCCATTTGACGCGTCGCTCTCATGAGTACGACCGCGTCCAAAAACCATCGGCGACGTCGATTCTCTGTCCTCGTTTTCTTCTTCTTCTTCTTCTTCTTCTTCTTCGTATCTTTGATCTCTTCTCTGAAACGCATTCATGGGAGTGTTCACCGCGGAAGGCACGGGTTGAAAATCATCATCATCATCGGGAGAAAACAACACAGCATCTTCTTCTTCTTCTTTGTCTTCTTCGACTTTGTTTTCCTCCTCGTTTTCGTTTTCGTCGTCGTCGTACTCGGTGTTGTTGTTATTCCTCATCGCAAGAGACCGTCGCGTTGTGAGTATCTCTCGCTTCGTATTCTTTGTCTTCTTTCGTCTCGTAACACACGAAGCGCTTCTCTACCTGTCTTTGACGCGTTTAAAAAAACACGAACCAACGGAAAAAAGTCAAGAGAGAAAATCACATTCGAGTGATTTTGAAACGCGCGTCTACTTTTTTTTGGTGCAAACGAAAGGGTCTCTCTCGTTTTGTGGCACGCTCTCTCCTCATTACTAAACGCATTAAAAACAAAAATGGGTCGCGTTATCAGAGGTTGCCGGTAAGTTTGCGTCTTTCGCTTTCTCTCTGATTGTTTGTTAGAGATATCGTTTCTTCGTTCATTTCGCGGGACGCGTGGACGGATGGACGTTCGCGTTGAACTGCGCGCGCTGTGGTTCAATTTTTTTACGCACATTTTCGCCTCTGTTCCCAAAACGAGGGCTAGAGGAGACAATGTGCGCGGTCGAAATTATACCTGGATGGAGGTGTTCGCGCGAGCGAGAGGGGTAAAAGAGGACGCGAACGCGTGCGAACGAGACGTTTGAACGCAACGGGTGGATCTTTTGTCGCGTTCCGCGTTCGCGTCGTGTTTCGGTTGGGTTGGAAATCATCTCAAAAATCGAATGTCGCGCAGTCGTCTGCCCAGGGGCGGTCGTTTTTAAAGTCCTTCTTTCCATCTCTCTCTCGTTTGTTCTTCTTTGCTCACCCTTTTCTCTCCCTTCTTTCCTCAAATCATATTACAGTAAGGGTAAAGGATCGGTTTTCCGTTCCCACACGCACACGCGTAAAGGCGCGGCGAAGCACCGAACCGCGGACTTTGCCGAAAGACACGGGTACATCAAAGGCGTCGTGACGGACATCATCCACGACCCGGGACGCGGCGCGCCGTTGGCAAAGGTTACTTTTCGCAACACGAGACGCTACGCGCACCAAAAGGAATTGTTTGTCGCGGCGGAAGGCACGTACACCGGTCAATTCATCTACGCCGGTAAAAAGGCGCAGTTGGTTGTCGGTAACATCATGCCGGTGTCCGCCATGCCGGAAGGTTCGATCATTTGCAACGTCGAATCCAAACTCGGCGACAGAGGAGTGTTAGCCAAGGCTTCTGGCGAATACTGCATCTTGATCTCCCACAACTTGGAGACTGGATTTTCTAGAATTAAATTGCCGTCTGGCGCGAAAAAGACGATTCCGAGTGGGTGCAGAGCGACCGTTGGTCAAATCTCTGGCGGTGGTAGATGCGATAAGCCCTTGTTGAAGGCGGGTACCGCGTACCACAAGTACAGAGTGAAACGCAACTCGTGGCCGAAGGTGAGAGGTGTTGCGATGAACCCAGTAGAGCATCCCCACGGTGGTGGTAACCACCAGCACATTGGTCACTCCTCGACTGTTCGTGGTGACGCGCCGGCGGGTAAGAAGGTTGGTCTTATCGCCGCGAGAAGAACCGGTAGACTCCGCGGCGTGGCCGGTATTCTCGCCGCCAAGGCCAAGGAAGGCGGCAAGGATTAAAAGCTTTTGTTTGTCGATTATCTTGATGGTAAAGAAGATGTATCTTAAAGACACAAAGAGAGAGAAAGAGAGAGAGAGAGAGAAATAGATTTTGGAATTATTTTCAATTTAGCCCTTATTACATTTTTGACTTTGTTGTCGCGCGCTCGCGCGCGCGCTTTCTCCTTTTCCTCCTTTTCCTTGCAAACGTTAATTACCGGATCTCGAGTCGAGTTTATACACTCCCGTGCGTCGTTCGGCAGTCCGTTTTGCTACATTGACTTCAGAAGACTCCGGTTTTACGCTCTCTTTTTCTCGGTATTCTTACGTATTCGTACCTACAGAGTTCTCTTATATAAAATTTGAGCCCAAAGTGTCTTCGATATTTTTCTTCTCAAAAACATCTCGAGAAAAATCTCGAAATCGAAACTTTTTTGTCCTTTTTTTTATGTTTTGCGGCGGTTTCTTCCATACGTCACTCTTTTTTAAATCGTTTGCGCGCGTGCTATTATCTGTCTGCACAGACGACTACGCGGTATCGATTACCTTAAAAACGATCGATTCGAACGCAAGAGGTACGTTTATTCAAGTGTACTCGAAAATCTTTCGGGAGTACGAGTCGCGAGAAGGCACATTTGATCGTACTTCTTCTTCGCGTTTTGAATAAAAATATAATAATAACGAACGTGGTGTGTGGTTTCTTGCCCTTTGCGACATCAAAAGCCAGCTCGACTAAAAATTGAGCAAATTCAACGCGCGCGTACACGAACGCGCGATCGAGAAAAGTCCGATTTCTTTCGAGAAACGAATCGAACGAGGTTTTATCTGCGACATTCATCGCTGAGATCAAACTTTTTGCAAGAGAGAGCTCTTTGGTACGCGCGACAACGATTCAATTTCATCTCGTCTGTCCGCATTAATAAAAAACAACGGGAGAAATAAATATTTCTGCGCTCTTTAATCCAGCGAAGAAAAGAAAAAATGAAGCGCGGTGGAGAAAAAGGAGCGCCGACGAGTCGCCACGAGGCGCAGGAAAAAGCAAAGTTGATGCGAAGTCAAAACCGGAAATACGCGCAGAGCGCGAAAATGCACGAAGACGGTGAACATCGCGTTCGCGCGGTGATGGCGACGACGGCGGACGACGACGACGGAGAGAAAGAAAAGAAAAACCAAGAAGTCGTCGTCGAAGCGAATTTGAACCAACAGAGAGAGCAACAACCTCCTCTGAAAGAAGAAGAAGAAGGAAAAGGAGTGAACGACGACGTCGACGAGCAAGCCGAGGAGGAGGAAAAGGAGGACAAAAAAAAGCAAAAAGAAGAGGAGGATAAAAATATCAACAACAACAACAACAACAACACGAGCGAAGAAGACGCGACGAAAGAAGAAAACGAACGGGTGAAAGAAGGAGACGAGGCGGAAGAAGAAGAAGAAACGAAAGAAGAGCGGGAGATAAAGACGGAAGAGCGGGAAGGCGACGCCGCCGAGGCCGCGGAAGAAGGAGAGAAGCCGCGAGCGGGGGAGGGAGGAGAAGAAGAAGAAGAAGAAGGCGACGATACTAATAATAGAAAAGAGGAAACGCCGGCGACGATTTCAAACACCACGAATAGTGGCGGGGAAGACATCACGAGAGCCGCGGCGGAGGCGGCGCAGCAAGCGGCTGCGCAGGCGGCCAATCAAGCCGCCGCCGAGAAGCACGCGGCGCACATCGGGAATCCTTTTTTGATGATGCATAACCAGAAGCAGCAGTTTTTAGATCCCTCGTCGATGCAACAGCAGCAGCAAAACGTTGGTGGTATAAATGGCGTGTTACCTCCGATGCCGATGGAGTATCAAAACGCTATTTTAGCGCAGCAAATGATGCAGCAACAACAGCAGCAGCAGCAAAACGCCGAGCCGCCCGGACCGGCGAATAGCAACAGTACTAACAACGATCCAGCGGCGGCAGCGATGGCACATATGATTAACGGTGGCAATGGCAATGTACAGATGGTACCGCATCAACAATTAGCTATGGCGCAGATGATGCAAGCGATGATGGCGCAGCAACAGATGGCGGCGATGTTTCAAATGCAACAACAACAACAAGGCGGAGGCGACCAACAACAGTTCAACCCGATAGCGGCGGCACTTAGCATGGGTATGCTCCCTCCAATGCCACCGGCTATGTTTGATAACAACGGCAACGGTATTTCCCCGGAGATTGCGTATCAACTGATGATGCAGCAGCAACTGCAGCAACAGCAACACGGCATGATGGGGATGTACGGAGGTATGGGTGGCGTGCCCTTTCAACAGCATCAACTGGGCGGGCAAGAGTTTATGAACGCGCATCAAAACCAAGCCATGTTAGCCAATCAAATAAATGTCAACAACAATAGCAATAGCAACACGCCAAACGGAATCGGGATGATGAAACCATCGGCGCTTAAATCGAGAGGACCAAAAGTTCAATACGACGACGTCGATATCATGTATCGCAAGCGCGGACGTCCTCTGGGCTCGAAAAACGCCACGACGAAAGATTCGTTCAAGAACGTTCCAAAAGGTAAACGTACGAAACGCGTCGCGAAAGGTAACACCACCACCAACGGTAATGGTGTCGTCGCAAGAGGTGGTGGAGTCCAAAAAGTTGCGAACGTGAAAGGTAAGAAAGCCACCGCCGAAAAGAAAAAGAACGGGAAGAATGCGAGCAACAATAATAATTCTGTTCCGAACGGGGATGATTTGCAGGAGTACTACGACGTCTTAACTTCGCTCAAGAACTCCATAACTTGTTAGATGTGTGTTTCATTGTGAACTATATAATATATACGCTGATTTATCTGTAACTTTCTCGTGAAAAAACTGTATCTTTTTGGCTTCCGCTGTCGCGTCATCTATTTAATCTTCTCCCTCTATTCACTCACTAATGCTGCTTATACTACTACTACGACTACTACGACTACTGCAACTGTGACTACGCAATCATCGCGGTGATTTTCATAGCCCAGGCGAAAAAGAGAATTACAAATGCCGTAACAATCACGAACATTGAAAATAACTCGGCGTCGCCTCTTCTCTCCGAAGACAAAGGCGACGCCCCAATACCTCACTCGTTCGTCTCCTTATTCTCCTCTTTTCTCTTCCTCTCTTCCTCTTCCATCGCATCGATTAATTCCGCGAACACTTTCCTAAACTGCGCGTTTCTCACCAGCCAGGCGACGCTTTCTTTCGCCAACTTTTTCTTTTCCTGTTCGCTCGTTCGAATACTTCCGGCAGTTATCTCGTTGTCCGCCATGAAGCTCTGAATCCCTTTCAAAATGCTCGACACCGACCACATGGGGTTCCACGTTTCCGGGTGATAATCCGACATGGACATGCATATTTTCTTCCCCGGTTCGAACCGCCCAGACGGCGTGGACATGATGATGCCGGGTGGTTTAAACGGGTAATCTTTCGGGAAAAGAATTTTGCCCAAGTATTTTCCTTTGTCGTAAGCGGTGTCTTTCGGTCCGTCGATGAGGAAGTACCAATCGAGAATATTGGTGGAGGAGGACGGTTTGGCAACGATGCCGGGTTCGGGAGATTTGAGGAGGAGTTTGAGTTCTTTTTGGAGGCGGAGAGTGGCGGCCATTTGCTCGGTTGATATGTTCGTGCGTGTTTGTGTGTGCTGCGCGGATTTTCAATGAAGTGACTTTCTCTAATTTTTTCGAATACTACGAGTTCATATTTCTATGAACGTTGAAATGCCAAATGCTACAATGGTTTGCTACTATCTCATTCTGATGAGCTCAACTTCCTGGTCAACCATCTCGCGCCGCGTTCGCTTAAATCTTGCGTTTCGGCTTCTCGTATGGCGTGAAGACCAAAGCCGGTTTCGTCTTTTCGCAAAGCGTCGACCGAGTCGTATTTTTCGATGAGTTTACGCATGCGAGTGTATTCGTAGCCGAAGTGTTTGTGGACGTAGTACGCAAAAGCAGGGAAGAACTTCTCGAAGATTGCGCGACGGAGCGGTTTTGACGTCCATTTCCACGAGACGTGGTCGATGCCAGGGAAGCCAAGGTCGTGGAGCATCGTGCGCATTTTATTGTCCGATTCGCACCACCGGCGATCCGCCTGAACGCGAAATAACAAAGCTCTTGAGAGTTTCTTGTACCACAAGTAATACTCATCTGGCTGTATTTCAATCTCTTCAAGTTTTTCTATGATCGGAAGGTACTCCTGAGGACACGAGGAAGGATCGTACTCGTTCTTTCTCTCGGCTTCGTTCATATCAAACTCAACTTTCTCTTCGACTTTCGGAGAAGCCGGCGGCGAAGGCTCATCACTATTATCTTCTTCTTCATCTTCATCGTCATCATATTCGGTATAAGACGAGGGTGATGCTATATCATTATTGGCATTGTCGGCGTCGTCGTGAACACACACGATATCCTCACTCTCCCCATCGGCGTCATCTTCCTTTAATTCAGCATTCCGTTCGATATCCGTCGCGACATCGAAATCGCACGATGTAGCCGTAACTAACGAAGGCCATTTACACACGACGTCATCGATGCGTCGCGAAGCAGGATGATAACCACTCGGCGTTTTTCTTGCCTTACTCAAGACATCGCGTAACGCGAGACAGTCTCTCCCAATCTCTTTCGAATCGGCGACGATAAACTCGTGTCTCTGCGAACGCGTCAGCGCGACGTTCAAACGCTCCCTCGTCGTGAACGAATTTGATCCTTTAAATGCTCCACAAAGCGTCAATATAATAACCTTCTTCTCTTGGCCTTGAAACGCGTCTACTGTGGAAACTTGAATTTCGCCATCCTCTTCCTCGTCCAATTCTGATGGCGCGAGGATATCCGCAGTGGTAGTCGCACCGACGCGCATTCTTACTAAATACGAGTTCACGCAATCCACCTGCGCGCGATAAAACGCAATAATACCAACATCTTTTGGTTTCAATCCGCGGTTTAGAAGCTCGCGCGCGATAACAGCACACCCGCGCGCCTCGGAAGCGTTGAATTTCGACTGGCCTCCTCGCTCTTCTCGCGCGTTTTCGCCGTGCGTGTCGAAAAAAACCAAAGGAGGTACTCCTTCGAGTAACGCTCCGCGGTCGCTCGCCGAAACGCCATCCAACAATTTGTTCTCATAAAAATGTGCGTTCGGGACTTCGCTCAAGAGCGGATGCATTCGATATTGTGTTCGCAACAGCGTCACGGGTAGCCCAAGTTTCGCAAGTCGCACGAATAACGTGGGTTGTTGCTCAGAAATCGTCGGATATTCCAAGTTGCTTTCTAAAACCGGCGGTAACTGCTTCGGATCTCCAACCGCTATCAAATGTTTCACGCCGAACCGAGCTAACGGCAAAAGGCTGCATATCTCAGTCATTTGCGAGCACTCGTCCAAGATTAAAATGTCAAACTTTTGATCTTCCAAGTGCTTGTTCACGCAAGAACTGCACGTCACGGCAACCACTGGCGCGGATTTCACCAACTTGGCGCGCTTTTGTAAGGCGCCTTTTATTTTCAAGTTTTTGATTTCTTCTTCGATGCGTTTTCTTCTCGAGGAAATTTTCTCGTTTTCTTTCAGCGCTTTCTCGAGTTCTTCGATGTGCGTGTTGCCTTTCTTCGAGTCACGCTTGGCGTGAATAGAAAATGGGAGAATGTCCGCGTCAATTTTGGTCAACGAACCGACGCGACAGAAATCGGTGAAACCATTCTCGAGGAGCGTTTTTAACACGCGATCGACAGCGACGTTGGTGTTTGCACAAACCAAAATTCTGCCGTTTCGTTGTTTCGTATCCGGAGGAAGAACACCCAGCTTGTGCTGCATATCTTTCACACTCGCGACGTGTTCGCGAATAAAGCTCGCGACTAATTTCGTTTTACCACTCCCAAACGGACCGTGCACCAAACTCACGCCGCATTCTGTGTTTACCATTCCCTTCATCGCGACAGCTTGATCGTGATTCAAACCGTATTGATTCTGGAACGTAAACTCCAAATCTTGAAAATCTTCCTCCTCGTCAGCTGCTATATTTTCCGCGTGCTCGCTGGTCAGTTCTGCGACTGATGGGTTCATTATCATTCGCATGAGTGGCATCGTGTCTTCTTTGACCATTTCGAGCGCATTCTTCATCTCCTCCAACTCGCCGAAAGCGCTCAGAGCTCGCGCTGCGTATAACGTGAGGGACTTTCTCTTCACCCATCCACCGTTCGAGCTATTCTTGAGCGACTCTTTCAGTGTTCTCGGTAAATCGCCGAGCATTTCTACATGCATCTTGCCTTCTTTATCGGGTGCGTGCCACGTGGATGCGACGACGCCGGTCCAGTTTTTGTACGTATCCATACCTTGTCGAGTATTTTTTGCCACGGGAGAGGAGAGAAAAAAGCCTGGATCTGTAGAGAGCACGTAAACGTCACCTTTTGCAAAATCGTTCGGTCTATGGTATTCGCACCTACCGAGCGTGAGTTCGACGACAGTTTTAGATAGTTTAACGGTGCCGGTCTCTTCGTCTTTTTTCGTTTGCGTCTTGTACGCGGTCATTTTACACTCGCTCCAGTAATGAATCCGATACTGTCGTCCAAGTCTAATGCCTAAGTTTTTTGGATCGACAGTAGTGTTCACGTGCACCGAGGTCGTCGCAACCGGTGCGCCTCTTTTTTGCTGCGGAAGAGCGTGTACGACCGTTCGCACCGCGTCCGAAACGTTCCTGAGCTTGAGCGAAAGTTGTTCGCACGAAGTCGAGAGGAGGTAGTTTTGGTATTCTCGAACGCCGCCTTCGAACCGTAAAGCGACGTGCGCGGAAAGCTTTTCGAACGGAAACTTGATAGCAATCGTCGGTTCCGCGTATCGATATTGATTATTCTTGCTATTACCATTGTGTTGTTGTTGTTGCTGTTGCTGCTGCGCGTATGAAGAATTCGTATTTCCATAGTTCACCACGCGCTGTGGAACCATCGCCTCTTCGTCCTCCGTGTGTTTTTCTTCTTCTTCTTCTTCCACTGCTACTATTTCCATCATCTTTTCCTTTTCCTCTTTCTGTTTTGTCAAATTCGCGAGCCTTTCTTTCAACGCTGCCGCGATGTTTACTCTTTTTGGCTGTTTCGCCGCATTACAAGGCTGCTCGTTTTCCTTCGAAGCGGCGGCGCCCACATCGCGAAGACCGACGTCGTTCATTTCCTCCTCCTCTATACGTGATCGTTTCCCAGCGACGTCCTTCGCACTCACACCAACCGTCTGTATCGGCGTAAGCGTATCTATTGTCACCGTCGTCGTCTTAGTAAACATCGGATTCCGAAACGACGCTGGCGTCTGACTCTCGCGTATACTCCTCGTCGCCCGAAACAGCGACGTCTCCCGCCCAACGTCTGCCGACCGATTCATCGCCTTTTGTCTCGACACCGCGTTCCCGTCCTTTCCAAACTCTTCGTCGATTTCAACTTTGTATCCGCTAAATTCCTCGATCGTATTTTCTTCTTCCAACTTTTCTAAAACCGATTGAATCGCTTTCGTCTCTTTGCGCGAAATTTTCGCGATCGTTTCAAGGCCTGCTTTTTTCCTCGTCGTTTCCGAGGACGACGCGAAACTTTCTCTCGTGACTTCCTCAAACGAGCGATTATTCTGCGCATTTGCGCCGTACAAAACCACCGAGAGCGACCCCGAATGAGACGCCGCGCAACACCGCACTATTCTCACAAATCCGTCTTTCCATTTCGGTCGTTTTTTGTGCGTCTCGTTCGTGTACGTCACCGCGAAGAATCTTTCCTCCTTTTCTTCTTCTTCTCTTTCTGGCGGTCGTTGCAAACGCGTCGAAGTCATCATCGTCTTCTTTTGAAAAACAAGACTCTACCTTCTTCTCATCGCGCGGAAGTATCAGGATTGCACCGCGTTTCAAAAACCGTCGTTTTTGGCCCGTTGAACTTTTGTTCCTTCGTGGTGTCGAGATGATGATTTAGTAGTAGTATGAGTAGTATTCTTTGTAGTTCGTAGTATTACTGCGCGTGTTAAAAATGAGGAATCCGATGTTTTTCAAAAAATACGAGGGTGGGTGCACAGTTTTTTTTAAGAGACTCCCACACATTATACACACAATATAGACGAGGACGACGACGAGTACGATGTCCGCAGGTCATCGACAAAAACAATTCGGGTACGCGAAAACGTTCGAGTTCGACGTCGTCGTGGTTTTTATAATTTTGGTGTTGATACCAATCTCCATTTTTATGATGCAATCGAAACGGAGTCAAACGAAAAGGATTGGAAGTTTCGTCCTCTTAGGGGGCTCGTTTTTGTATCTCGCCGTGTTTGAAGGGGTGGTGCGATTGAGGGAGACGGAACGGGCGAGCGAGATTGGTTTACGCGGGATGATTGGAGGTGGTGGTTATGGCGGCGCGTCGTCGTCGTCCGCGTGGTCGAAAAGGAAGCGAAGGGGAGTCGTCCAGAAGTCGTCTTCGTTCTCGGGAACCACCGTGTTCACATCCGAGAAAAAGGATAAAAAGACGACGAAAACAACAAAGACGTTGCAATATTTTTCGTTGCGCGATGTGCCGAGCGAAAACGAGGCGATGTTTCGAGATGAACGGATTCGAGAGTCGAAAAAAACGATCGATGGGTCAATAATTGCAGCGCACGTGGAGCAAAGGTTCTCCGGGGGCGATGCGTTCTTTCAAGAGGCGTTTAGAGAGTACGAGAGAGTGGAAAAAGTGAAAACGGCGAGAGTTTCCGCGAGCAACGACAAGAGCGCAATCGATGATGATGTGGGGACGGTGTCTGTCACCAGTGATGGTGGTACTGTTCTAACTCCTCAACGCATGCAATCTATGTTTCCAGAACATTTATCCTTCCGAACCGTATTCGTTGTGCGGGATCCCAGAGATGTTATCACGTCCTCGTACCTCTCGATAATCTCAACGCTGGAGGAATGGGCGCGGACGAAACGAGACGATTTGGACGGTTCAAGCTTCCAATCCGTGATGCGAAACAATTTAAACGCTGAAATTGCATTGGATGTGGAAATTGTGCGGTTCATGAGCGCGAGCGTGGACGTACCATTCTTTACCGGTCTCGAGAACGCTATGGCTGCTGAGATTGAAAAATCAAACGGGGCGTACGCCAACGCGATACTCTCTTTCGCCGAAGCTATGCTCGACGCAAACGATCAAACGGCAAAGAATTCCATCATCTTTGTTAAATATTCCGAGCTTCTTTCTGCCAACGTGACTGGATTCCGCAAACTCTCCGAGTTTCTTCGAGGAGACTACTCTCTAGAACAGAGCTTTGTCGCGGCCTCCGCCTCGCTCCGAAAGAGAGCGGAAACCGAACCTTTCCTCATCGCCTCTCTCGTCTCCAAAAACGACGACACGATCTATCGTCACAAAAAAGACATCATCACCAAAGAGCAAGAAATTATCACTCCACCATCGATCTACAAAGCGCACATGACGGCGCGAAATCAGGAGCATTTTTTCTTACTCGGAAAACCTCTTTTGAGTTTCCTCGCCATCGACGAAGACGACGACGACAACGAAGACGAAGACGAAAACCTCTTCGCCGATTTCGACGCCGTCGACGGTGCCGTGCTCAACCCTTGGTAACGAGAAAGGGATAAAGTAGTAGAAGAGAGAGAACGCGGTTGTTTGAAATAAAAAAATCGCGCTGGCTGCCCTCCGCACTCGCGCTCGTATTTAGGCACTCCCAATACTCTCTTTCCTGTTCTTTGCCAAATCTGCTTTTCAAATTGAAAAAAAGCAGAATTTCATTCTCAAAAGCTTTCTCACCTTCCCTCCTTTTACACTCTCCTCTTGCGTGAAATTGCGGCTTCGATGGTGCATATAATTAAATCGCAAAATCTCGCCTCTTTGAAGGGAAAGAAGGTTCGAACCAAAAACCACAAAAATTGAGCACTGCCAACCCTCTTCTTCAACACGCGCGCGCGCAAAACGAGACCATGAGCGATCAACAACAGCAACAACAGCAACCGGGAATAATACTGGCGGCAAATCGTCGCGTGCCAATTCCAAACTCCAAGTACGACGACGACGCAGAGGACAAAGAGAAAGAAGAATCGCGGCCTAAAATCACGAAGAAAGCGAGAACGCCAAAGGCGCAAAAACAGTCCAAAACGAGCAGCGCGACGGTAAAGACGACGACGGTGAATTCGTCGTCTGAAACGGACACGGACGCGGAGAAAGAAGACGCGGAGGATGAGAAGTTGGTGCAACCGTCGAAGATTTTGATCCCGCAGGACGGGCAACAACCCAAGAAGTGGCGGTTGGCCGATCAGAGAAGGTAATTCGTGGCACACTTTACGCGCGCGGAGAGATCCGTTTCGTTTCAATTGTGTTCACGTTTTTAAATGTGATCACATGATGATCGGCGTAATTTTGTTTTACGTTTGCTTCTTTTTCTCTCGTCGTTTCTCTCTCGCGTTTCTCTCTCGCGTTTCTCTCTCTCTGGTCGTCGTGTACGTCGTTTGATGACGACGACGACGATGACGCTGAATACTTACGACGGAGTACTTTCATGAAACACATTACACACATTATACACAAAACAACAGAACGATTCTCTCTCGAACGAAAACGCTCTTCCGTTTCCTCGGTTTAGGGCACATGCGAGGCGTCGGCATGGATTTACCGTACAGGCAAAGGTTTCAATTTTTACTGGAATTGATTTACGGCGACACGTTTAAACCGAAAGCGTTTTGGGCCAGACACCCGGACCCGGACGAGTTTTTCTACGCGTTGTTTCGAGTGGCGAAACCGGATTTGCCGAGAACCGCGTTCGTCGGCGACGTGTTCGAGCTGAGCGCGGAGACTTTGCACAACGAAGTGAACGCGCTCGCGTTGGGGCGGTTAGGGGTATCCTCGGAACAGTTGTTGAGGTTGTTTCAGCACAACGCGGCTGTGGAGCATCCGCAGGAGCAAGGAAAGGAGAAAGGGAAGTGGGTGAGGGTTGTGGACTCGACGCTTCCGGCGGAGGTGAAAACCGGGGCGGAAGGGAAGACGACGCTGTTCGTGCCGACGCCGACGGAGGAGACGGAATATAGACCAAACATTCCAAACGGCTGGAGGCCAGGGCCTACGAGAGGGAAAAGAGACCGTGGGTCTAAAGGGCACTCCGGAGTGTTTTTAACGCAACAAGCGTTGAAGGCGGTTGGAGAGAACGCGCCGGTGATTTCGCCGGGCGTGAACACAAAGTATATGGAGCAACGGAGGGCGTTCATCGCGAACGGGAAGGTGGATGCGCCGGTAACTGCGGCTACCAAGAAGAAGGATACCAACGGTAAAGGTAAGAATGCTGGTAGTAATACTACTACTACTACTACTACTAGTACTGCTGCCACTACTACTGCTACTACCACCACTACTGCGAAAGGAACGAAACGACCGCGATCGACGAAAGCTGGTACTCAAGCCTCGAAAAGAGGCGGTGGGGGTGGCGGCGGTGGCAGCGGGATGTTGGACGGACTCGTCGCGGCGGCGTTGTTATCGGAAATGGACAACCAAAAAGAAGAAGAGGAGCAAAAAGAGAAAAAGGCGAGGGAGAAGGAGGAGAAGCAGAGAGCAAACGCTTCAAAGAAAGAGACGGGTGAGAAACAACCGAAATCAAAGTTGGAGAAGCTCATGCTCGAACATTTGAAAAAAGAGACCGGAGACGGGTCAAACATCAAGAATGCAAAAGACGAGAAGGCGAGGTCAAACGACGAGAATCATAACGGAAACGTTAAGAAGAGCGATCAACACGCCTTGTCGAAAAAAGAAGAATCTGCGTCGCCTAATGGTGGTAGAGGTGGGGGAAGAGGTGGCGCGCCTCTCGAGGAGGAAGACTTTGACGACGCCATTCCAACGCTTCCCCTCGACGACGACGATTTGGACACGTGGGAACGTTTTGATGCTTGGCGAGCGCCGTTAGAGGAAGACGATGCGGATTGTCGCGCCAAGCACCGCACCGATACGGATAGAATTGAAGACGTGTACTCGATGTTTGATCAGGTTGTGAACGACTTGCGAAGTCCCCCGAGTTCTCAGCAGCAGCATCAATTGACGAATAATCAAACGGTGTTGAGAGACGCCACGTCGAGAGCGCAAAAATTGCTAGGCATCGAATACGTGCTGAAAGGCATGAGCGGTGACTTAGAGCAGTGTTTGGACGACGACGAGACGTTGCACATGGCGAAGCACCACTTGGCGAAAATTAGCGAAATCGTCAGTCGCAAGATGAATCAACAGCTCGGCTAACAGATAACAATAATACATAAATGACGAGCCGCAAAAATAATAAGAACGAGAAGAAGATATAATACACCTGAATATTCACACATGTAATATATGCGACAAAAACTACGTGTACACACTGCAAGAGTGAAATCTATAATAAATCTAACTATTTAAAACTAAAATCCGCGACGATGCTTAAATGATCGCTTGGGTACTTTCTATTGGGTAAAGTTTTCTTTTCGTGCAAATTGTTATTCCACTGGCGGGCATTGGGAGTTTTGAGCACTCTCATAACCTTCGCCGCGCTCTCGTCGAAGAAAATATAATCGGTCGTGCCGACAAACTTCCTGTGACAAGACGTCCACGAAGGCTCTTCCTTTAGCACTTTTTTATATGCCGAGCGCATGCGACCGCTTGCAGTGTTGAGTTTGGTTATGAGCGACCCATTGAACACGTTTTCATGCGTGTTGACGTCGTCTACATCGTTCCAACTTTGCAAGTTGCTTTCATTGAACGAACCCCCGACGAGCGCCTCTTCTTCCTCGTCCTCCTCGTCGTAACATTCTTTTTCCTTCTTGGTATCCTCGCTCAAATATCCGCCCATATTTCTACGGTTACACGACATTTTATCAAAGTACCCCTCCTCTATGAAACTATACAGCGCCGAGTTTGGCAAAAAGTTGCCATCCAACGAGAAAATTTTCATCACTCGAGAAGACGAATTCGACAGCGCTATGCTCTTCGCGCTTTCCATAGCCTCCAAGATCGTTTTCACCTGCGCTAACTTTACTAGACCATTCTTTGGCGCGAAAAGTACGTGGGCATTCCCGGTAACCACAACTGATCTATTTTTCCTGTTTTCCAACACTAAAACCAAACCAAACGCGTCGTCGTCGTCGTCTAACGCCACCCGCGTCGGCTTCTTCGACCACGTCGCCGTCGCGAATTTACTCTTCCTAAAAAACGTCGCCACCCCGTCCGTCTTCCCTTTCCCTCTCTTCACGAAATACCCCTCGTATTTCCTCATCATTTTTGATATCTGCTTGAACCTCTTCGCTTCCACTTCTTGCAAATTGATGACGTCCGGTTTCAACCTTTTTAACTCGTCCTCGAAAATTTTCTCGATTCTCGTTTCCGCTTGTAAATCCTTCCTCGTTTGCTTCGGGTACAGCTCTCTCGCGTATTTCTTCGTCGCGGATTCGCACAGAATGTTGTACGAGACCACTCTCACCAGACCGTTTTCGCTCTCGTTTTCACCGGGCGACCATTCGCGTCCAAAGAGTGGGTCTTGGTCTTCTTCTTCTCTCGTTTCCATCCGTCGCCGGTTTTGCCAAAATGTTCTTCTCTTCTTCTTAACCGCGGGCGACGACGACGAAGGAGAAGGCGGTGGTCGTTCCAAAGTCCTCCTCGTCTGCAAACCCTCTTCGCCCGTCTTCTTCTCGAGCGGCGGCGGTTCACTTCTTCCTCCTCTTCTTCTTCTGCTCATCATCATCCGCGAGCGTCAAAGTTCTCGCATTTTGTGTGGAATTTCAACGACCATTTCTCCAAAAGAAAGACGCACAAATATATCTCTCGACCAAAGAGAAAAACGATCGTCGTTATCATGTCTTCTGGAAGAGAAGGAGTCGCGACGAGAGCGAGAAAGAGGAAGGTTGGTGAGAGAGATTCTTCGTGGGACGTGGTCGCGAATAACGACGATGTGCGTTTCAAACACATCATTCCGAGATTGAATCGAACGGATTTGAAATTCGTGTCCTCCGAATACTCGACGGAAGAGGAACACGAGAGACTACGAAACGCTCTCGCATTGCTCGAGAATAAACCTTTGCCGTTGTGGCGTTTGTTCAGAGAGGCGGTGCTGAATGGCGGCGCGTGTCGCGAT
>Ga0115554_1000849_pt1 | contig 21684 bp, 14 predicted proteins | sample COGITO_mtgs_1104_3_FD_87283 | JGI IMG/M metagenome (GOLD analysis project Ga0115554, IMG submission 87283) | Pelagic marine microbial communities from North Sea - COGITO_mtgs_110404 | ecosystem: Environmental > Aquatic > Marine > Epipelagic | place: Germany:Helgoland, sampling site Kabeltonne... | reverse complement strand
TCAATCAGTTTAATTTCTTCGTGCTTTCGAATCGCCTCACTCTGAACACTGCAATCATGAACATCATGGTTCGGGTCAAGTTCCGAGCATATTTCGTAAGCTATTTCCAATTCAAGCTCCAGTTCCTTCTGTTTTGAAACCATTTCAGCGACCTTTTTTTTCATGGCCTGGTTCTCTTTCGCAAGGCGTCTCATACTTTTCTGCAACTTGCGTTCTTCAGGGGTTGAGCCGATATCGGTGGTAACGCCTTCGTGCTCCTTCCCGCCGGTATCGATATCGATGGTGTTGGTATTGTGTTTTTTCTCCTCGATATCGATATTACCTTTGCCACTATTGTTGTCATCATTGCCAACTTCTGACCTCTCCCCATCCCCATCCCCCTCCTCCTCCTCAACACTGATCCACACAGCCTTCCTCAGGATCTTGAACCAATTTCGCAAGAGCAGACGATCGAATTTTTTGCGTCGGGCCCTCTCCTCGAGCACCCACCTCGCCCAAACTCGGAAAATCATCCGACGCTGGAGTTGTTTGCCTTTATTAAACATTAGATTTATTCCGGCATTCTTTTTGCCAAGCTGCTCTTTCAGGCTCACACCTCGAGCCTCCATACTGAGCTTTTCTGTGGCCTCCTCTAGCTGAGCGGATGTCCTCTCCAGAGTGACAAATAGAGGCTCGTGGTTCTGATATAGGTAACCGGCAGTGCAGACAAAGTCAGGGTCGGAAAAATCTGGCTTGGGACCATAGATAGAATTGAGAAGATGTACCCTCAACAATTTGAAAAAGTCGTTGAATCTTGCACTACCACCCTCTAACTTCAAGAGAAGGTCCCCCAGGACAGCGGCAAGAGCCGGATGGAGAGATTTGGTACCAGAATTTTCAATTCTGCATTGACTTATCGTGGATTGGAGGCGACTCTCTGCATGGACGTAAATGGATTCGTAGGAGGATGCTTCTGTTCCCAAGCTGTCGTTCCATGAGTCAATTATGCTGGAAGTTCGTAAACCAATCGATGGCAGTTGAGATGTCTTGAGAACTTCCCTTTTTCTTGTCATTTTGGGAACGTTGATAGAAGGAATTAAGGGCTCCGTTGAAAATTTTATCGTTGTCTCATGCGCGACGTCGTCCCGCAGGCGGTTTACAGATGTAGTTTCATTGTCTACAAGAAGCTTTACATTCTCTGCGGATGTCTTTTGCAGCTCAAAAAGGCGGAGACATTCTGACGCTGCATTCTCATCTTGTGAATCAATTGCAATTCTGGCTTTCCTTAAAAAATCTACGGACAAGTTCTCCGTTCTCTCCCTTTGTCGAATAAGATTCTGGCGAGATCGAGCCAAATAGTCTGCGTCATGCAGAGTGAGATTGGAGAGCCGGTGAGCATGGGAAAGAGAGATGTTGTTGTTGGATGCGGAACCAAATTTGGAGCGCTTTTTGTATTTTTGTTGGGTTTTTTTGTTCAGTTTCGGTAAAGCGTACATCTTCTGAACGCTCAAATTGGGCTATAATTAATATCGTGCATTTTAATTACCCTCAAACATTTGTTAAAAAACCCAGAACATACACGACCGTTTGACCGTTTGTTTTTTTGGTTGTTTTTTGGAACAAAACCAAAATTCTCTTATTCACCGCCAATTGTTCACTAAAGAAATATTTTATCACAATTTAAGACATCCAGATAACGTCCACGTCCTTCGATTAGCATAAATTTGGAAAAATCTCCCCGATAGAATGCCTACAGCAACGTCAAAGTCTGTGAACGCTTCACGAAATGCTCTGCTCTCTTCACGCCGACAGACAGCAAAGAGCCGCGCATTATTAGAAGCTCGCACAAAGAATATTCCTCCTCCTGCCACTGATGATGATACGCCCAAACTATCCTTTGATGAGATCAAGGCCAAGCAGAAGGCGGCCATCGAGAGGCAACGACAAATGAAGGCGAAGTCCAGCAAGCCACCTAAAAACAAGGTGAAGAGCGCCTGGGTGGACATCACCAGAACGAATAAAGAGAACGCTTTCTCTTCGAATAACAGTAGTTCGATGTTCTCTCCTGACCACCTCGAGCGGGCAAAGCTCCGTGATGAGGCTGCTGTGCGTCGCGCTCAAGAAAGAGCGGCCAAGGCCAATGAGGGTGTCATGACATTTAGCCCTCCTGACCACGCCGCTGCTGACGAGGCTAAGAAGGCTAAGGAGAAGAGGATTGCTGCCAGGTAAGAAGTGGGATAGGCTGGCACTCTCATCTCACACAACCACTCACAATACAATTACAAAAACACATTTCAAATTTACATAGGGGCAAAAAAGCGATGTTTGCGATGACCTTTACCCCCGGTGGAACAATGATGGAAGGTAACCTCGACACCCCTGAGTTCGTAAAGGAAAAGCTCGCTGAGAAATCCCGGAAGGAGCAGATGGAGGCCGAGAGGCTGGCGCTCCTCGCCGAGCAGGTTGCAGAGAAAGACGGGGTTGAGGAAGAAAAGGAGGACGAGGTAAGTGCGAAAATATATAGAGTGAGTCAGCGAACGTGTTTTTTTTAATATGGCTGCTGCTAACTGTTAAAAACTTCAAATTCGACAAAATAGCAACCCGCAAGCGATCTGGCCAACTACTTGGGCGATGAATTCCAGAATGAGGTAGACGTGTCTGCCTCGGCAACGATCCTTTCACGCAGTTCTCTGTCTCCGACCCAGTCTATCATCAAGCCGCTCGTAGTTGAGACTGAGGACCAAGGAGGACAGACAAGCTTCGACGTGGGGAAGCTTGAAGCTGATGTTCTGGAGGCAAAGCAGGGGCTGATGGCTGCGGAGGAAGAGAACAAGAAGCTTGTCGAAGTCATCAATAAACGAGTGACAGAGAACGCTTCGCTACACTCTCGAATCGCATCCCTTGAAAAACTCGCCTCTGAGGAGATCGCCAAGGTACAGGAAGAAGCTCAGTCCCAGATCAAGAAGATTAAGCTCGAGGGGGAAAAGCGTATTGCGGAGGTTAAGAGTGATGCAGTGGCAAAATCGAAGAAGGAGTCCAGGTTGAAGGAGTCAAAGATGTTCCAAGCAGAGAAGGCGAGTTGGATGGAGGAGAAAGAGAGTTTGATCGAATCTCACGAGACTGATAAGCGAGAGCTCTTGAATTCAATCCTAGCTAAACAGTCGGAAGCACACCAAGAATTCGAGTCTGTGCTGAATGCAAAGGATGAAGAGCTGAGGACCCTGGTGGAAGAGAACAGTGCGCTGAACAGTAAGAATCTGACTAACGAGATGAACATTGAGAAGATGCAGAATCAGATGGCCTCTTCCACGAATGTCGGCGCTGAAAATGTTAAGTTAATTGAAGAAAATGCTGCCATGGCAACGAAGATCGAGGAGCTCACCAATGAGGTGAAGATTGCCAAGGGGAAACTTGCCGAGGAGAGTGCGGCCCGAAAGAACGAACAGCAGAAGCTAAAGGACTTCAGCAAGAAAATGGCGGAATACAGCAGCAAGAGCGAGCAGCTAATGAGTAAGAGCAAGAGCAACGCTCATGCCCTGGCCAATGTTATTGCTGAGCGTGACTCCAACGCAACCGCCCTAAAGCGCGCTGAAAAGGAGCGTGACGGCGCACTTGAAAGACTGAAGACATTTGACTCTCGCGAGTTTGACCTGGTCAACCGATTAAACAACATTGAGGCGATTCGACGCAAGCTCCACAACCGAGTGATGCAGCTCAGTGGGAACATCAGAGTATTTGTGCGGGTCCGACCAGTCATCACATGCGAACAGCACCTTCTGACAACTGCCCAGGAGAACGCAGATGCGCTCATGGCCAAGAGCATGAATACGAAGGGATTGAATTTCGGTGAAAGTGTAATTCCCTTCGAGTTCCCCGAGCTAGGCGAGGGCGAGATGAAGCAGGATGGCACAATTTCAAGTAAGACCTTGCTGGAGATGACGGAGCCATTTAAGGACAGGGGAGGTTTGAGCAATCGCCGCAGGAAACACCGGTTTGGCTTCGATAATGTTCTCGACCCCTCGAGCACGCAAGAGGACGTCTGGGAGGCTGCCGAACCGCTCGTGCAGAGCGCTGTCGACGGACACAATGTTTGCCTATTTGCTTATGGCCAGACTGGCAGTGGAAAGACCCACACTATGCTCGGAACCAAGGACGCGCCCGGACTTATCTTCCGATCTGTTGAGAAGCTCTTCGATGCCAAACAGCAGCTAGAAAACAACGGCTGTGACAACTGGAAGGTAAAAATGAGCATTGAGATGCTGGAGGTCTACAATGAGAGAATCAGCGATTTAATGACTGAGGAGGACGTTGAGCTTATCATCAGCGAGAACGCTGTGGTTAACGCTTCCAGCGTGGAAGTTGGGTGCAATCGCGAGGTTGAGAAAATCCTAGACATTGCGCAGAAGAAGCGAGTTAGCAAGAGCACTGATAGTAACAGCCAGTCCTCCAGGAGCCACCTCATCTTTACCATCAAATTCGAGGCAACCAACTCGAATGACAACCTCAGCCGCCACGGTAAACTTCACATCTGCGACTTGTGTGGTAGCGAAAGGCTCAGTAAGAGTGGGGCGCACGTAAAAGGGGGCGCCCTTTTAAAGGAGACCCAAGCTATCAACAGCTCCCTCTCGACACTGGCTTCATGCGTTGAGAAGCTCCAGACAGGGAGCGATCACGTCAATTTCAGGGATAGCAAACTCACTCACCTGTTGCAGAACAGTCTAAGTGGAGACAGCAAGACATTAGCTCTAGTCTGCTGCTCACCTCTCCCAGAACACTACCACGAGAGCCTTTGCAGTCTCCGTCTCGCCAGCAGAATCAACAGAGTTGAGCTCAAGAAGCACGAAAAAATCTCACTTTGAGCGGTATGTTTGCGGGGAATGGAAGGATTCGAGGGAATTGGACAAATGACGAGGAACAATAGCAATGACAACAGACAGGCACAAATTTGCCGATGCAATAACACTATGTAACAGTAAGACGCTTGACGTCATCGACCCTTCTTTTATAAAAAATTTGCCACTTTTTCTATGCTACTCAAAATGAAAATGGAAGCGCAGGGTCGCGTTTTCAAATAATTCCATTTTCAGTCAAGGAGGCTTTCGAACTGCTGACTCTCGCCGTAAAAATACACGAAACCTTCGATTTCAGCAGTATTTTATCTCATGGTGATTAAGGCAAAAAAGGAAAAAGTCACTGGTCATAAATCTCACAGTTCCAGTCTACTCAGTTTCGCATTCGTACTATCTACAAGGGCAGTTGCTTGCTTTCATTTCCGGGTAAGGCAGCTTTTGCGTTAAGCCATCAAAGTGTTTCATGACAAATCACAGCACTTTGCAACACCTCTCACAGCCCGTCTCTCACAGTAGTCTCACTCCCTTTGCCATCGCCAAACCAATCACCTTTGCTGCACCATCCGTCCAGGCTCTCGTAAAAATTCCCTAGCCACTTTTTCGTATCCGCATTACTGTCATTCTTGATCATGCTCTTCAGGGGATTCCACCTACCGGTCCACTTAAACTCGTACTGCACACCAACCTCAACCTTCTTCCCCCCATCAATCTCCCTCGCCCTCTCCATGGTAAGCACATGGAAGCTATTTGACCCAGGCACATTGAGTGTCCTAACTATCGTCGAAGTGATAACCTCACTAGAGGAGCGGATGTAGTTCTGCAGCTTTGAAACTTCAGCATGAGAGAGAGGAGCCAAGGGATTTGTGATCTTATGCTTGAACCTGTAGTGGATATTTCCGTGGGTCACGGAATTCTCGTCGACTTGCTCTTCTTCGCTCTCGACGCGAAAGTCAGTGTCAGGGATGGGATTGAATCTCTTGTGATGTGTGGTGTGAAATTTTGCGATTGAATGTTCTCCACCTTTCTTTGACACAACATTGGAAAAATAGTCACTGAGTGTACAATTAAGAGTGAATATTGTGGGGGCTGGAAGGAACGTAGAATTCTTGCGATAGCTGTCAAGGGGGGGGAAAGTAGGATAAGAGGAAGATGAGGCGGACACACAAGCCACCAAGGAGAGGAACAACAAACACAGCGCAGTCATCATTTTGGGCAATCTCTCAGCAATAGCTTCAATTTTGTCAAAAAAATGACGGTTCTTTTGTTCTAAGTGAAGTTGTACTATGTGTTGGACGAAGTTGATTCGAGGATTCAACCAATCTTAGTAGAGAACCTCTGAATCTATATATAATAAAGTGTCAAGAGGCTTTTCTCAAACGAATTTTGCAGTACTCTAACCTTGCCAATTCACACCCACCATGTCTGCTCTGAGCGACTCTAAGCCTCTGTTGAGTACAGAGATGTCACAAGTTTCTCTGGAGGAAAAGGATTTCACCTTGGCACAGTACCGCTCTCTGCTTGAGAAAATTACGCAAAGTTTGAAGCACGCCAACGCAATATCGTGCGTCCGAGATGCTATCCATGCCTCCGGCAGTGCCGACAAGATCACAACATCTCGGTTAGCCCTCCTCAAACATCAACGCATCGCCGTTGGTCGCTGGGTGGAAAAGAACATGGCCTCTGAGGAGGGTAGCCAGGATGAAAAGATTGCCTTGGCTGAAGCCCAGCTGAGGGATTTATCTAGTAGGGACTTTATGATTGATGTGAAGGGGGAGGTCGCGATTGAGCTGAAGAAACTGATGCGGGGGGTTGATGAGGCTATCCGGTAAGTATGCAAATCTCTCTAGATTGCCCTGATGTCTGTCAATGGGCTCTTTTCGCACGGTGCTTTGTTTCCACTCTCTCCGCGAGTAAATTCTTACCTCTCTTCTTTTTTTCTCTTTTCCTTTTCTCCCTCCTCTTTCCTGTCTCCCCATCCCTCCCCTCCCTCCATTTCCAGCGAGTCTTTCATCCTTGGTCTTTCTTCTGCCTTCACAACCTCTTCCACTCTCTCCTCGTCTCCCCTTTCTAAACAGCAAGTGCTTGACTACCTAGACACGGCCACCTCAATGGTAAATACAGAGCACTATAGGTCGAAGCTCAAGGCCCACGCAACACTGACAGGAAGAATTGGCGATTTGCTTGTGGATCTGCAGGCCCAAGTCTTTGAGTGGTGCGGCCATACTCGATCCTCTGGAATTGACAGTCTCAACACAGTAAGAGATCGCTTTGGAGATGATGCGGATATCCAGGCTAAACTGCGTCTATTCTCGGAGGCGATGACTTTTGTCGTCCGATATTGCAGCCCAGAGGTCTCTCAGCTGCTTTCCGACTCCTCTGAAGGTGGCTCAACTAAAGTCATTTCTGTGAAGCACTCCGAAGTTGAGGATGGCACTACTGGCTCGGCTCCTCCCCAGGGCGAGCAGATGTCTCAGGTTAAAGAAGAGGAGCAGAAGAAGCAGCTGGCCATGGCTCGTCACGCGGCGGTTTTGCAGCAGGATTTCTTGGCCGAGCTTTTGACTATGGACGAGGATTCTCGCGCAGCAGCACTGAAAGATGCCAAGGAGTGCCATGATAACTTCCTTGCAAGAGCACTGTCGATACCCGCAGGGCCAGAACGAGTCGCTTTTATGCAAAATCTCGACCCGGGGCTACAGAAAAAATTGATCACGCACAAAATGTGGGAGCAGATGATTGCAAACAATGGTGGGGTTGCCCCGGTAATCCACACAAATAATTAGACTGCGGCTCGTCGACTCAAAATTATGTGGTGTGCGAGCTTATGGAATTTGCATCCCCACGTGTTGATTATCCAACCTGGTGTTAAATTAAATTGGCTTTGTCAAAGTCAAAGCCAAACAATTAACTAGTCCCGACCCAATGATACTTACCCCCTAAACCTAAAAAAGTAGAAGACCACGCTTTAAACGAACCAGCTTTACGTTGCCCTAAACATATGCTCGCCTTACACAATAATTTAAATAGTCATTAATTCAAACGGAAAAAAATTCGGAACTGTCTTCATTCTCCTCGCTGTCTTTTTCCTCTGCATCGTGTTGCTGTTGCTGCTGCTGCCGTCGCTGCTGCAGCCCCACGCCTGCTCCTACTTCCTCCATTCCTTTCGCTTGCACCTCATCCTCGCTGAGTTCGATAATTTGAACAGCATCATCCCCCTCTCCATCAACTCCTTCCTCTCTGTCGTACCCACCCTCGTCCATCCAACCAGCTCCACCTCTCATCGATCCTACTCGTTCCTCCGGCCTCTCTGCAAAGTCAATAATGCTTTGTCTGCATTCCTCGAGTTTGCTCAGCACTTCGCAAACGGACTTCAAGGTGCTCCCTAATCTCCTCCACATTGCCTCAATAGTAGTGATCATGTCAATTATCTGCTCCGTGCAATCCAAGACTCTCACAACATGAGGGCCAAAACTGCCCTCCCTGTTCACAAATTCCCACACGAATTGCAAAAATGAGCGAATGTTGTGGATAGCTCCATTCTCAATAAAAGTCTCCGCCTCCACACCTTCGGTCCCATACTTCAGCGCCATGTTCATCATTTTCAAGACAATTGCAGCGTTTGGGTTGTTGCTTAAAGGGAGTGATGGCTTCGAGTATTCATGCTTTTGCAAGTGCTTCAGCAGTTCAACCCTGAAATTTGGAAACTCAGGAATAAAGCGCTCAACCCCATTGACCAGACAACTCCTCATCCCGCCCCTATCCCAACCTTGCGCAGCCTTTGTAGAGCAACAAAAGTGACTGAGGGCCCACTTGAAATTGCCGTGGATGAGCCAATTCTCGCCGTAATTTGGATTCAACGCACTGAGCTCAAACATTAATTCGTAGTAAAACACAGTATAAGTGTCATTGTGCTCGATATGCTCCCTGCCGCTGTTGCAATAATAGTTGCAAAACTGGAGGCAGTAAAGAGTCCCCCTTGTCTCCGATCCGAGGTTCTCCTCAAGCAGATGCCTAATCATATCCCGGTGCTTCATACATACTCGGTAGTAATATTTGATAAGCTGACCCCTGAGCTCGTCTGCCCCGCCATCGTTTGACTTGGCCACTGCATCCAGACAGTTGAAGATGAGCTCGTAAATGCCAACGTGCAGAAGCTTGAGGCTCTCCAATTCCTCCTCCTCACCGCCAACCTTCGTCTCGTTCAAAAATTCCATGAGGCGAACAAAATACTTGCCTGGAGGTCCTGGCTGCTTCTTCTTGCTGTTAGGGTTGAAAGTTGGGGTCTCGAAGTCTGCCGCAGATGCCTTGAAGGTATCAAAGAATCCCACGACGCATTCGAAGACATGTTTGAGGTATTTCTGGTCAAATGTGGCCTTTTCTCTGTCTGTCCACGATCCCTTTCTTCTCCTCTTCATGTCCCCCTCCGCACCCTCCTCGATACTTTCACCCTCGTCCAATTCTGAATTCTCCACAGCCCTGGAACAAGAGTAATCTTTCGTCAACATTATAATGAGCTTCAATGTCCTGTCATTGACCTCTTCCTTCGTATCCGCTTTAATCAATACATTGAACATATTTTGAAGGCAATGACTTTTCAATAAACAAAGTCTGGCAAACGAGCAGCTCTCGAACGTTCCGATCTTGGTCTTCTCCAACATGTTCACGTCGATAGAATGCATCAGATGAGTTAGCAAAAGCTGACCTTCCTCGTACTGATAGTTGTGTAAAATTTGCTCCGAATACCCCTCGATAAGCTTTTGAACCCTATCCGTCTGATACTTGTCTTCGAGGTGGATAAGTCTGGTGATGGCCTTCGCAGGCACAGCATAACTATGTTTGTTCTTCTCCTTGAAGATCAAGATGCACTGCTCGATTACCACCACAGAAGCATCCCAGTTATTCCTGCACAACCTGTACACAAGCTCGCTGATGAACACCTCGTTCTTCGTCTCGCTCAGCAGCTTCACCAAAAAGACCTTGCTCGTGAGAATCTTATAGTCGACGGCCCCGAGTATGAATTCCCCGTTGCCATCTCCTCCTTCTCCCCCCATGTCGACACCCTCCAAAAGCCTACAAATGCACAAAATCAAGTTGCTAAAGTCTGCGGCCACGGTCTTATCTTTGCTCACTACAATCTTGCGGCTGTAGTGAGCTTTCATCTCAGCCGCCTTCTCTTCCGTAAGTTTTTCATCTTTTTCGCTACAGACCCTCAAATCGAGGATGTCGCCCGCTCCCTCATCGGCCCCACTTCCATTTCCATCTTCCTCCTCCTCCTCACTCGAGGTTTCAATTAGCGACTTTTTCGTGCTAGTACCTCTACCTCCACCAGTTGACGAAACCCCAGAGACTGGTTGTCCCCAATCGATCTGCCTCATCAAGCCTTGGACGAAATAATCGACTAGGTGGCGGATCATCCCAGCCCTCAGCATGAATTCTCGCTCTTCGACCCCGCACTCTGCTAAAAATACAAAAAGCTCGAAATATTGCTCGCTTCTCTTCCAGAAACAGCTCACGGTTCCGAGGTTTTGCACAAGATGGGTGATGACCTGCCCAAATATACTCTTGCTTTCCCAAAAGTTGACGTTGTTCTTGCTGACAGTGATTTCGATATTAGCGCCATTCCTCGACTGCAAACATCTGGTGTTACCGTTGTTCACACCTTCACCCCCTCCGCCGTTGTCTTCCATCTCGTCGTTGTCTGGTTCAAGATCATAATAGCTTTCCCGGTCTCCCATGTTCTGGTCTCTAAAATAGGTAGTGAGGACGGCGCTAAACAACCTAAGCACCTTATTTCGTGTTTCAGGCTGAGGAGGCTTGAGGATACCCTGGAAAATGTAATGGAGCTCGGTGTCTACGAGCAGCTGGAGGAACCACCTGCACATCTCGGGCTCGACCTTGAAGTGATGCGTCGTCCACGCAAGCAAAGGGGATATGAGCTTCTTCTTCTCCTTGGTATGTATCAAAAATTCGAAAATGAAGATAGTGACAGTCTGCAACAGCTTGGGGGGTACTCGTATTACAACATCAGTTGCGGTGATCTGCGTTTCCCCGTCGCTGCTGTCGCTGCTAGTATCACTGCTACTACTCCCATTGCTACTACCACTGCCACTTGTCACTACTGGGAAGTTTGAGGCACAGAAATCTAGTAGCCATTTGCCAAAGTTGCCGCCCAATATTAGCTTGTCCCGCAAGAAAACTTCATTCCTCTTCCAGATGCGGCTATACAGTTCCTCGCTGATAGCCCTCTCCACCTCCTTATCCCTTGTATTCGCCGTAGCTCCCTCTGCCGCTAACTTCCTCTTTCCTCTGACAGCGGTGGCGGCGTCTTCCTCGACATTCGCTTTTTTCTTGTCATAAACCAGCAAATAGGCACTGTAGGGCTTCCAAGTTTGCTTAGGGACCATTCGCTGCTGAACTACGTCCCATTGGTTCGTTTGCTTGCAACCGCCAAAGCACTGATCAGCTAGCCTCTCTTCGTCGAACTCGGTGACGGTAGAGTCGTTGAACTCAAACCACCTAGTTTCTTCTCCCTCGTCTTTCTCGCGCTCGTTGTTGATGATGCTGAAGTAGTGTCCTGAATCGGCTGTTCCGGTGTGCACGAGCACTCCCCGTAGTTCGTACATTTCCTTTCCTGCTCCCCCTTGCCCCTTCCGTTTTTCCTTCTCCCCCCCCTCTCCCATTTCGCGTACCTCCTCCTCCTCCAAGCCAGCCTTAGTGTACGCATACATGTCAAGCTCCATAGGGAACTGCAGGTGGTCGTTAACCTTAATCTTCCTCATAGTTTCAAGGTCGAATTCGAATCGTTTCAAGTGGAGAATCAAAGTACTTGGTAGCGTCCCTACACAGACTCGCTTGAGACTATCGCACTTGGCGCTGCAGTGTTCACAAAAGTATTGATTGTCGCCTTCCAACATCTCCCCCTTGCAAAAGAACTTGAGCGAGTCCTGCACAGTACCCTTCCCTTTGACATCGACAGGGATGACCAAGCTGTCCTCAGCGCGTTCGGACACGTTTTTACATTCCTGGCATATGATCTGGTTGAGGAAAGTTCCACCAAAGTGCTCCTTCAACAAATTCTTCTGAACCTCGTGAGGCTTGAGAAGAGTCTCGATTCGATCCATGAGGACGGCGAGAAATTCGTCGACGTCTTGCTGCTCGCTGGGGTTGGTAGGGTTTCCGTCAAAGTCCTTGTAAGAGTTACAGAATCCAGCCGTGTCAAAAGCGCGGCGTTCCGATTCTTGGAGATTTCCAAACAAGTTCTGGAGTTGGTAGAGGAGGTTATCCACTTCCTCCTCCTCTTCCTCCTCTTCCTTGTCCTCCTCCTTTGCCTCTACCTCTTTCACTTGCTCTTCCCCTTGACTTAGGATATCTCGGCAAGACAAAATACCGGCACGAAGACCAGGAAGCATGTAAAACTGCTGCAAAAGCGAATTCATATAGCACGTGCAGCTCAGATTCCTCAGTCCAACGTACCCAGCACTCGCCTTCGCTTGGTTGCTAGGGTCATAAAAATACTGCGCATCTAAGTCGTGCCTCACAAAGTCGAAATTCGCGGGATTTTCCGGCAAGAACTTGCCATAAATATAGTCAATGAGGACTTCCATGTTCACCTCATTGGTTTTGCAAAGAGTAGATACGAGAGAAAATGCAGTCTCAACGCTCGGAGAGGTCTTACAAAGAGGCGGAGCAGTCGTACCGTGGTTGGCACTCGTGGGGAGATCGAAGATGCACTTTTCGCACAGAAAGAGCAACAAGGCTCGGTTGTCAGGGGCATCAGGTAAGAGTATTAAGAGCTCGTTGGCGAGCCCCATATATCCAAGGAGACGGCGGTCCGCTATTTCCTCGTCAGTCTCGAATAGCTGATTGATCTGGACCTTTTCAATTATCCAGGCGAGAAGCTCGTAAAGGTTATCCTCGGAGGAAATAGTGGGCGGGTCATCGGAAGTGGGGTCAAAAACGGCCTTTTTCGGCGACTTTTTCCTCCGTCGACCCGTAGCAAATACCTTCTCGGTCGCCTTCGCCCCGGTCTCTCTGGTTGCCTTGCTATCAAAGAAATGTTTTACATTGCTCGTCAATTTCTTGAGTAGGGTGAACGCCTCCTCGCAAAACGGAATATACTTCTTATCATCGGGCTGTCTTTCCGATTGCTGGAGTTGTCGAGATTTTTTGGAGCCCCGCTTCTTCTTCTGGGGGGGATCAGGATCGATAGATTCGCCCATTTCCTTACTGCAGAAACTAGGAATCATGGAAACCAGTAAATTATAGAACTGAAGGTGGAAGTCGGACCCAGGGGAGTATTTCTCTACAAGCTCGAAGCATTCCTGCCAAATTTTGCTTGATTTTACCCTGACAGCTTTGAGCTCGGTACGGACCAAGCTACTCAGAATTGCACCCTTTAAAGCGTCGAGCGTCTCGGAATCCTGCTCGGCGGAAACCATCTCTACGACCAGATCAGGCTGGTTCTGCAAACAAGACATAATTTGTTGCAGAGTCTGAGTCGCTGTTTTTTCAAGCTCCTCCAGCTCGGCCAGCGCCACGCGATCTTCCTCATCGAGCTCGTGGGGGGAATAGTCGGAGTGGATGTATCCCTCTTGAGTGAGAAAATTTGTCGCGCTTGCAGGAGTATGAGCGAGTAGATCGTTGAGGGTCCACCAAGAGGCGTTGATAATTGACTTCAGGGCGGCCTTGGACGGAAGTTTCTTGAGGTCGCGGTGTCTATTTTCTCCGATACAGAAGCTGATGATTTTCTCCATCGCCAATATGCTTCTGTTCGTCTTGGCGGTCTTCACAGTAACCTGAGTCGTAAAGCGAGTGAAGATGGCTATGATATGATTCAACCCACCCGTGCTGACGAACAAATCTGCCCAGTCGTTCTTCTGTTGGGCAACGGGTGAGATATTCTTGTTCTTTACTTTTCTCTGGCCATAGCTTTTGTGCTGATCAGTATGGTCGCGGTTTCGACTACGTACTGCCTTGCTCACGTTCGCCTCGACTAACAGTAGACTATATAGCAAACGACATGTGTCGCTCGTCCCCTCAAAACTGCTTGGGATAAGTTCCTCCCAGGTAACCGTAGGCAATATGTCCTCCAAATCCTGCTGCAGCTTGTTCTCCGTGGGAAGTGCCATCAACAAGGTCCATACTTGCTCCGTTATTTCTTCCATCTTCAGCAAACCGAAAAGGTGCTGCATATTTTTCTGTTGAATCAATTCAAATATGGGGGCAAGAAGAGGATCACTAAAGGGATCAGAGGTGGGATCGTGGGGTGTGGTGGGAGTTTGAGGAGCGGGAGTCGGAGGAGCAGGAGTCGGAGGCGGGTTATTTGGGAGAGCGTGGACAGCATCCGAAATACTTTCGGCATCCAAAGGATCCGGCTCCTCGGCTATTGCCGTCGTACTCGCATCATCGTCAACTTCACCGTCAACTTCACCGTCAACGTCAACAGTCGCAGGAACAGTCATGGGTACATCACCGTCGCCTTCGTTATAATCACTGTCGTTCTCGTCACTGTCCAAGTTGTTGATGTTGCTCGGACGGGGGGTGATGAGCGAGCTCGGGGGGGGGCGATGGTGTCGCGGGGGTGTTGGGGGTTTCGTCGGTCCTATGAAGTTGACATTTTTACCGATGCCACCATTGGTCCTGTACATCGGAAAGCACTGGATGTGGGAGCGAGATTCGTTGATTTCGAGGACACTCAGCATCACGTTATCGTGTGTTGTTTTCAGGTCTTTCCCGTTCCTAACCAGCCGATACTGCAACTTTGAGAAGTCAAAGAGGTCCCTTAAATTCTCTGTCACTTTGCTTGCTGCGCTGTCGACGGCACCACGTTTTCTCTTGTTTTCGGGAGTAAAGAAAGCACTGTTGTCTTCCGCTTGTACCGTCGTGTCTGATGCACTGTCATCATCGTCGTCGTCCAATAGCTCAATGGCGTTGTTGGGGGTGTTCAGGGGAAGGGTGGTGCCTCTGGTAGTAGGGGTTGTGTGTGTTCCGCTATTTTTGCTGTTGCTCTTGGAATTCTTCCCCTCCTCAGAATGACCTCTTTCCCGCTTTTTGTTTTCGTCCCAAATCTTTGCATGGATTTTCTCGCGGAGCACCTTGAGCTTATCGCTGGAATCGACATCCACGAACGATTTATATTTGTCCCAGGTGAACGTGACTCTGATCGTCACGCCGAGACTGTGTAGGGAAGCAGGGACAGCACAGCCGACTACGATACCGTTTTGCTTCGCCTGGAGCATAGCTATAGCAACAAACCTCGAGATAACGGAGATTGTTCGCTTAATACCACGGATATCGGGTTCGGGTCGCCTATCGATTGCCTCCGTCAAGATCTGCATAGCTGACTGCACAAATTGTACACGAAAATTAGACTTCTCGCCCTCGATTGATTTCTGGCAGGGAAAAAGGACCTTTCTGACCAGGTTAGAGATCAACCTGCTCACGACTTCTTCATCTTCGTTACGAAGGATGACATTCCAGAGGATATCCTGTCCATAAATATCAAAGGAGCAGATGGTCTGGATAGGTCTTGAGTTACTGGTGTTGGGGTTTTTGATGACTTCCATGATGGTGCGTTCGGATTCATTCTTGATGAAGATGACCTCTTCAAGTAACTTCGCCAAGTTGGGCCCGATGTCAATGGCGGTGGTTGTGGCGAGCTCAGAAAACAGATCGAACAGATGCTTGGCAGTTTCCACCCGCTTCTCATCGCTAGTAAGACCAGAACGGTGGATTATTTCGGAAAATAAATTGGCCGCATTCTCGGAATCAGATCGGTACGCAGGGGTGATGACGAACTGTTGCCAGAGCGAGTCCACTTGACCATGAGTCAAAGTTATGTTTGGGTTTTGATTGATCTCCTCTTCCATCTTTATGCGGCGGTTCCACAATTCCTGTGAGAAGTCGGCATCCGCCGCCGGGTCGTATACTTCATTCTTTTCATGGATCATCCTCCAACTGTTCAGAGACGTGATATGCTGCAAGAGAGTGAAGCGTATGCTCAGATTATGGGCATGAGAGAAGGTCTTGTTCTGCAGGTAAAGCTTCTCTGTGCGATCATTTCTCGTAGCCTCATCAAAAGCGGCGAGCTCTACGGCACAAAGGTTGCTCACAAGGATGTTGACCAGCCCTTCCTCGATACATATTTCGCAAAACGCCTTCAGGAGATCGAGATAAGCCTCGCGATCTTGTGTTTGGCTAAAATTGTTGTCGATGTTGGTCAAAAAGGAATCACATACGCTGACGAGCAAGCTGCAGAAGATTGTGGAGGATGACTCGTTCTTTTTCAGGGCAGTGATCGCAGAGTACAAGAACCAGCGCCGCCATCGGGCTAACTCAAAGAGAATGGTCCCCTGAACGAAGTGTAGTTGATTGATCGACGGGTTGGAAGCTGTGTTGGTCATCATAAATTTCCAACAATTCATGAGGGTACTACTGCTGGCGGTAGCGAAATGAACCAATGTCTGGTTCCCGTGGCTCTGGGCCTGCAACAATATGTCCAAACACAGCTTGAAACCGACAGGCTCGTAAAGATTGTTGTTGTCCTCGTCCATGGACGGGACAGAGGCAGCCAATCCGAAATTCTGGGGATTGTCATCGTCTCCGTTGGGATTTTCTCTAAATTTTCGGTAGACAGTCGGTATCGTAACTCCCTCGATATGGTCGACCACCCCGACAGATGCCGTGACGAGATGTCGCAAAAATTCAAAACTATAGAAATCGTGCTCATTCGCCGGGAGGGACCTCAGAAAATCGCACACTAACCGGTATTGGTCCGTGGGCAAGTGATTTGAGATCTGGGAAAAGAGACTGAGAACTTCATGACGGATGGACTCATGGCGAGTGGTGTTGTCCGAGCCCCAGGCTTTCCGGAGCAAAGTAGAGGGGAGCCTTCCTGTCGTAAGGACAAATCGAAAAATTTCACTCAACCGTTTCACGACCTCGACATGGAGAAATTCTGGCTGCATCAGCTTCATCAAAAGGCAAGAGTCGCTGGGTTCGAGAAGAAAATCACGGCAAAAATTTAGGTGCTTGAGGGCGACATTTGAGTTGTGCATCAGGAGTTGGGTCGAGGGAGTGAGGTTTAAGGAAGGATGACGAGCGCTTAAAGGTTGCGAATGCGAAATAGGAGAAGATGTGTTGTTTTCGTCTTCTTGCGTGGAGTTGCCATCTAGTTGAGAGGTATTCTCTTCGTAGTTGTGGACCATGTTTTTGTTGTTTTCATCGTTGATTTGGTTCATCTTTATGTTCTGCTCGATGCTATGCCTTTCCCTAAGTTCTTTACCTGCATTTGCGGACCTGTCCTCGACCAACTTAAGGACCTTCTTGATCTCCCCCAGCCCCAACAACTGCATCTTGAGCTTATCCTGCAGCAGAAGCGCCCTCGCCATCTCCAAGTGCACTCCCATAAAATCTGTATCGTCGATGATCCCCTCCGGATTCCTCTGGTACACTCTCACATCCTCTTCCGACCTCGGCACCAAGTAGACGCACTGCTCGAGTATGGCGAGAATGTTGAAGACATGGGTGCATTCAGGTGCGGTCTTGACCCCCTTGGGAATTGACTTGGTGAAGGAAGTGCAATACGTGAAAACCGTTTCGCGAAAGGGTGAGCCGACGGCTAATTGCTGATAGGTGGGGAGGCGAGAAACTATTACCGTGAGAGTATTCATCATCACATCGAAGTGATCTGCAGAGAGGACATAGTCGTCATCGTGGGAGGACAGCTGCCGGTTGTTGATATTGATTGCGGCACGAAAAAAAATCTCAAAGCCATGGAGTTCGGCGAAGATGTTGCAGAGGCGAGCATAGTATGAGGAGGATTTGTAGTCAATCTCGTTCCTGTGGTAGTTGCTGCCGTTGTTGTTATTTCCCCAGCCATCGTAGTTGTTGTGGCTGCTCTGCCCATAAGCGCCGTTGGATGAATCACCACCAAAGCTGCTGTTGTTTTTGCGATCATCTCCCGAAGTATTATACGGATCCTGCTCCTCGTCCTGATCACTTTGGTCATTTTCATCCCCTCCAACCTTCACGTAATCTCTCCTAAACGGAATACACCGCTGGTTCTCTTCCAGCAAATAGATATGAATCGGGATTCCCACGTTTGGGGTGACTCTCGTGTCTTGCCGCGCCTCGACCAAAGGTGGTAAATTCAAACAAAAATGGCTATTGAGATTTCTTTCGAACTCCTCCAGGTGCGCGTCAACCTTCAGGTCAATCCCTCCCATAGCGAGTCCATAGTCCACCATCTGCCCGCCCTTCTGACCAAAGTCCCTCAGGAACTTGGAGCTCCGCAGGTTACCTCCGCTTAAGATGAAGTATAGCCCGTGGATGACTTTATACTCAAGCGCGGGGGAGGAAAGTGAGCCAGCCGGACGGGAGGGACACGACCCCGAGATGTTTAGGTGAGCAATGATGAAAAGGGAGAACTCAACATAAGCCTGAAGGCACCTGATCACAAAGGGTGCCAAATCGGGCGTGAGCTATAATTCGGCATGCAGAAGCGAGTGAGGGAGTGGAGATGAGATGAGAGGTGAGTTGTTTGAAATGTGTTTGCAATCTATTTGAGCAATTTGTTGTCTTACCGGTGAGTTTCCGCTGGCAGACCTCGCCAGAAGGCAGGTGAGAGTCTGCATCATCAGCTTTGACAAGAAGTTCTTCCCCCCCCTTTGAGGAGACAAAAAAGTGTAATTTGGCGTCTCGTCGTCGGTGTCGTTGTCGTCATTTTTGTCCTCGCCATTCACCCGATTTTTTCTGCTTGTGCTTTTTTCATCATCTTCCTTGTTTTTGCTTTGCTTGTCGGAGTCATTTTTTGAGTCATTTTTGGAGTCATTTTTAGAGTCATTTGTTTCGTCGGCGTCATCGTCCATTGCCCCTTGTTCATCTTTTAGCTTCTTCTCTGCGTTCTCTCGCTCCCAGCAAATCACTGCTCCAATAACACCCAACAAACACTCACGCCAATTCTCCTCTCCTTCCCTCATCTCCTCAGCTGTGGAGGAACGCAGAAGGCCAATCACACGGGTCCTGTAATGAGACGTAAAGTCTGAGGGGGACAGAAATGTGAGAGGTGGGAGTGCGGGGATCGTAGGGGGAGAGGAAGATGATTCGATGGGGGAATGAGGTTGGAGAGGAGGGGAGGGTTGGAGAGAAGACATATCCAAAGAAAGTGGAGAGCTTCAGGAATGGAGAGCTTCAGGAATTTCCAGAAAATAGGTGCGCCGGTTCTCCCGCGAAATATAGGGGTAGTGTGGTTCGCAAAGATGGGCTCGCAACAGCACAAGCCAGTGTCCCAGTCGAGGGTGCCTGGTGAAGGGAATCAAAGAGTGCAAGACAGCAACAAAGAGCGCCAAAAGTCAGGAGTGAGATGGGGGAAAGTTTCAGGGTCTCTTTTCTTATGCAGGACGCAATCCAAGGGGGCAATGGAAATACCGCTAGAATGAGAGAGAAGAAAGCGCCGGAATTGCTGGTTGCTTTGAGCCAATGTCAATGAGAGTGCACGCTTGACATCCGCCTTGTTTTAATGCCCTAACCTTTTAATTCTCATAAATCGGGCCAATTGCACAGAAACAATATGGTACGCCTTCCTTCATGACACTTTTTCCGAAAGATTATCTTCTTCACCCCTTTTTGGAAGCAGGACCCTACTCGGTTTCTTCCTTTGGTGTGGCTCCCTCTCCCCTGGCAGTGCATACAACGCTCTCTCTTCCCTACGTGGGCCCTAACACACACATTTTCATTTCCCTCGCAGGCCGATATTTCATATTGGGACAGCTCTTTAAACCAGGAGCTGAGCTCCCTGAGCTCACAGATTTCCTCCTTCTCCAAGTCGCCTACGCCCCAGCAGCTCTCACAGGCTCAGACTGCTCTAACGCGTTGCAGCAACATACGGAAGTCGTTTCGCATGGAGATAAGGCTTGTGAAGAATGGAGTTGAGCGGCGCAGCTACGAAGACAAACTCAAAGCCCATGATGCCAGGATAGCCAAATTGGAAGGGGAGCTCAAGTGGGCTCGGGAGGGTGGAGGCGCAAAGAAGGAGCTCTTTGGGGGGGCGAGGAAAGGGGAGCGGGATCCAGAAGCAGAGGGGGATCAGATGCTCGCCGACGCGTCAAAAATTCAGGACAAGACACAAGATTCCCTTGCCCACACACAAAAGATGGTTGCTGCCTCTAAGGAGGTGGCCACGGCCACAATCGAGGAGCTTCATAGACAGAGAGAACAGATTAAGGACATTACTGAGGAGGTTATTCAGATTGAGGATAATTTGGAGAGGGCTGACAAGTAAGTAGAAATTCGTTTGGAGATGGAGATGGAGATGGAGATGGAGATGGAGATGGAGATGGAGGGGGGCGGGGGCTGTTTGAAGCGCGCAAGTAAGAAGCGACAACATCTAACCCAATTCCTATTCAATCTTACTCTCATCCATCGACGCAGATTGATTCGCACCTTCGGCCGCCGAATGGCAACTGACAAGTTTATCCAGTGCTTTGCATGCATCAATGTACTGCTTCTGACTGGCGTCATTATCTACGCCATCGTGAGTAAAAAGGGGCTAGGAGGAGATACAAATGCGACGCCACAGTCACCGGTGCGAATGCTGTTCGAGAGCATGTTGGGGAAGGAATTTGAATGACCATTTGCGACTTGAAAGTAGATTTTTAACAACATTGACACAGCTTTGCGACCAAATCTACAAATCTATCTATTGTCGTTGTGCATGCTATACCTAATTTACCTCGACCAATTTTTTTTCATATCTAAATTGCCTTGCGGCTTCTCCGTCGGCTCCTTCTTCCTGCCATTCCCTTCGCATTGTAAGTACCAGCATCTTGGGAAAGTGAATCGTGGGGTCGTAGATGCCTTTCAATTTCTCGTCAGCGAGGTACTTCTGGTGCATTTCCGTCATCTTCTCTGCGTAGTTCGTGAGGATGTCGACTGAAAAGGTGCCTGGAAATTTATCGCGCAAAAGTCCAACGAAATTCTCCAAACTATCTGCTCTCTCAGGCTGCGCCAAGACAGCTACGCCCCCAACTCTTAGACACCTTCCGATTGTAGCGACAAGCGCACCATGAAATTCCTGGAAATGAACACAGTCTGAGACAAGAATGAGCGCGAACTTGCGGGAACAATTGGTTTCCGTGACAAGGGCTTGGCACTCTCTGTGACCTTCCAGAGAGGCCTTCCACAACAGCTTTTGGCAACTGATCTTTCCTTTGTGAGGAGGGGAAGGAGAAGAAGGAGAAGAAGGAGAAGAAGAAGAATCTGCCGTCGTCACTTCACCACACTTATTCAGCTCCACACAAACTCCATTGTTGAAAGCACAATTCGGGTGACCGTCTGTGAGAACTACATTATTAATATTGCAATGGAGGCGATTCTTCCATAAGAACAAACCAGTCAATCCAGCCATCCCTGCTCCCAACTCCAAGACATCCATAGGCTCACAACCGTCGCCTAGACCCTTCAAGATACCGAACGGCGAGTCCGTTCCAAACAACATACTGTAAAGGAGTGTACTGCTGCTATCCCAAAGACGCGTGTTTCCAGTGTTATCAACTCCATGCTCCTTGTGACTCACAAGCTCTTTGAGCGACAACTTTTGGCCCAACTTTCGCTCGCGGGTGAAGACAGGGGCGAGCGGCTCTCCAGAGACTGACACGCTGTATTTCACCAGATCAAAAGATCCACTGAGGTCCTGAGCAGACCGACGAGGCAATGCAACAGAGAGAGGGGAAACCATGTGCCCATCCACCCTAGCGACAGCTTCCGACAGACCAGCCAAATCTTTTGCTACAGTAATTTTCACATAATCAGCATCAGCATCAGCATCAGCATCAGCATCAGCATCAGCATCAGCATCAGC
>Ga0115554_1000843_pt1 | contig 21726 bp, 21 predicted proteins | sample COGITO_mtgs_1104_3_FD_87283 | JGI IMG/M metagenome (GOLD analysis project Ga0115554, IMG submission 87283) | Pelagic marine microbial communities from North Sea - COGITO_mtgs_110404 | ecosystem: Environmental > Aquatic > Marine > Epipelagic | place: Germany:Helgoland, sampling site Kabeltonne... | reverse complement strand
CATTTCTAAAAAAACGTCTATTAATTTGTAATCCCCAGATTTGCTCTTCGGCTTTTCCAAATTTAAGCTGGCTCAATGGTATTTTTGCCTCGGCAGTCCATCCTTCTTCATCTATATGACTTGCAGCATACCAGATAGGATTCCAACTAGAATCAAAATTCCCATTATTTGAGATAAATTCGTCTCCCTTTACACCAGAAGCAGAAATCGTAAATGAAAAACCAGAACGGTCATCATTATAACTATCTATATTAATTTCTACCCAATCCCCTGGAAAGTCGTCTCTACGTCCCATTCGCTGCTCTATTTTATCGGGTTCTGTATCATAAGCGCGCCATGCTACGTATAGAAATTTTTGATCGTAGGTAATTTTAAATTTAGTCTCCTGAGCTGGAGCCGTATTCTCATCAGGTTCGTTTTCTACAAAATTGCCAGCCCATGGCACAGCATTCCAAGCGGCTTCGTCTATAATTCCATCTATAACAGGTGGTGTTCCTTCATACGCATTTGTTGTATATATTCGTTTGGGAACTATGGTGGTGGTTTTTGTAGAATCTGTTTGTGAGTACGCTTTCGCGAAAGCGGAAACACACAAAATAAAAGAAAAAAGAACGGCTCGTTGATTGATTGATTGCATGATTGATGATTAGGTTGTTCCTTTAATGACCTTTAAACTATAAGTGATGTGACACAATTTTATACTTTTTAAGAATATCTTAACATTTACAAAGCACGCTATCTAGAACAAGACCTAGACAAACACTGCCTTTAAGTATAAATAAACAAAATAAAAGAATTAAAACGTGTCCTATATATAGTACCTACTTTTGAGCTTACAAAAACCCCGTAAAATATTGCATCTTGGCTATTTGTGTAATCAATAATTAATTGTACTTTTGCAGACCGTTTTTACACGGGAAAATTGGAATGTTTAATTTAAATTAATTAGTGTGGACACATTAAGTTACAAAACAGTATCTGCAAACAAAGCTACCGTAAACAAGGAGTGGGTTTTGATAGACGCTGACGGACAAACGCTAGGGCGTATGTCATCTATCGTAGCTAAGTTTTTACGCGGTAAGTACAAAACTAACTTTACACCTCATGTTGATTGTGGAGATAACGTTGTTGTTATCAATGCAGAAAAGATCAACTTAACAGGGAGTAAATGGACGGACAAATCATACATCCGTCACACAGGATATCCTGGTGGGCAGCGTAGTCTTACAGCAACAGAACTCTTCGATAAAGATCCTGCTCGCATCATTGAGAATGCAGTAAAAGGGATGTTACCTAAAAACAAATTAGGGAGTGCTTTATTTCGCAATTTGAAAGTGTATTCTGGCGCAGAGCACGGACAAGAGGCACAAAAGCCAAGAACAATTAATCTTAACGAAATTAAGTAATGGAAGTTATTCACAAAATCGGTCGTCGTAAGACCGCTGTAGCACGTATATATCTTTCTGAAGGGAAAGGAAATATTACTGTGAACAAAAAAGACATGACTACATACTTCCCTACCGCTACGTTACAGTACAAAGTAAACCAACCATTAGTCTTAACTGAAAATGATGGGAACTTTGATATTAAAGTAAACGTATTTGGAGGTGGTATTACCGGTCAAGCAGAAGCAATTCGCCTTGCGCTTTCTAGAGCAATGTGTGAACTAGATCCTGAAAACCGCAGCATCCTTAAACCAGAAGGTTTATTGACTAGAGATCCAAGAATGGTAGAGCGTAAGAAATTCGGACAGAAGAAAGCTCGTAAGAAATTCCAGTTCTCTAAGCGTTAATATTTGCAGAGTACCTATGTTGAACTTGTTTCAGCAACTCTTCAAAATGACAAACAATTACTAATCGAGATACTGAAATACCTTCAGTATACATGTTGTCGTGGCTTGGTTCGCTTTCGCGAAAGCGTAAAAAGGATCAAGGTTAGTTTAGCATCTAAACCTCGTCGAGTACGAAGTTGCTAATTTAAGTCCAACGGAACGTAAACTATTACAAAAATGGCAAACAACATAGAAATAAAAGAATTACTTGATGCGGGTGTACATTTTGGGCACCTCACAAGAAGATGGGATCCAAATATGGCACCGTATATCTATATGGAGCGTAATGGCATTCACATCATTAACTTATACAAAACAGCTGCAAAAATTGAAGAGTCTTCAGAAGCTCTTAAAAAAATAGCAGCTTCAGGTAGAAAAATACTCTTTGTAGCTACCAAAAAACAAGCAAAAGATATCGTAGCAGACAAAGCTGCAAAAGCAAACATGCCTTACATCACAGAAAGATGGCCTGGTGGGATGCTTACCAACTTTGTTACGATTAGAAAGGCAGTTAAAAAAATGCAAACCATTGATCGCATGAAGCAAGATGGTCGTTTTGATACGCTTTCTAAGAAAGAAAAACTACAAATGAATCGTCTTCGTGAGAAGCTTGAAAAAAACTTAGGATCTATTGCAGATATGACACGTCTTCCAGGTGCATTATTTGTTGTAGATATTAAGCGTGAGCATATCGCGATTAAAGAAGCGCAAAAATTAAATATTCCAATATTTGCGATGGTAGATACCAACTCTGATCCACGTCAAGTTGATTATCTTATACCATCTAATGATGATGCTTCAAAATCTATCGATAAAATTGTAGGATATGTATCTGATGCAATTATAGAAGGTCTTGGAGAGCGTAAAGCTGGAAAAGATGCTCAGGCAGAAGGAAAAGACGAAGTTGCTCCTAAGAAAGCAAAAGCGCCTAAAACAGAAAAAGCAACTCCTGCACCTGAAGAGAAAGCTGCTCCTGCTGCTCCTGTAGAAAAAGCAGAACCAGCCAAAGTAGAAACTGCTGCAAGCGAAGAAGAAGAGTAAATAACATTTTCATTATATAAAAAAGTCGTTTAGTTCCTTTCTTTGCAGAAAATAAACTGGACGACTTTTTAATTTAATTAATAAATTCCCATCTTCATGGGAATATAACCACAAGATTATTATGGCAAAAATTACAGCCGCAGACGTAAACAAGCTTAGAAAATCTACCGGAGCCGGTATGATGGATTGCAAAAAAGCATTAGTAGAAGCAGAAGGTGATTTTGACAAAGCAATTACTATCCTTCGTAAGAAAGGACAGAAAGTAGCTGATCAAAGAGCCGACAGAGATTCTAGTGAAGGTGCTGTTGTTGCAAAAATTAATGATGACAACACTAGAGGGGTTGTTATTTCTTTAAATTGTGAAACTGATTTTGTTGCAAAAAATGATTCTTTTGTAGCAATGGCTAATCAAATGGCAGCAATCGCTTTAGGAACAAACTCAAAAGAAGAATTACTCGCATCAGACTTTGAAGGTATGACCGTTGCTGATAAATTGATCGAGCAAACTGGTGTTATCGGAGAGAAAATTGAAATCGGAGGTTTTAAAACATTAGAAGCTCCTTTTGTAGGTTCTTATGTACATGGTAATAAAATTGGAGCTTTAGTAGGTTTATCTGCTGCTACCGATGCTTCTGCAGAAATTGCTAAGTCTGTATCTATGCAGGTGGCATCTATGGGAGCAACTACATTATCTTACAAAGATTTTGATCCTGCTTTTGTAGCATCTGAAACAGAAGCAAGAATTGCAGCTATAGAAAAAGATAATATAGAATTAGGTCGTTTAGGTAAAACACTTAAAAACGTTCCTGAATATATCTCTATGTCGCAGCTAACTGATGATGTTCTTGCAAAAGCTGAGGAAGCTATCAAGGCTGAATTAAAAGCCGAAGGGAAACCAGAGCAAATCTGGGATAAGATTGTTCCTGGAAAATTAGAGCGTTATATCTCAGATAATACAACGCTTGATCATGAGAAGTGTCTTCTTGATCAACGCTTTATTATGGATGATAGTGTTACTGTTGCAGATTATGTAGCGAGTAAAGGAGATCTTGAAGTTGTAGCGTTTGAAAGAGTTTCGTTAGCTTAAAAAAAATAAACACACCTATAAAAAAAATGCGCTCTATTTCTAGAGCGCATTTTTTATGCTTATACAAAAATCTAAATTATTTTATCAATTAGCTCTTTCTATAGTAAGATTTGCTACAGGCTCAGTAAGCGGGTTACCGTTTCCAAAAGGAGCACCATCATACAAGATAATTGCCGCGTTTTCTACCCCATCATTTGCCTCATAGGTATCTCCAAGAATTACGCCAGCATCCAAAGGACGTAATTCTATTTCTTCTATGTCTATCAATGTTTCTCCATTAACTACATTAAAAGAGCTTACTCCTAAAAACCAATCTGGACTAGGGTTCATTCTTGCTAAAAAAGTAATCCTAGTACGTGTTGGAGTTATAGAAATAGACGTGCTAGTCGTAGCTTGAGGTCCTGCCATTCCTGCAGTAACTACACTAAACAATCCATCTCCCTCTTCACCTAATGATGTACTTATAAAACTAGAAAGTCCTTCCACATCCCCAGATTGCGCATATAATGCCATTCCTTGTGATGCCAACTGCCCTATAGTAAACACCGAAACCTCAGGTGCATGTGTTATTGCTATAATAGTTCCAAAGGAAGCATTTGTAGGATAATCTTGAGGGTTATTTGCTTCTGTAAAATTTGTTGTGAATGTTAAATCATAAGAAGCACTGGCTTCTGGTAATCCTGGACCTGTTGGTCCTCCAACATCTGGTCCTCCATCATCATCTCCTCCACAGCTAATAAGAAAAGAAAAAACAATCAGATAGCTTAGTTTACATAATTTGTTCATAGTTAATGTGTGCGTTTTAATTTTAATAAATATTTTGGAAAATAGTATGTGCATAGCTACACAGGTATATATTTTAAGATATAAATATAATAAACTTGTTACTTCCTAAAGGTAAGAGTTTATAATAGTTTACATAAAATAGCTTATTAATCATATATATCATAAAAACCAATTGTCATTATCACATCAATCTTGCTTAAAAGAATTTGTTTAAAAAAGTACCATAAGCACTATATTTGCATAATCTTTTTCAACCTATGACATACAAAAGAATATTACTTAAGTTATCTGGCGAATCTTTAATGGGTGATCGCCAGTATGGTATAGACCCTAAACGCCTATCTGAATATGCCGCAGACATTAAAAAAGTGATAGCCACTGGCGTACAAGTTGCTATTGTAATAGGTGGTGGGAATATTTTTAGAGGCGTCGCTGGAGCTAGCAAAGGAATGGATCGTGTTCAAAGCGATCACATGGGAATGCTAGCCACTGTAATCAATGGGCTTGCATTACAAGATGCGCTAGAAGATGCCGGTATTCCCACGAGACTTCAAACAGCTATACGAATAGACGAAGTAGCAGAACCTTTTATAAGAAGAAGAGCCATGCGCCATCTAGAAAAAGGCCGTGTAGTTATTTTTGGAGGAGGTACAGGCAATCCATATTTTACCACAGATTCTGCTGCTGTTTTACGTGCTATAGAGATAGAAGCGGATGTGATTCTTAAAGGAACACGTGTTGATGGAATTTATAATGTAGATCCTGAAAAAGATAGTGATGCCATAAAGTATGACCACATCTCTTTTGATGATGTTCTACGCAAAGGACTAAAGGTAATGGATACTACAGCTTTTACATTAAGTCAAGAAAACGAACTTCCAATTATTGTTTTTGATATGAATAAGCCGGGTAATTTATTAAAAGTAGTTACCGGAGAACAAATAGGAACCACAGTTAACCTATAAATTAGTATATGGCGTAGTTTTTGTTAAATTGCGTTTTAAAATATTTTTTATTATGAATGAAGATATTCAATTTATATTAGATAGTACTAAAGAATCCATGGAAGGTGCTATCACACATCTTTCTAAAAGATTATTGACCATTCGCGCTGGAAAAGCAAGTCCTGCTATGCTTCAAGGTATTATGGTAGATTATTATGGCAGTCCAACACCGTTGTCGCAAGTAGCCAATGTAAATACTCCTGATGGACGTACCATATCTATACAACCTTGGGAAAAATCAATCATTGGAGCTATAGAACGTGCTATTATCAATTCTAACTTAGGTTTTAATCCTATGAATAATGGTGAAAATGTCATCATAAATGTACCACCACTTACAGAAGAAAGACGTATAGATCTTTCAAAACAAGCTCGGGCTGAAGCCGAAGAGGCTAGAATTGGAGTGCGTAATGACAGAAAAAATGCTAATAATGACCTAAAGAAACTAGAAGATACTTCTGAAGACGCCATTAAAAATGCAGAAATTGACGTGCAAAATCTAACAGATATTTACATTCAAAAAATAGATAATACACTTGCTACAAAAGAAAAAGAAATTATGACCGTTTAATTAAGTAGACGATCGTTAAACTAATACAAAAAGCGACCTTTTTCGGTCGCTTTTTTAATACATTTGAACATACTACACCTTTTTTATGTATAAAATACTTGCTGTTTTATTATGTATACAATCTGTTTCTTTTGCGCAAACCGAATCTTCCAAAACTGCAGAGGAAATTATACAAAAAGCTATCTCATTAAGAGATACCAACGATCCGCGAGTTGTTCTTTCTAATTATACATACACTAGTTATGAAAAAACAATTATCACTGATAGTTTAAAAACAAGCACGCACAGTTATCTTTCAGAAAAAGTAAGTACTACTAGCTACACAGAATCCCAAGGTTTTATTGAGAACGTTATAGGTTTTCAATTAGCAGGATTTAAAAAAATAAAATACGAAGTACTCGCCGTAAACCTACAATCACGTTCTTTTTACGATGAAGATTTTGTTATTTTTAATACCCGATATGCTGGTATTTTATCTAAAAGAGGTGTCCGAAATTACATTTATACACTTATTCCTTCTACTGTTGAAAACGAAATACATATTTCTTTCACTCCAAAAAGACCAAAGGCAATACCTGGGCTTTCAGGAGTCATGGTATTAGATAAAGAAAAGCTTGCTATAAAAAATATACAGGTAAGCTTAGACGACGCTATTAAAATAAAGCTCAACCAATCTTATATTTTCAATAAAGAAGCAAACCTTTACTTACCAGAAAATAGAGTTCTTTTTATTGATAAAGGAAACAGCGACAGACGTCTCTCTTTTTTTGGAGGACGCATTTCTATAGGCACACTGCAAGAAGAAAACCTAGAAGAAATGATTACAAAAAAGTATCTCGTTTCTACAACCAGTAATAGTGATTTTTCGCTTAAAGCGAAAGAAACAAAAACACAACCCTTTGCGATTACTATAGAGCCTTATGCTACAGAACAACCACCTAGTTTCTGGCAAACGTATCGCTTAGAAAATTTAACCAAAAAAGACGAACGAAGTTTTTCTGAAATTGAAAGAATTATCAATGCAGAAAATATTGAACGTCGTCTGGGAACTATCAATAATTTTAGTATTGGGTATTATAGCGTTAATTTTTTTGATTTTGATCTTACCTATCCTGTAAAATTTAACAACTTTGAAGGATTACGCCTAGGTCTTGGAGGTGTGACTAATGAAAGTTTTTCTAAAGACTTTCGTATAGAAGGCTATGGCGCTTATGGTTTTAAAGACCAAGAAATAAAATATGGTGCAGGAGGTGGTGTATTACTCAACGCAAAAAAAGATGCATGGATAAGTCTAACCTATAATAGTGATCTAGAGGAAGTAGGAAACTACGCATATCTTACGGATCGGCGCGTATATTCGCTGTTTGAACCAAGACTTGTTAACATTAATCTTTTTTACAAACACCGAACTACCCGTACAAATCTTGAATACCGCATCGCGCCAAAATTACTTTCTGAATTTCAAGTAGCGCATAGACGTATAGAACAAACAACACCATATCGGTATATTAAAGATGGTGTAGAAATAAGTAATTATGATATTACAGAAGCTACTGCTGGCATACGATGGAGTCCACGAAGTAAGTTTATGAAAACAGAAGCTGGTATCAATGAAGTATATGATGGGTATCCAAAAGTAACTGCACAAATTTCTCAAAGTATAGATGGCTTAGAAGGAGATTTTAATTTTACAAAAATAGGCGCTAAGGTTTTTTACAGATTAGACAGACTCAATAAATCTGCTACAGAACTTCTTATAGAAGGAAATATAGGATTTGGAGATCTACCTATCACACACTTATTTCAAGCATATCCTAATGCCCCTACAAAAGAAACCATCTTACAACGTTTTTCAGTTGCTGGGGTAAATAGTTTTGAAACCATGTTTTTTAGTGAGTTTTTCTCAGATAAACTTGTTACAGCTCAACTTAAACATAGGCTTGCCCCTTTTAATATAAGCAAGAGTTTTAAGCCAGAAATGGTATTTATAACACGCTTTGCCATAGGAGATATCCAAAATCCAGAAGATCATTTGGATATTCAATTTGGCTCCTTAAAAAAAGGATATACAGAATCTGGCTTTGAAATCAATAAGTTAATCTTTGGATTCGGAACAAGTCTTACGTACAGATATGGTGCATATCATTTACCTAATTTTGAAGATAATATCGCCTTTAAGTTCACCTTTAATCTACAACTTTAGAAAAATATCATACCTATCGGATTTTCTTTAATAAAAGAATACCTTTGCTACCGTAAACAGCAGTAATGGCAAAATTTTTAAGTTCAGGATTCTGGGAGAGCATTGCACGGCTTATCCTACGTAATAGACCTCTTATTCTTATTCTCATTATAGCAACTACTGTTTATTTAGGATTTCAGTGGCAACACATGCGGTTTACCTATACCGAAGCAAACCTACTTCCAGATGATCATGAAGTCAACCTAGAATACAACAAGTTTCTTGATAAATTTGGAGAAGAAGGAAATCTGATTGTTATAGGGATAAAAAATGATAGTTTATTTACACCTAACCTATTAAATGCTTGGAATAATTTATCTCAAAAAATTGATGAATATCCTGAAGTAACGCTATCTATTTCTCTTAAGGATCTTAAGTTATTAGACAAAAAAGAGAATCCTTCTAGATTTGATTTAAAATCATTTATACCTGACAGTGTTACCTCGACAAAACAGGCATCTGACTATAGAAAACAGCTTTTTAACGATTTACCTTTTTACGAGAATCTCATTTACAATAAAAAGACAGGAACTGTACGATCTGCGATTTATCTTGATAAAACGATTGTAAATACACCAGCAAGAAGAGATTTTATAATCAACGATCTGATTCCGTTAATTGAAAACTTTGAAAAAGAATCTGGTATTAAAGTCCGCACAAGCGGTATGCCTTATATACGTACGCTCAATTCTCAAAATATCATTGATGAAATAGGACTTTTTGTGGGTGCTGCGTTATTAGTCACCTCTTTGCTTTTCTTTTTCTTTTTTAGATCTTATCGAGCGACATTTATTTCTATGATTACGGTTATTATAGGCGTGATGTGGGCTTTTGGATTTTTAGGATTGCTCAAATATGAAATCACTGTACTTACAGCGCTTATCCCTCCCCTTATTATTGTAATAGGAATTCCTAATTGTATCTTTTTGATAAATAAATACCAGCATGAGTATAAGATGCATGGTAATAAAATAAAAGCCCTACAACGGGTGATTACTAAAGTAGGAAATGCTACGTTGATGACTAACATCACAACCGCATCTGGATTTGCTACGTTTATACTTACCGAAAGCTCTTTACTTAAAGAGTTTGGAGTTGTTGCTAGTATTAATATTATAGGAATATTCCTATTATCATTATTAATCATCCCTATTTTATACAGCTATATGCCACCTCCAAAAGAGCGGCATTTAAAGCATTTAGGTAAAAATTGGATTGAAGGATTTGTAAATTGGACAGAGCGTATGGTTAAAAATCATCGTATTGCTATTTACATCGTTAGTGTTGTCTTATTAACAGCCAGTATGATTGGTATTAATCAAATACGTGTTTCTGGAAGTCTTATCGAAGATATGCCAAAGAATACCGCCTTTTTTAAGGATATTAAGTTTTTTGAAGAGGAGTTTGATGGTATTATGCCATTAGAGATTTTGATAGATACCAAACGTAGTAAAGGCGTTATGAAACTGGCTACCTTAAAACGTATGGACGAATTAAGTCAGGTGATAGAAGAGCAACCTGAATTATCAAAACCTGTTTCGGTAGTCAATTTGGTAAAATACACTAAACAAGCTTTTTACAATGGCTCGCCCAAATACTACCAATTACCCAGCAGTAATGAACGTAATTTTATTCTCCCATATACCAGTAGTTATTCTGAGCAGACCAACCTTATGGGAGCTTATGTAGACAGTACTGGGCAATATGCCCGAATCACTACCTTTATGAAAGATATAGGCACTGACAAAATGGAACGTGCCGAAGAAAACCTAAGAGCTAAAATAAAAACCTTATTTCCCGAAGATCGATATGAGGTGACTCTAACAGGAAAAGCGTTGGTTTTCCAAAAAGGAACTAATTACCTCGTCAACAACCTTGTTATTAGTCTATCGCTTGCAATTCTCCTAATTGCCCTATTTATGGCTTGGATGTTTCGATCTTTCAAGATGATTCTGGTATCTCTGATCCCTAATTTACTTCCTTTACTAGTAACAGCAGGTATGATGGGCTTCATAGGAATCCCTATAAAACCATCGACGATACTTGTGTTTAGTATTGCCTTTGGGATCTCTGTAGACGACACCATACACTTCTTAGCTAAATATAGACAAGAACTACGCGCAAGCAAATGGAAAATCAAAAAGTCTGTATATGCCTCCTTACGTGAGACAGGCGTGAGTATGTTTTATACGTCTATCGTGCTTTTCTTCGGATTTTCCGTATTTATGATTAGTAGTTTTGGAGGTACGGTGGCATTGGGAGGACTGGTCAGTGCTACATTATTATTTGCTATGTTAGCGAATCTTTTATTACTTCCCTCTTTATTGCTTTCGCTAGAACGTAGTATTGCAAATAAGGACACTCTAAAAGAACCTGCGCTTCAAATTATCACAGAATTAACAGAAGAACAGGAAATAGAAAATAATCAAACTAAAGACGATACGATACAGTAGTTATTTCCAGATAGATCTAAGCTAGATTGATGATTTCTTTGTGCGCTTTCGCGAAAGCGTATAACCTAAAATTCCCTTCCTAAAATAAGATGTCAATTTCAAAACATCATTTATATTTGCCTATCCTAATCAACTACTTGATATGTCTCAAAAGAATTGATTAGAAAACACCATTAAAATTTCAACTCAGAAAGTCGGAGTTATCAAACCCACTGGTGAGAATTAAAATTAAAATACTATGACCTATATACCTGTAATCGATCTTTTAGCCAGTGATGCTATACATCAGGATTTCACTGTAAAAGGATGGGTTCGCTCGTTTAGAGCCAATCAGTTTATTGCTCTTAATGATGGATCTACCATTAAAAATATACAATGTGTTGTAGACTTTGAAAACATGGACGAAGCACTTTTAAAGCGTGTCACTACAGGAGCGGCTATTGTTGTGACTGGTGTTCTTGAAGAAAGTCAAGGAGGAGGACAGCGTGTAGAGATCAAAGTAAAAACGATACATATTGAAGGTGATGCCGATCCGGAAGAGGTGAAACTAACCATCTTATCTCCTAAGCGTCACACCCTAGAAAAGCTTCGTGAACAAGCACATTTGCGTGTGCGCACCAATACATTTGGCGCTATCATGAGGTTGCGTTCTAAGCTTTCGTATGCCGTACATCACTATTTTAATGAGCATGGTTTTTACCAAGCACATACACCTCTAATTACAGGGAGTGATGCAGAAGGTGCTGGAGAAATGTTTCGCGTAAGCGCATTAGACCCAGAAAACCCACCCAAAAAAGAAGACGGTAGCATTGACTACAGTCAAGACTTTTTTGGAAAAGAAACCAATCTTACGGTATCTGGGCAGTTGGAAGCAGAGACATACGCTTTAGGTCTAGGAAAGGTATATACGTTTGGTCCAACCTTTAGAGCAGAAAATAGCAATACCTCACGTCACCTTGCAGAATTTTGGATGATTGAGCCAGAGGTTGCTTTTAATGATCTAGATGCCAACATGGATCTCGCTGAAGATTTTATTAAGTATGTAATAGGTTATGTATTAGAAAACTGTCAAGATGATTTAGAATTTCTAGAAAATCGATTGGAAGAAGAAGACAAGAAAAAACCACAGGCAGAACGTGCAACGATGTTATTGCGTAAGAAACTTGAGTTTGTAATTAGCAACAATTTTAAACGTGTAAGCTATACAGAAGCGATTACGATACTGCGTAATAGCAAGCCTAACAAGAAAAAGAAATTCAAATATATCATAGACGAGTGGGGTGCCGATTTACAGAGTGAGCACGAGCGTTATCTCGTAGAAAAGCATTTTGAATGTCCTGTCATCCTTTTTGATTATCCTGCAAACATCAAAGCGTTTTATATGCGTTTAAATGAAGATGGAAAAACGGTGCGTGCGATGGACATTTTATTCCCAGGTATTGGAGAGATTGTAGGGGGATCGCAAAGAGAAGAGCGTCTTGATGTTCTTAAAGAAAAAATGGCTGCTTTGGATATTCCTGAAGAAGAGTTATGGTGGTATCTGGACACTCGTAAATTTGGCACTTGTGTTCACAGTGGCTTTGGGCTTGGTTTTGAGCGTTTAGTGCTTTTTGCAACGGGTATGACTAACATACGTGACGTGATTCCTTATCCTAGATTTCCTGGGCATGCAGAATTTTAATCAGGTGTTATACAACATCAAAAAGGGGCTTTCGCCCCTTTTTTTTTGCGATTACTACACGTATCATTGTAACTTACAAGAAATTCACATTCATAACCACTAAACCAAAAACAATTATGAAAATTTTTAATTTTATGATTCCCCTATTTATTATGGCTGTATTGCTTGTTAATTGCAAGGGGGATCACACTAACAATCAGGATGATGACAATGACGGACCATCGACTGTTGTAGCGCCTGATATGATCATACCTATAGAAAAGGGTGCTGAACTCTTCTATAATTACAGAGAAAACAGAATTACTTTAATTGAAGAGGCTGAGAATAGTGATTTGCCAGAAGGAGTAGAACCCTATCTAGCGACTACTTCTGTTACGTTTGATTTTGAAGAATTAAAACAATACATGAAGTATATAGAGAAACAAGCTAAAAAGTCGGAAACAAGAATCAAAGGATTACGCGTGTATTTAGGGCAGTATTCTGACACTAAAAATGAGGAACATCCTAGAGCAGAAACAGTTTTCTTTAATCCCACCATGAAAAAAGGTGGTGATGAAGTAGCATTTGCTATACAACATCAAAATGGGAATAACGTTGCTGTTCCGGTAGGAGAACTATTAGACTACAACAAAAAACCTGCGGGTCGCTCTAATTTAATCTTAACAGTACAAGACTCTATTACTAGCCTTGCGGGGAATGATGGTCATAGGAGACCTCCTCCAATGAATAATAATGATGGAGATTACTAAAACATTCATGAATAGAAAATAGATGTTATTATACATAATAGACATAATTCAAATACTAACAGTTATAGTATCATCTATTTTCTATTATAAGTATAGGTATAGCCCTCTTAAATATATTTGTTTCTATTTATGGTATGCAACTATAAATGATCTTACAATAGGTTACTATCTTGATTACATATTAAAAGAAACAGATTTTTTATATAATATCCGACAGATACTACTCTTTGCATTAATTTACTATATACTAAAAAAAAATATACAAAAACAGATAAGAAGAAAAGTTATAGATTTTTTATTTCTTATTTATTTGACAACATTACTCATTGAAATAGTCTTTTTTAAAAATTTTATTTCAAACTATTTACCATTATCCTATTTCACAGGAGGACTCGTATCTCTTTTAGGAATTATGTATTATGCTATTGAACGACTTCAAAGTGAAGATACAACTCCTATCCAAAAAGATTTAACCGTTTGGTTTTTAATGGGTAACTTAATTTTCTGGATAGGATACTTACCTGTATATATTATATTAAATAATTATACCTACTTTCATGAAGATGTAATAAATAGTTTAATAGTTTTAAAAAAAATATTTATTATAGTCCAAAATATTATTTTTATTTTTGGTTTTATTGTGTCAGGAAGAGTCAGAAAAAGTTGAATCTTTATATGTATGAATAAGAGACTTTAACCCTAGTTAAAAGATATTTACAAACTAGTAACTTGCTCCATCACAAACGTGATTTATGACACAACCTCAAGGAAATAATACAGTAATTTTAATATTAATAGGCATCACTATCCTATTATTATTATTGATTGTAGTTGGGGTATTATTTTCTGTATTTATAAAACGTAAAAACGAACTTCTTTTAGAGCAGCAAACGTCTCAAAAACGTTTTGAACGAGAGATTGCGGAGTCACAAATAGAGATTCGGGAAGAGACCTTACGTAACATTAGTTGGGAATTACACGATAATATTGGGCAGTTATTAACGCTTGCCAAAATACAGACGCAAAACTCTGGAGGTGATCAGGTGCAATTAGACGAGGCTGCAAATACTATTGGAAAAGGGCTTAGAGAAATACGGGCATTATCCAAGCTTATTAATCCTGAGGCATTGAATAATATGACACTCGTAGAGGCACTCAAGCTTGAATTAGACCGCTTTAAACGTATGGAGTATCTTACCACCAGTTTAAGCGTTACAGGCGTGCCTACTACTATCGTAGATAAAAAAATTGGAACGATCATCTTTCGGATGTTTCAAGAATTTTTTACCAATACGATTAAACATTCTAAAGCAACACATCTGGACGTTTGTATCACATACACTAAAAAAAGTCTAGAGATTAAAGCAAAAGACAACGGGATAGGTTTTGACATCGCTTTCGCGAAAGCAAAAAATGGCATAGGCCTCTCTAACATAGCATCTAGAGGAAAACTAATTGGCGCTAAAATCAATATTACGTCTAATGAGGGAGATGGCACTGAGATGCATTTATTATATCCATCAAAAAACAATAGACATGAATAAACTTGTAGTAGTAGACGACCATACACTCCTCTCACAAGCCATAAGCGGACTTGTCAACTCTTTTCAAGATTTTGAAGTGTTGTATACCTGTAAAAATGGTCAAGAGCTTATAGATCAACTTGTATTTGAAAATAAACGTCCAGATATTGTCCTGATGGATGTGAATATGCCTATTATGGATGGCATAGAAACCACTGCCTATCTTAAGGAGCATTATCCTAACATTAAAGTATTAGCGCTTTCTGTAGAAGAAGAAGAGCGTACTATCCTAAAAATGCTTCGTGCTGGCGCTAGAGGATATTTACTTAAAGATACTGAAAAATCAGTGTTAGAAAGCGCCCTAAAAGAACTCATAAGTCAAGGATTTTATCACACCAATACCGTAGCACAAATCTTAGTGAGAAGTCTTAATGAAGAAAGCTCGCTGACACTTAAAGAAAGAGAGTTAGAATTTATAAAACATGCGTGTACAGAAATGACCTACAATGAGATTGCAGATTGTATGTTCCTGAGTCCTAAAACAGTGCAAGGATATAGAGACAGTGTGTTTTCTAAACTTAATTTAAAGAATAGGACAGGGCTTGTGATCTATGCGATTAAACATGGGTTGTTTAAACCATAGCAAAACCTCTTAGTGTGTATTATTTTTTCAGTAGCTGCTGTAATTACCTATTCTATGGTAAAATATAACGCTATGATCTTCTCCCTTTTGCTTATTTTTGTTGTATGTTAAAACAACAACTCAATTTTAAACTTTCGCAAAAGCTGTCTCCTCAACAAATACAGTTGATGAAACTTATTCAATTGCCTACCCAAGCCTTTGAACAAAAAATAAAACAAGAGCTTGAAGAAAATCCTGCATTAGATAGCGGGAAAGAAGAAAATAAGGATGAGTATGATGAGTTTAGCAACACAGAAGAAGATTTTGGAAACGAAACTATAGAAACCGAAATTAATGTAGATGAATATTTAAGTGATGATGAGACACCAGATTATCGTCTAAGTGCCAATAATTATAGTGCAGATGATGAAGACAGACAAATCCCTTATGCGTCTGGCACTTCATTTAATCAATATCTAAAAACGCAACTCAATACATTTCGATTATCTCAAGAAGAGCGAGATATCGCCGAGTTTATTATAGGAAGTTTGGATGAAAGTGGCTACCTAAGAAGATCTTTAGAAGACCTAATGGATGATCTTGCTTTTACCCAAAATGTATATACTACCGAAGAAAAAATAGAAGAGGTCCTTTTTAAAGTGCAGGACTTAGATCCTTCGGGAGTTGCTGCACGTAACCTAGAAGAATGTTTGATTATACAGCTTTCGCGAAAGCAGCCTACAAAATCTGTAGCATTGGCTATTGATATTCTTGAAAAATCTTTTGACCATTTTAGTAAAAAACATTACGAAAAATTAATGTCTAAATTTTCTATTTCTGAAGAAGAGCTTAAAGATGCTATTCAGGAAATTGAACATTTAAATCCTAAACCAGGAGGTTCTTATTCTAGTAACACTAGGATTGTAGAGCATGTGGTACCGGATTTTACTATTCGTATTGTAGAAGGAGAATTGGAGCTTTCACTCAATGGGCGGAATGCACCAGAGTTGCGTGTCTCTAGAGATTATAGCAATATGCTGAAAGGCTATAAAGCATCTAAAGAAAAAACGAAAGCACAGAAAGATGCCGTGATGTTTATAAAACAGAAACTGGATGCTGCAAAGTGGTTTATAGAAGCTATTTTACAACGCCAGCAGACATTATTTGTTACGATGAGTGCTATCATGTATTATCAAAAGGAATACTTCCTTACAGGTGATGAGCGTAATCTACGTCCTATGATCTTAAAGGATATCGCTAGCGAGATTGGCATGGATGTCTCGACAGTATCCCGTGTTGCAAATAGTAAATATGTAGATACACCCTATGGTACAAAATTAATCAAAGATTTTTTTAGCGAAAGTATGACCAACGACCAAGGGGAAGAGGTCTCTACGCGAGAAATCAAAAAAATTCTAGAAACTGTTATTGAAGAAGAGGATAAGAAAAAACCGCTTACTGATGATAAATTAGCGAATATTTTGAAGGAAAAAGGATATCCAATAGCAAGACGTACCATAGCAAAATATAGAGAACAATTAGACCTTCCCGTTGCTAGACTCCGCAAACAAATCTAATGAAGTACATTATACGAAGTTTATCTTATATCTTTCATCCCTTATTGATGCCTTTAGCTGGCGTTGTATTATACTTTCAAATTTCTCCTCGATTCTTTACTACTTCTTTTCTCTTTTCAAAGATATTTGCCACTTCTATCATGACAGTTGTCATCCCAATTTTAAGCTATTTTATGCTTAAAAATCTAAACGTAGTTACAGAGATCCATTTAAAGAATGTAAAAGAGCGTCGTTACCCTTTATTATTGCAACTCCTCTTTACCTTTTTATTAATAAATATTGTCTTTAAAGGATATGAGATCCCTGAACTTTATTTTTTCTTTGTTGGTATTTTAGCATCTAGTTTAGCAGCCTTTATATTGGTATTAGCAAAATTCAAAGCGAGTCTTCATCTGATAGGTGTTTCAGGGGTACTGACTTTCATTATTGGATTGAGTATTCATTTTAACCAAAACTTACTAATACTTATTGCACTATTAATTATAGGTTGTGGTGGAACTGCAACTTCAAGATTGGATGCAAAGGCACATACATACCTAGAATTAATTATAGGTTTTTTTGTTGGAGCACTACCCCAACTCATGACCTTTAAGTATTGGTTATAACTTGTTTTATAAGAAATAAAACTGAAGTCCGAGTCGAACTACTTGTAAATTTACGTTTTGTCCATTAATGATAGCATCATCATTAAAAAGTGTATTTACCCCATAATATGCTTGAAAATTGAAAGCTCCATAACCAAAAGCAAAGGTCAATCCATATTGCAATTTATTTAACTCAGGAAGATCGGTTTGATTGACTTCAATATTGTCACCTATAAATGTAGACTTAAATCTAAAAATGTATCCAAACTGGATTCCTGTATGAATACGCCAAAAAGTATATTTTGTAGGTGTAGATTTTCTCCATCTATATTGAATAGGAAGCTCTAAAGTGTAAAAAGTAAATCGGTTTTTATCTGCATTTACATCATTGGGTATTGTAGAGTATATAGTCGTCTCTCCATCTGCTTCTTCCCCTATAAAAAGATCTTGATTAAAAGTATCTATAGATATACCCAAACCTACTCCAATAGCCTTGTTACGAAGTTTATTAAAAGGCATATCCCGTATGAAGCCTACTTGCATACTACCACTTAGTCCATTTTGGGAAACCCCATCAGGTTTATTTAATAATAAATTAAATGTAACTCCAATATATACTTGATCTTCTCGATACAGAGAGTCAACTAAAACAAATTCTTTTATATCATCATCTTGACTTAAAGCTGTCTGACCACATAATAAAATGATTAGTATACAAAAGGGAATATATCTCACAAGATTAAGTTTATAACAAAGATACAAGAAATGATTTCTAGATAAACGCAAAAAAAACGCCTTGATAGTCAAGGCGTTTTTTTTACTAATTATAAAATTTTAATTTATTCGACTACACTATTAGGTGTCGTGATGAATATGATTTTAGGCAAGTTTGCTTCACGCAATTCTTGTTTTACATCATAAACCAGTCCTGATTCTGCGTCTTTATCAATTTTCAATGCTACAATCGCAGAACTCTGAAGTTCTTCTCTAAGTTTTGTTACTTCTTGTAAAATAGCAGATTTCACTTCTTTTACATCTACAATCCGGTCTCCTATTTGTACAATATCTACTTTACTTTTTCCAGTATATCCTTCACCAGGTTTTCCTATATATATGAAAACTGTTCTAGATTTATCAAGTTTTTCGATTTGATTTGCTGGTGGTAATTGATTTAGAACCTTAAGATCATTTTTTCTAAGTACAGTAGCTACCATAAAGAAAAACAATAACATGAATACAATATCAGGTAAAGATGCTGTATTAACTGGTGGAAGTTCTCCTCCTTTTTTCTTTTTAAACTTTGACATAGTATTAGTTGCTTTTAGGTTCTGCTTCAGAAAGTTTAAAAGGAATCAAATCTCTAATTTCTTTTAATTTTTCGTTTGCTGTCTCTTCATTACCATCATAGTTTCCAGCATCTATCGCTGCCTTAACTTCTGTATACTTCCATCCATAAAGTCTTTCCGACTCTCTATCTCTAAGTTGATTATAGGCTGCTCCTAATTCATTTTGGACAGCTATATAAGTAGAATAACTTGTTTTTCTTGCACTACTCATAGAGATAATGGCCTTATCAGGGTTGTCTGATGAACTTGGGCTTCGAGCTCCTTGACAAAAATCACAATATCCTTCCTGTCCTGCAGGAATTCCACCGTTGTCTAAGAAATCTACCGCTGCCTGTCGCAAATCTTTCAACTCCATTGGAGCGTCTTCAACTAGAAGATCATTATTACCATTTACCAATACAACAAACAAGTTTTTTTGTTTAATAATTGGAGGTATAACCTCTTCATCAAGAGGTGGTGGCAATTGCCTTACTAATCCTTTATCCTTATCTATAGTTGTAGTAACCAAGAAGAAAATAAGAAGCAAGAACGCAATATCTGCCATAGATCCTGCATTAATTTCGGGTGCTGAGCGTTTTGCCATAATATGTTATTTTACAAGTTTCTTTGCTCCTGAGAACAACATTAAACCGATAGCTGTTGCAGCTAGAATATAAAATGCATTTATACCTGCTCCTACCCATCTAGCTCCATTTGCAGATAGTACTTCTCCATCTTTCATTGGAGTTTCAACGCCACTAGCTAGAAAATATGATATAGCAATTACTACTAAAAATGCCCCTACACCTATTAGTGTATTTTTGGCATTACCACCACTTGCTAATCCTTTTAGAACAAATATGATTACTAATACTAGGATTAAAGCAAGTACTATGTATGCAATGATCATCAAATAACTAATGCTTGATGGTACTTCAATTGCATTTACATTTCCTCCTACGGCTTTCAATTCTTCCTGAAGTCCTTCACTATCCAGTGTTGTAACAACTCCTGCAATAACAAGAGCTACGACCCCGAGGATACCGACTACTATTTTTAATATTTTATGTAAACCCATAATTTTTTATAATGTTTTAGGTGTTACTATTATTTTCTATGCTTCACTAACATATCGATAAGTGTGATAGAAGAATCCTCCATATCGTTTACGATACTATCGATTTTTGCAATAATGTAATTATAGAAAATTTGAAGTATAATAGCCACAACAAGTCCAAATACTGTTGTAAGAAGTGCTACTTTAATACCTCCTGCTACAAGAGCTGGGTTCATATCTCCTGCTGCTTCAATTTTATCAAATGCTTGAATCATCCCGATTACCGTTCCCATGAAACCAAGCATCGGTGCCAATGCGATAAATAATGAGATCCAAGAAACGTTCTTTTCTAATTGTCCCATTTGTACACCTCCGTAAGATACTACAGCCTTTTCTGCTGCTTCAACGCCTTCACCTACACGGTCAAGTCCTTGATAATATATAGAAGCTACCGGTCCTTTTGTATTACGGCATACTTCTTTTGCCGCTTCTACACCACCGCTATTTAAAGCATCTTCTACACTTTGTGCTAGTTTCTTACTGTTTGTAGAAGCTAAGTTTAAGTATATAATTCTTTCTATTGCTATTGCTAAACCTAAGATAAGACATAAAAGAACAATCCCCATAAACCCAGGTCCTCCTTCTATAAAACGTTTCTTTAAATCTTGTGTAAAAGATAGTTCTTCATCTGCTGGTGCATTTTGAAATGTTGCTCCTGCATCAACATTAGCAATTATTTGCTGTACTTGAACTGGAAGGGTTGTTTGCGCATTGCTGGCTTGTGTTGTAAAAGTACCCAAAGCTACAACAGCTACGATTGCCATAATAGAGAATAATTTTTTCATTGCTCTTGATCTTAAATTTAAATTAGTAAAGGGTTAAATATAGTAATTAATTAGATTAATTCTTAAAAAAATAGCAGATAGAAACTGTTTATGCAATCATAGTGAGCGCATCTTCTAGACCAGACTTCCTTACTTAGAATGTAATAGCCCACTCTAAGTATCAAAAAAAGCATAGAAATTGTTTCTATATGTAAGAACGTAAATAAAGAATAATAAAATCTTTATTAAGCAGAGAGGAAGGGATTCGAACCCTCGATACGCTTTTGGCGTATACACGCTTTCCAGGCGTGCGCCTTCGACCGCTCGGCCACCTCTCTAAATTTTAAATCACTTACGCTTCCATTACTATTCTAGAAGCTACATGATATTCCTTTATTAAAAGGAGTGCCAAATAACAAAAAAAAACTGACCTGCTAAAAGGATATGTATTAAAATTACGTAAGCTCTCCTCTTAAAGGAGTTTCATAGACAGATTTAAAGACTTTAGGTCCTAATTCTTGTCCTAACAAGTACATCATTTTTGTAATAGCTGCTTCAGATGTAATATCACTACCACTAATGACACCTATCTTTTTAAGAGCAATACTTGTCTCATAATTGCCCATTTGAACACCACCACCTATACATTGCGTAACATTCACCACAGGAATTCCTTTTTTAATAGTCGCTTTTAAAGCATCTATAAACCATGTTTCTGTTGTTGTATTTCCAGAACCATACGTTTCTAAAATAACCCCTTTTATATTTG
>Ga0115554_1000830_pt1 | contig 21831 bp, 21 predicted proteins | sample COGITO_mtgs_1104_3_FD_87283 | JGI IMG/M metagenome (GOLD analysis project Ga0115554, IMG submission 87283) | Pelagic marine microbial communities from North Sea - COGITO_mtgs_110404 | ecosystem: Environmental > Aquatic > Marine > Epipelagic | place: Germany:Helgoland, sampling site Kabeltonne... | reverse complement strand
CTCATCGGACGATTAAATGTCAGAAAGGAAGGAAGTAAAGGACGGGACCGGGTGTCTTCAACAAAATAATGCGGAAAAAAAAAGTAACCCCGGTGTTTTGTCGGGGAGGAGAGGACGAACGGGAGGGGGGACGATGGTGGGGGCGTTACTGAGTCAGGGAGGTGGCTCTTTTGTCAATCCCTTCCAATTTTATTTGTCCCCCCAAAAAATTCACAAAAACTCTAATAAAAACTGAAAAATCATATTTTGGACAACCGTTTTCACTGCATCATACTGGTAATAGAGAGGCTCAGCTCTGGGCGGATAGTTTTAATTCGCGGGGGGGGGAGAACTTTTGTAAAGAGAGAGTGGAGAGAGGGAAGGCAGAGAGGCTCCCCTCTCTTGTTTTCTGTGTCGTAGGTCGTAGAGGCGTGGCGTTTCTTTTTAACGACAGAAAAACGTTAATCGTCGATCATCGCCCAATCTCCCATCACCCATCCCCCCTTCATCAACCCCTTCATCAACCCCGCCAATCGAAAAATGGAGCTGATCTCGAAAGAAATGGGCGACTACCTTCGCGACAACTACCACTGGTCAGTCTTCGCCATTCCGATGATGATATCATATATCTGCCTCGGCTTCACTCTGTACATCCTCTACAACCTAATCTACCCGACGATAATCCCCTTCCCGTACGCGAAATTCCACAACCGTTCCCGTTCTCGCCTGGACAACCCTGGCGAGTACGTGGACGAGCCCCCCCCCTTGGACCGACCCCGGCTGCGGAAGGCCGACGACTTCCCGGTCATCTACGAGGTCGACGAGTGCAGGAAGACGGTGGTGCTCGCCGGCTCGTTCAACCCCCCCCACAGGGGGCACATGGGGATGGTCGAGTTCCTGAGCGGGGAGCACGAGAGGGTCGTCGTGGTGGTCGGGTTCAACCCGGGGAAGAGGTACGACGTGGAGCCGGATGTCAGGAGGGGGATAGTGGGGAAGATGTGCGAGGGGTTGAAGAACGTGGAGGTGCAGCTTGTGGAGGGCCTCGTTTGGAGGGCGGCGAGTAGAAGGAATGCCAAGGTGCTCTACCGCGGCGTCCGCACGTGGAAGAGGGACGGGTGGAGCGAGCTCTCCCTCCTGTGGTGCAACCTGTTCTTCCCCCCTATCCTCGGGGGGATCGAGCCGATACCGACAAGGTTCCTGGAGGGGAACCCCGAGTTTAACCACATTAGTAGCACGTTGATTAGGGAGAGGTGTGAGAGGGGGGAGGAGGTGGGGGATCTGGTGCCCGAGGCGGTCGTTGGCTTGGTCAAGGAGGCGTATGGGAAGAAGAAACGTGAGGGAGGGGAGAGTAAGAAGGAGAAATAGACTTGGCAAATGACGATAACGCAAACAAATAACGCCACAAAGAGTGAGTTGACTTTTTTTAGCACAAAAACAGTAGCAAATCATTTTAAGGCCTTCGCTTCACGAACATTATTAATCCATCTATTTTTAAATAGCGCAGAGGAGCCTGATGCTGACCCTCCTCTTCTCCCTCCTGTCCAACTGGGCCTTGGCTTCCTCGTTAGTCAGCTTCTTGTTGTTTACGGCTGGACTATTGAAGACGTCGATCTCTTGATCTGTCATTGGGGGCGGTGTGTAGTCACCATTTTTATCGCCGTCGCCATCGCCGCCGCCGTCGCCACCGCCATCGCCGCCGCCATCGCCGCCGCCGCCGCCCCGCCCCCCCCCGGTATCGTCATTTTTCTGAATGCCTTCGTTCGCCTCCTCGAGCTTCTTCTGCATCGATGTCTTGTTCGCGTCCCCCTTCTGTATGCCCCTCATCTTCCGCTCGATCTCCAGGTTCTCCTTCATCATCTGTTCGAAGTCGGCCATTTCGTTGAACTTCCTCATCTTCTCGAAGTTTGTTATCCGGGTGCTCATCTGCGCATCGAGGGACTTCAGGCTCTGCATGGTACGTTCCTTTGTGTATTCTTCCAGGAGATTGTCCTCCATGACGTCTATGGACCTGTTCAGTTTGTTGGGAATTCTTTTGGTTCTGCGGGGGAGGCATAAAGAGCGAGTGCTATTAATGTTGAAGTAGTCCAAAATGACTCTGCTGGAGTTGCGTTCGGAGCGTTCGGTATCGGCAGTCTTTCGATCGTTGCGAGTTGTTCTAGCGGTAGTTGTGCCAGCGGCATCGGACGTTGAAGGGCGGGCACCGGATGCGGGGGTACCGCTTAACACACCCCCGAAACTCAATCCGAGCGAGGCGTCGATTGCGGATAGTGACGACTCGATACTACTACCACTACCACCGCCGCCGCCTTTGGGTGTGCCGGGTGGGACCCCTGCGGGCGCGGAGAAAGGGCCCTCGGTAACGGCTTCTAGAGAGGATGTTTCTAAAGAGGGCAAAGCACGTTCGTCGGAGTGAAAAAGTTGTTCTTCTTGGAAGGTTGTTTCTTTCGCGGTTGTGTCTCCTTTTTTCTCTTCGTCTTTGCCCTTGCCTTCCTCTCTGCCTTCCTCTCTGCCTTCCTCTCTGCCTTCCTCTCTGCCTTCCTCTCTGCATTCCTCTCCGTCGGAATCTTTCTTAGGAATGGACCAGAGGCTTTGCTTCATCGCCTCTTCCTCTTCAATTCTCATGTCCTTCATTAACAACACGTCACAGTACCTCAACTTCTTGAAGTTCTCCCCGATGGTGGTGGAGTCGCAGAGAACGTCGAGCTCGTACTCTTTGTGGTCGAAGTCGTCGTCATCTTCGTCGTAGTACTCAGAATCGTCGTTGAAGCCGGAAGTAACCCAAGTGGAACCGTCTCCCACGCTTCGACCGTCTTCTTCCTGGAAACCAATCCCTGACCCCTTTCTTTTACTACCACCGCCGCCGCTGGCACCTTTGATGGTGTTGTGGCCCTCTCGGTGCTTGAAGTTGCTTTCCTTAGGACCTCGAACAATGTGTCTTAACTCATCGCTCACGGGTCCGTAGCTCATTTTGCTTATGATACCAGTATTCACACTCCCGGTCATGGACGCGGCGCCGCTGATCTTTGCGACTGTGTCGTCGAGCGGCGGTCCGACCTTGTCAAAGTTCTCCCGAAAGAAGTCGTGGGGCTTCTCATCGCGCATTTTTTTGTTCGCCAACGACGCGTTGTCCAGTAACTCGGACTGTTTCTTGCAGTGGAGCCGCAGCTGTAGGGGGAATGTGGAACCGCCCTTGAGAGGGGCAGGTAGGCCGTCGTCAACGTCCATTATGCTGTACTCCTTTTCGCCGTTCCTGTACGCGGCGGAGCTTCGGAGATTGCCCTTCGCCCTGTGTTCAAGTTTCTCCACACCCTTGTCGGCACAGCTAATACCAGTCATGTTGGGGTTGACATCGCAAAGATGAATCTTGAATACTCCTCTTCTATCGACCTTGTACCCGTCGTCGTCAACGACGTCATCGGTGAAGTTGTGCGGGAGCTGCCTTAAAACCGCCGGGGCGTTGTCGCTAACGTGTCCGCTGCTCAAATAGTAGAAGTCTTGCTCGAAGTAAACCTGGTCACCGTTCTCTACCAGATCACCGTTCTTCTTCTGTCCCTTGGCCGGCCTGATGATCCACCTTCCGAGCTCGGAGTGGCTCTCGTTCAGGCGGACGATCGTCATGGAGGGCTTCTCGATCATCCACCTGTACTCGTCCTTGGTCGAGGGAGTGGCGATCTTAACGCACTCGGGCACGCCGACAACGTTGTTGATTTGGCTCGAACATTGATTATTGACCTTGGTGCGAGCATTCTTCAAATTCCCCGCTCCGTTCTGCTCGAAGAACTGCCGTTGGTGCCAATGAAAGGCGCTCTTCGGGCTCTGCTGCTGGTTGATCATCTTCTCAAGGCTCTTGTCGATGGGAGGTGGAACCTCTGCGTTGGCTACGTTGCTCCCGTGCTGCTCAACTATGGGGAGGTTAATGCGCTTGGTAGCCTTCCCGGCGAGGAGGCTTCCCGTCTGCCAACTCGACTCGCCGTAGCCAGTGACAACCACCATCCAGACGAACTTGCCGTATACCAGCGGCGAGTAAGACAGCTGGTCGTCAAAATTGATCATCCGGAAAGTTACTTTGTCACCCGTGTACATACTTTCCACAGGGCCACTCTTGATACTCCCGAACCTGTCTTTCTTCACACTGAGCCAACTGTTGTGAGTGGTTTGAAGTCCATACTCCATTCCGTAGAGCATTCCCGCTTGTGGGTCATCGCTGAAGTATTTTATGAAGTTATCGCTTGACCATAACGCCGCGTTGGAGTCTTTTACGTATCCCTCAAAGGCATTAGGGGCAAGATTAGCGACCTCCTGCTCATGCTTGGTTTGCTCGACGCCCAGCTTGCGCGCCAAACGGGAGACCCTTTTCTCCACCTTTTCCTCCTTGTGTACGTAATACTTGGTGGGACTTCGAAGCATTGTTACCATGGGTGTACTGAGACGGCTCGGTAACGTCGAGCGCTCGGCCGGCATCTTGTAAAGTTCCGTCTTGACGGGCATTTTCTCCTGCTGCAGGGCTCTGCTAACTTTTATTGAGTGCGCCCGCCTGCTGTGGTTTCGGATTCCGGAAGGTCTCGAAGTCTTATTCTTTCTATCCTTCGCGTACCTTTCCCTGATCTCTTTCTCGATAACATCGTGAAGAAACTCACCACATTGGAGGTGTCGAACACGAGCATTACTCTTAGGGACAAAGTCGAATATCTTGCTCTGTGACGGGATTGACAGTGGGTTCTGGCCCCGCAGAATACCCCTCGTGAAGTTATCACTCCGGCTAAGGCTCTTGCGTGTTTCTTTGGTCTTATTTTCGCTCTTGAATTTTGTATGTAAGCTTGTCGGTGATTTGTTCTTAGGAGTACGAGAGTTATTCTGGTTAGTTGAATAACGTCCATTTTTCAGCAATGAGCCCGGTCGTGAGCCCGGTCGTGAGCCCGGTCGTGAGCCCGGTGATATGCTTCTGCCGCTGGGAGAGTGGATAGGAGAATCAGGGAAATCAGGGGAAGGAGGAAACTCAGCAAAGGCTACAGGTGTTCTCGGCATGGTCGTTCTATATCGGTGTCATGTCAATTTAGGTGGGTTGGATTGTTTAAGGTCTCGTTTTTTTTATTCCGCTGACATTGAATGGTACGATGAGAGTGGGTTAAGGGAGAGAAAACAGTTGAAGGAGAGACTTATCAGTTTTTACAAAATGTTCCTAGCAACTAACTCCATCGGTCGGGCAAAAAAACTGATTTAGTTCACACAGAATTTGAAATACTTTTTGGAAAACATCTAGCCATCGTCGAGGGTTGTGATTCGACGAGATGAACGAGCTTATGCTTCCTGTAATTGACAGCAGTCAGCAGCACCCATCCACAGCTCCAACACACTCTTCACCCTCTCTCTCCTTCAGTAATGACCATTCCCCAAGTCAGATTGCAAAGGGCGAGGACATTTTTGAAAGTTCGCTGGCAAGTGTGACCGATTTCACGTCTTTGAATGACAAGCACTTTCCAAACTATGGTGATCGCAGTGCTTTGCAAGTCAGCTGTCAGGTGAGAGCAACACGGCTGAGCGGATACAATACCATTCATCGATCAATGTGCAGCATTCGCTCGGCCAATGTAATTAATCCTCCCTCTTTCGTTTACTTTTATGACGCAGCAAAAGTTCGACTCTAGTCGTCGCAAGCTTAATCAGATTAACGTGGCATTGAAATCCACTAATGATAGGGGCAAGAAGGGCCATTTGCTGAAGCAGAGCAAGAACCTGCAAGTATACAGCACATTGCTCTACTTGAGTTTGATGATGCACAAAATCGAGGAGATCAAGATGCTACTAAAGGAAAATGATCCTGGCTTGTACGTCGAAAACGCTTTGATATTTGATTCAATGAAGAGCCCTGCTTTTCATCTTCAGCACCAGGCCATCAATATGGCCAAGGGAAAGAAGGTATTTGACCGGAAGCAAGTGTACAAGCTCAAGTTTGAGGAAGAATGTGCTAAAGTGGCGGAAATGGAGAAGTCGGCGCAGAGTTTACAGAAAGAGGTGGTGCGGCTGCAGACAGTTGCAACCGAAACAGCCCATGAATTTAGCGAGTCCATCAAGTCCTTAAGTGCTTCGCAGGCCCAAGAAAGGCAAGATGCGGAACGACTGAGAACAACATTGATCGAAGGTAAGGAGGGAAGTAGTACGGTGTGGTGCGATGCGATGCGATGCGATGCGATGCGATGAGATGAGATGAGATGAGATGAGATGAGATGAGATGAGATGAGATGAGATGAGATGAAATGCGCTGCAGTGTGCAATGCGATGCGATGAGATGAGATGCGCTGCAGTGTGCAATGCGATGCGATGAGATGCGCTGCAGTGTGCTGCGATGCGATGAGATGAGATGCGATGAGATGCGCTGCAGTGTGCTGCGCTGCGGTGTGGTCTGGTAGATTATTGTAGGATCTAACCTTTACTACCTCCTTGCAGTCGAGATTTTAAGGAGTAAGCTCATGGAAGTGGAATCCAGGTTAGTGGAGGCAAACAACATTGTGTCTGCCAAGGCGGATGCCTACCATAAGCTGGAGGTTGAAATGTCCAAAAAATTGCACGCGCAAGAGATGCAGGCGGCTAAAGAATTGCAGGATGTACAGGCGGCTAAGGAGAGGGAAAATAGCATTCTTAAATCGGAAATTAATCAATATTCAAGAGACGAAAGGGGACAAATAGAAGCGCTCAAGAAGAAAGTGGAAAGTTTGGAAAGGTGAGTAGTCGCTTAAATGTACAGCTAGCTAGAGCGAGAGCAACAGAAATATTTGTGTAGGTTCACCAAAATCTATCAATCACTGCACTAACACAACAGTACATGCAGTAAGTTGGCATCTGAATCCAGCAAAAAAAATAGTCTTATGGACCAGCTAGCGACGGCTGAAAAGGTGCTAGCAGAAGGAGGCGGGCGTGCGAGCGAAGAATTGAAAAAAGATCTAGAGAACAGTGATGATATGCTCAACCAGGCTCAGAAACGGATCATCATTCTTGAAACTCAGCTAGAGGAGGAGTCGAAAGCGAAGGCGGAGATGAGCTCCAAGCTCGCAATTCTAATGAAAGACGCGCGGAGCAGACCGCCAACGGCCCCAGCTGGGGACGCAAACCTAACATCGTCTGAGCAGAAGACTCTTGATGCTATGCATAAACAGTTCCACCAGAGTGACGAGTTCAAACCAAAACCGGAAAGCGAATATAGTGAGGAGGAAAGGAGACAAAGAGACACGATGGTACGGAAGCTCCAGGGAAGGTTTAGACAAAAACTTGCTTATGATAGATGGTTTAGGGTGAAACTTGAGTTGACAGCAAAGGCTGGGGTTATGATGGCACTAGCGGGAACTGCACAGGGCTTCAGCGGATGGTACTTGAACCCTAGTTCACAAAGCGTTTTCTACTATCGGGTAACAGGAGAAGGCGAGTGGATCAATGAGTTCGAGCATATAAGCGAAGAGGATTACAAAGACATATGCAGTAGGCTTCGTAAGGTGGCCAAGTCGGAGGGTTGGTCATCAGCAGTGCCTGTTGACCTCGAAAAAGGCCAGTGGGGACAAGATGGATGGTACTGCAAACAGGACATGAAGTGTGCTTATTTGATCAAGGACGGGGATGGGATGAAAATCCGAGAGTGAAGGTGAATATGCTGGCGCAGGGGTGCTAAATATTTGTGTAAATATGTGGAGCTGATGTTTAAAAGCCAACAATTTTTGGTTCGCTGACAATCAATTTGGTGAAAGTGTGAGAGACCAATTTTGGCCATTTTAAATCAATTTAATGATTGTCAAAATCAAAACGAAAAAATAGCAAAAGTGAAACAAAACTAAACGCACCGCCATTCAAGTTTTTATCGCCTTCCAACGGCCTTCTCCCTCCCCCCATTTCCGCTACTTTTCGAATTCACTTTCGTCAATCGGATGTACCGACGAAGAAGAAGACACCACTGACGAAGTTATTGACACCGCTGACGACGCCGACGCCGACGCCGACGCCGACGCCGAAGACGCGCTGCCAGTAGAAGAACCCAGACTGTCTTTGCTTTTACTCGATTTTCCTGAGGATTTGCCGGCAGTGATTCCGGATTTCAAGGTGGAAGCAATTGCCTCAACAAGACGGGTTGTCGTCTTCTTCCTTCCAGGTTGCTGGACATATAAGATCGAGTACTGTATGAGGAGAAAGAAACAGCTTATAATCCGCACGCTACCCAGCTTACAGCTGGGGAGGAGATAGCTGATAGTGTAATAGCGAAACTTTCGAGTAATGATTGGAAGTCCTACATTGAGGTCGAGCGAAGACAGGAATGCTATATTAGATCACTCATACATATTTTGGCTGAAGCACACACAGTGCGTCTTCTTCCCAAAACTACTTTGGGAACCACGATACAAAGTCCAAATATACACAGGTTTTAACAGCCACCCTCCTCTCACCTTTCCAAAAGAACGCAATCATCATCAGAGTCGCGCAAGTGAAGCAATATCGTCGGATCTTTTTCTCCTCCGGGCTTTTCTTATTACTTGACTTGAGCTGCTTCGTGATTTCGCGGCCGTAATACCAGCTCAAACGCCCCCAGGTCGCGACAATAACAAGGTAGAACAAGTTCTTTATCGCTTCGACTCCTCCATGAATTAGGTACTCATAATTTGTTGACATGCCAAATGCGAACATGGCAAAATTCATGATGACCTCCACAACATAGAGAAAAAAAAGGGTGACTTTGTAGTACTTTGATACCCAAGCAGGCCTCGTTTTAGACTGCCACCCGTCTACAATAGTTATCCAAGCTACAACCAAAGCGACAGCAACGTGCAAGCAACATGCGGTGCAAGTACTCATCAAAACAAATCGTAAGTCCATGGAAATGCGATTTGCCCAGCAGTCGATATCATAGCACAAAGCTACGTGCAAAAGGCTTATGAAAACTCCGAGCCAACAGAGATGCTCGCTGAGATTAGTGTGACTAAATTTTGTTATTCCCACCGTCTGATTTGAAAATGGGACAAAAATTGTGATCTCCTCTCTCTGCCGAGAGTTCAATGTTACGCCTCGATTATGAGACAAAATAACAAGGTAGAACATCACGATGGCTCCTGGTACGAACGCTAGCACCATATAAGTAGTGCATAGCTTGTCATAGAAACCCAAAGTCGTGTCGGCCAAGATAACACTGCAATCACCAACTTCGATCGGCGAAGACCTGTTCAAGGCTCGGTCTTCTCCATATTGCCAGCCCTTCGGGTAATAAGGAAAGGGACATATTGGTTCATAGTTAAATATATCAGTGTAAAGGTCGGGGACATCTTCGTCAGGTGGATCAGGAGATAACCAACCTATCCAGACATTCGGAGCATCCACATTGCACATGTACTTGACAAGTTGTGAGCTATTTTCAAATCGCCTAATTTGATCGAGGTAGTATTCTGGGTCACCGCTCAAAGGTCGCTTCATGTCGACTTTGGCTGTTTGGGTGCTTTCCACAGAGCCACAGAGCTAAGATTGTGATTTGAGAAAGGTATCACCAAGTAGTGGTCCAGTGTCCTCAGTTAATCATAGTCGGTGTAGTGCAATTTTTGGGTTTTGATAACAGTTTTAATACAAGTAAGTAGAGTTTCTAAAAGTGAACAACCAACTTCGAGGATTTCAGATTTCAGGATTTTTGGGATCCCTGATCCCTACCGGTTTGCGGAAGATTCTTCCTGTTTGTGCTTCTTTCACCCAGAGGAGGAGAGAATAATTCAGAGGTGAGGCCACCCGACATCTATTAGGACGATATCTAAGTAAGATTTCCTCGCTCACCCCTGCTTTTACTAACAACCCTCTCTCTCCGTAATCTGAGAGCAGATGAGTGCCAAGAGCGGGATCTGCCCATGCAACCCTTGTTGCACTTGGAAAAACTTGGAAGCTACAGCATGGTCGATGGACTCTGCAGCTCGCGGTTGTGTAATAATCAGTGGGATCTTCCTCGGGTCTGGTTTGCTGTACTTGTCCAAGGAGGCAGCTGGGTCAGCCTGTCTTGCTGCCTACAATGAGAGGATGAAGGCAGGAGACCCAGGGTTTGACTTTGTAACAGAACTCGAGACACTTGATGATACCGAATGCGCTGACGCCAAAATCTACGGAATGAAGCCCAGCAGCCTCTTGTCTGTCATGGCAACTGCTTCTGGCTTGATGACTGCCTCCACCATGCCGCTGGCAGGAGCGGTTGTGGACCATACGAAATACCGCTGGCATGCAGGGGCTGTCAGTGCCTTCCTTTTGTGCTTCATTAATTTCATTCAGATGTTTATTGGCTCCAGCACTTGGTTTTTTTGTGCTATTCTGCAGGTCTTCGCAAGCTACACTTATGTTTTCCACAGTGTGGTCCAGTACGCGTACCTCCCGGAGCTCACCAATAGCAGCAAGGAGCTAGCCAAGATGGCTGCGAGCTTTAACCTTTGGCAGTTTTTGGCTGAAACTCTCTATTTGATGGTGGTGGTTGCTTTGGGTATTGGACTTGGGCTTGATGATGTTGGCACCGCTCAGATCAGCCAGTTTTTAGTCGTTTTGATTTGCCTGTTCTTTTTGGGATACAGTTGGACCTACTTGTTCGGTCATCGCCCCGCTTTGCATGAAATTGAGAGTGGCGACAGCTTGCTCAATGTTGGCTTTAAAAGGATGAGCAGTACTTTTAGAGAGCTCAGAGGTGAATATCCTGATGTCAGGACCTTTTTGCTCGGAATGGCATTCAGCGAAGCCGCTGCAAGCGCATTTGCAACGATTGCTGTTACGTACTTGGTCGAAGTGCTTGGTATGAAGAGTCAGGAGACTGGAATTGTCTTCATGTGCACGTTGCTCTTTGCTGTTCCGGGGTCAATCTTATGCAAGAAACTTACCGCCAAGATTGGACCTTACAAATCTTACCAGTACGCCCTCATTTGGTGGGGCGTTGTGACTTGCGTCGCGCCCTTGTTCATGCACAAGCCTGAACAGTCCACCAATGCCTATTTCTTCGGCATTTTGTGGGGGATTGGATTTGGATGGATTTACCCCACACAGCGTACCTGTTATTGCGAGTTGATCCCTGGAGGGCAGGAGAGTGAACTTATGGGATTGTACATCTTTGCCGGCCAGATCATCGTCTGGTTCCCGCCACTGCTCTTCACAACCTTGAACGAGAAGGGAATAGGCATGGAGGTTGGGCTCGGGCTGTGCTGTGGGTTCTTCTTTTTCATCGCCCTTTTCATCATGCGTTTCGTCGACTACGAGGCTGGAACGGCCAAGGCCTTGGAGACCCGTGACAAAAGGAAGATGGGAGAAGGTGCCACAAACGGCGAAGATGACAGCGATGATGATGATGTGGAGAGTCCCACCTCGGGACTGGGACCGGGAATGAAACCCAAACCTGATAATAGCAGCAACATGCTCTAAATAAGTGTGATTGGGTTATATGATTATGATAAATATAAAGTGTATGTTGATTTTTCGGGTTTGGGTCTGTAAAATCTCTCTACTTGCATTCGCAATACGTATTCACTAACTATCTATTGGCTTGATAGCACCAAGCTTTCCCCCAACTTACTGAGTGCGAAGCCACCAATAACAGGGATCGTGAAATTATCATCTACTTTTCCCAAAGGCCAACCTAACATTTCTAAGAATCCAATCTCAACGCCTGCCGTGATGATCCCTCCAACGATGGAGTACACGACCACCTTCATTCCCTCGATTCCGTCGACTGCAAACTCATCCAAAAACTCATACCGCGCAGTCAGATAGCAAAAAATCACCGTCACAGCTGAACAGGCCAAAGCACAACCCACAAACCCTCCAAAACTTTTCCCATTCGAGTACCGAAACCCTCCAGCCGTCATAGCTGCCATTGGATCCCCGACAGACAAATGCAGAAGCGCCAGGACTCCAACGTGAGGGCTGAATAGCCAGAAGCTTGCCCCGGTCCTGAATTCATTTATTATCATTATTATTATTTTTATTATCGATTTTGCAGTGTTGCAAAATTGCATGCAGTGTGAGCAGAAAGGATTATTAACGTTTAGTTAGGGTTGAACAATTAACTCACCCCAACAAAAAATAGAAAGCACCAGGACACTTCCCGTTGACCTCATCTGGACGTAGCAGCTCGGAGAAAGAGTCTTTTAAATGCTGTCGTAGCTTTGGGAATACGAGCCGTAGAAGGTGCAGTGAGTAAAGGATCGCAGATGAAACAAACAGGATTTGGTGTGCTGAGGGACATGGCACAAAGAATAAGCGCAGTACGGCGATGAGTAAACCAGTAGCAAAATGCTGAATGCGTCGTGTGTGCTCACTGTACAGACTATGTTCTTTCTTCCCGACGGTGGAATTCTCTGCTGGGGAAGGACTGGCCCATTTACTGAGAATGTATTGCGCGCCGTATACAATCGCAAACGATGTAATGCAGCGATGTAATGTGTCCATTTTGTTGTATAATCTCTTAAACACACTGTGACTTTCAGAAAATAAATGTGAAAAGGAAAAGGACATAATTTGTTTGTTGTGCTTCCCTAAGAGCAAGAATTCTTGTCTTTTTTATGGATTCTTCGCCCCGAGATCGGATCCTCTCCACGGATGAGGAAAACCTCCAGCTACAACTTCTCTCCCGGTTGGAGCAGTTGACTTCTGAAAATGCTCTACTGAAATCAACCATGAAATCGGCCACAAAACAAAACGACGTTTTGGAGAGTAAGGTTATGAGCCTCGACAGCGAATTAGAGGAGGCTAATGCGGAAATTCGTGAACTGGGAATTCGAGAGGAGTCGATCAGGAACAGCAACAGTAATGGATCAGGTGGGGAGGCGATGGAGACACCCATCCTGCACGGGTCGCAGTTTTCCAGTCTTGATCGGCTCATTGAAACGAATCCAGCGCCTCTTTACGCGAATGATGGCGAGGATGACGATGATAATTATGATGTTAGTGACGATAACAAAAGTACTAATTACAGTAATGATAATAATGATAATATAAACAGAGACTACGAAAATAGTGGTGTTGGCGAGGAGTTTGGTTCCGGAGACTACAACAGTAATGCCAACGACGAGAGTGAAAGATACGGTTTCACGGGTGAAAACATTGCCACCACATCTCTCCCACCATCTTCAGTGATTCGAAAGCAAACTCCAACAGTGAATCCAATAAACGATGAATCTGAGACTGCCTTTTTCGAGAATCTCCGCAAGAAAACGCTCCTTGCGTCCACTGCCACTGATATGATGGGGTTGCAGAACAAAAACCGTGACCAATCTCGCACTATAGCTGAGTTAAAATCGAAGTTACAAACCACTCTTGCCGAGAAGCTGCGCATCGAAAGAGAATTTCAGCTGTACCGGCAAAAGCAAATCGGCCGCTTCACTGCGTTCGATATACGGCTGGAGGAAACGATTAGAACTGTGGGGGAGAGTAGAAAGCTAATCGATGACAAAACAAGCGAGAATGATGCGCTGCGGGGAAACTGTGTCTCTCTCCTTACCGAAATTGAAGGAAAGCGAAATGCGATAAAGAAGATGCAAGCTTGTAGCGGCAAGATAGCCGGCGGTCTGTCTACCGTAAAGCGGGAAAATGTCAGGTTAGAGGAAGAAAACCGACGCCTTAGGCGGGAAAACGATGAGTTCAAATGCCGGGACGGAGACTTTCAAAAGGAGAGGAGAAAGAAAATTGAGCTCAGAAAGCAGTGTGAGGAATTGCTCAACATTTTGGAAAAACAACAGGAGATCATCGTTAGGCTCAAGGAGGAGAAAAATGAAATCGTAGTAGTCAAGAGCGAGCCGAGTGTGATGTTATCTCCAATTCCTACGTCGCCGGCGCCAAAAACCCAAGGCACATCGCCCAAAGAGCAGAGTGCTCAAGCTCTTCTCAAAAAAGAGCTCGTGGAAGCAGCCAAGTTTAGCCGGCGAGTTTCGATGCTGCCGATCTGAATGGAATAAAAGAGATAAACGAGAGTGTGTAGGTAGAAAATTAATTTGCAAGAACCTTTCTCCCTTGCTTTTCTCTACTCTGTTAGTATTCTAATTCTTCCCCCTGTTCGATGCCTCTCTCTGCTTCAGCACTAGGTAGTTGTAGCACGCTACTTGGTCCCTTATCTTCAATTTAAGGTGGTACGCCTTGAAAAAATCTGCATTGTGTTTCTCCAGCTGACTATAGGCCTGCAGCGTCACATTAGGGGGGATATTCTGCTGCTGAAGCCTCGATACAATCTGAGGTATGGTGAGAAAGTAAGGGAGTAGCTCTTGAATTTTCTTCATTGCCTTAACGACATTGGCATCTGTCTTCGTCTTCTCTCTCCTCGCTGATGTCGTAGCTTTTGACTGCGCTGGAAGGTTTTTAGTTATAAATTCTTCTGGGATAGGATTTCGTTCCTGAACCGCTTCCCTCATGAGACCATCCCCCATCGATTTTTCTACCGCAAACATTGTTTCTGAGTTTTTGAGGGGGGGGGTGCTGGCTGGGGGCTCGTTTTTCGTTGAATCTCGGTTTTCTTGCATGAATTCAATAAATCAAATTTTCTTGAAAGTCGGAAGACGGAAGACGCTTTCGAGCTTGGAAGAAGCAACTCCGGCTTCATAATTAGATGCCTTAGGCTCAATTATACCCCTATAAAATACGCATACTCATATCATTAGACCGTGCCTCAACACAGAAACGGCGATTATCGTGATCCATGCTTGAATATCACGCAGGCAGTTCAAACCTTTGACACTAGGGCCCCTCCAAAGCAGTAAGAGGAGCAAGATCAGACCGCGGCAAGACGATGGTCAAGTCGTCTCCGCTGTCACCAAAGTCAGAAGCGGCGGTTCGGGGTAGAAGATCTTCGGTGAAGGAAGTGGCCAGTACCTTTGATACCAACCCTGTCCCGAAGGGCACAAGCCCTTCCAACAGGGAGCTTGTGGAGCAGGCAAAATGCAAGACCCCCCCGACAACAGCACAGCAGCAACAACAAGATACAACTGCCGATCAATCGGTCAACACACCAAAAACTATGAAGGCTATCGAAGATGGTGCCTTCAAAACCCCTCAGCTGCTCTCAAAGAAGCAAGCTCTCCTCCTTAGTGCTAAAAATAAAAACAACGGAAAGCCACCTTTGAAGCCCCCTCCCCCCCCGTCTCCGCCACCCTCGTTTGTGAAGAAGCAAGCTGTTAGGGCGACCTCGATGGACGGAACCATTAGTGGTAATAATGCTAGCAGAAGCAATGCCCTGAAAACCAGTGAACACAGCTTAGCGACTGTAGAAGTGGCCGCTTACGAGCTCTTTGACAAACGAGTGATGGATGCTGTAAACGGGTGGAAGGAACAATACGTGGAGGAAGGCGACGAGAAGGAAGCTTCTACTATTTCTATTCGCGAGGATGACTATGATGGAGATGTTAGTACTGCAACACCTCGAGTACGATCCAAGCCACAATCAACGCCCGATGATGGCGATGGCAGCAGCACTGGTAACGATCCCCTGTACTCATCTTTGTCAGAGTCACTGTGGGGTGGCTGGCGTTCTTTCCGCGACGCTGTCAGAAACGAGGCACAGAATGCTGCCGTGAGCCTGTCCGAGAATGGGTCAGACCTCACCACACTGCTAAAGAGGACAGAGGAGCAGGCAGACGCAGATGCAGCTGCGATTAGTGCCGCCGCTGTAGCAGTGGTTAAAGTAACAGACAAGAGGATGCCCGGAGCGTTGGCGGAAGTCGTCAGGGGTTTGAGTGTGGCGCATACAAAACAAGTGGACAGAGAAAAGGAACGGCGGCGAAAGGCGGAGATTGGCTTGGAGCGAAGTATAGCGGACAAGGTCCGTATGCGCCGCGGTATTGACGAGGAAGGAACGCTGGGGGCGAGGCTGGGAGCCAGCGAGAAGGAGATTGAGGAGTTGAAGGCTAGGTGTGAGAGATTTTCAGATATTATTAAGCTCAAGGAGAGCGAGCTGGAGGGGTTGACGAAGGTCTTGGCACAGTACCAGGAGGGAAGCAGGAGCGGCAGTCCCAATAGTTATCTTTACCAGAATTACAATACCAATAATAATAACTACCAGGTAATTCCTATGAGCATCAGGAAGACATTGAGGGAGGTGGCAAATGAGGCACCTAGTGACAGCCCGTTGAAGACGGGAGAGTTTTGGAGCTGGCTTGAGAACGATGCCACGCAGCAAACGATAGTGATGCCCGAGTCTTCCAAGAGCCCCGAAAGCGCCCGGAAATCAGAAAAATCTATGGAAATGAGCAACACGACGTTCGACACCTTCGATACTTTCGATGGAAATCAGATGAAACACGACATTGAGGGACTTTTCTCTGATGAGTCTATCAAATCTCCGGCAAGAATCGAAAATCCCTCGGCAGAGCTAGCGCAGAAGTCGTCTTCAGTAAAGTCGAAGTTTAGCAGCCCTGTTTCGGGTAATAAAAGCAACTCGAGGATAAGTATGGACAGCAGCATAATGCAGAGTCCCACCGGAATTAGCCACGCTAACGAACTCGCTAAAGGCAGTGCAGACCTCAAAGAACAGCTCAGGCAAATGTGGGAAGCGCAAGAGAGTGTGGGGGGGGAAGGAGAAAGTGAAGGGGTGGCTAGAGGGCTGGCTTTCGATGACGAGGTCGACAACGAAAACGACAACGACAACGACAACGACAACGACAACGACAACGACAACGACAACGACAACGACAACGACAACGACAACAATAATGTCGGCAATATCGACGACGCTGACAATATTGTCGTCAGCAGCAAAGCTCCTTATGGTGAAAATATGATGATCGAGGGAGATGATGGTAACGGAAGTCCCACCCCCTCTTTAGCACAGACGTCCCAAACGGACTCGAACAAGAGCAAGCACCAGCATATGCGAGACGATTCCTTGCTTGCAAAGACGGGTATTTTGGAGAAACAGAATGTGGAACTTGAGCTCAAAATCAAGGCTAGCGAATATGAAATCAAGGATCTCACGGAGAAGCTCCAAAGTGAATTGCTTAAGGTTAAGTCCTGCAACGACATAATTATGGACCATGAGCGCAAACTCATCAAATCAGGAAAGGAATACGAGAGTGAGCGCGCGAAGCACTTAGACAGGACGAGGGAGCTTGAGAAGGAGCGAGAGCAGCTACAGAAAATTGTAGAAACTATACGAAACGAAAACGAAGAGCTCGCTCTCAGGAACAAGCAGATCATGAAAGGTAAGTGGGGAAAAAGACGGGTTGGAAGGTCGTAGGGGTGTATTCATTCAAGGTGATGCTAACGTGCCAGTAAAATCATTGCTCTTGGTGGCGTAGACATGAAGGGTTTGGAACAAATCCGGAAGCAGCAGGTGGAGGAGGGACGAGCGAAGAGCACAATAAGAATGAAAACAGAAACGAAACCAGAGAAAGCGGGGGAAGGAACCTTTGATGCAGGGCTGAAAAAGGGAAAAGAAGAGAGCTTGGTTATGATCAGAACGATAAGCCAGGACCTCACTGCAGCGGAGAAAAAATCCGACAGTTTGCAGAAAGAAGTGAGCAAGCTTAACAAAGTGATCAAAAAGTACGAGAAGACAATTGAAGAATTCAAAAAGAAATCAATTGAGCGGGTGATGGAAGTGGAGAGGGTAGTGTCCACTAGCGGAGTTGTCGGGGAAAATATGAGGAAGTTGAAGGGGGGCTACACACTTTGGGATCTGATATCGGCATGTTGCTTTACAGCCGTGACGTTGGTATGTGCAATGCTTTGTGGGAGTGGTGATGGGGGTAGAACAGTTCTGTTATCTGCAGTGTTCGGTGGACTCATCATACTGATTGGCTCGCTCGGATTATTAGGAATGCGAGCTTCCCCCCTCACAGAGTGAATGAATGATGATGATAAATGTTGCCATGTTTCTGTAGCACAAAACTTGCATCTGCCCACTGTTGTTTCGTTACTTTTAATTTGTATTTTCTTGTTCCTGGCCGTCTGCATTAGGATTAAGTCCCGGTATCAAGGTCCCAAGCTCAAAGTCCAATTCATTGACAGGCAACATACTCCTCGGCGCCTTGGGTCTACTTCCGGCCGCCTGGGCCGCCGCTTTCTTCTTCTCTTCCGCGGCCTTGCGATCCTTCTCGTCCTCGTCCCTTTTAGCCGACTCCTTCGCGTTTTTGTCCGTGCCACTGTCCTCACCAGGCTGCTCCGAGCGTGTGTTAGATGTGATGGTAAAGCGACAGACAATGTAATAGAAAATAGCTGGTGCGCTTTGTTTTTCGCTCGCTGTGCATCATCGTACCTCAGGAAACATAAATTCGGGCCCAGCAGGAGGTGGCCTGAAATTATCCTTGGCGTCCCTCAGGCAGCCGAGCACATCAGAAGGACTATCTGGATTCAAGCAGCCTGCCCTCGACGCCACGCTACTGGGCAAGAGGCCCAGTGCGGCCCTCATAAACACGTTCGTCTCGGTCTCGCTTCGGATGGTCGATGGTACGGTGCACTTCGATGAGGTAACCTGGGTCAACTTCTCGGCGATTTGCTTGTTGTTCGGCTCCATTGCAAGCCCAAAAGTCAAGTTTGCACGTGTATATTCATGGCCACAGAAAACTTTAGTGTTTGCAGGAAGCTGAGACAGAAGGATCATCGAGTTCGCCATCTACAATTTGAGATTGTGTTAGTCGGGGATTAGATATAGTATTTTTTGACGCTGAGGGCACAAAAAAACGTTTATCCCCTCACCTGTTTAGCATTTCCCTCAAACAGTTTCCCGCAGCCCCCATTGAAAAGAGTGTCACCAGTGAAAATACAACCTACGGCTCCGCTAACGCGGTCGGTTATGTAATAGCTAAGGTGTCCATTTGTATGCCCCTGCGTGAGCAGGGCACGGACCTTGACTGTTCCAATTTGCATTTCATTGTAATGACCTAATGCAATGCTCAAACCTTTCACATTATCCATTTTGCTCCCAACAATCTCACAACCCACACAATGCTTAATGATTTCCATGTTCCCCTGGGTATGGTCCCAGTGGTGGTGAGTACAGAGTATGTGCGTAATCCTCAGTTTCATCATATTTGCTCGACGCAGCACAACAGATGCATCACCAGGGTCGATTACAATGCAAGTGGCCAGATCAGGGTCGCAAAGGGGGGCGGAAGTGGGAATTATGTATGCATAGTTATCTTGCAGGACACGAACTGGTATCACATTCACCATGCTGATATCCACAACACAGGAGGCTGTGTCTCTTCAGTGGGAGGGGGGAAGGTCCTTTGAAAAGGCACTCCGTTTCCCGCTGGCTGGGTAGAAGAATCAGAAAAGGAATCTATTGACCGATATGATATTGGCTCTCTCGCAGCCGCAACTTCAGGATACAGCTAGGGGGCTTTTCGAGGATAAAGGATTAGAAATTGTTTTAGAAAACCTGACAAAAAAAAAAATCGTCGAGAGAGGGAAACATCTTTGTTCCAAGTTCACACAAACAAACGAACATTGTCATCCGGAATCCATTTCTCAAAGCGTATTGTTAATCTATTTGGGTTTTTTTAGTATTGAAGATCACCAGGAGAGTTCTAACAAAGCCCACGCGAAGTGAGAATTGAGAATAGTGAAGATGCTTTCCTTTGTATCCAGAATTGATAATCAGCGCCGTGAAAAGTCTGGCCGAAAGCGATCGCGCCGAGAGCAACCCATTGCTCTCTCATCGCAAAAACCCGCGCCAATATCAACGCCCGTGCAGATGGGAATGTGCGGAGCAATCGTTTTGTGTTCATTGGGGTTGGTTATGTACGCCAAGAGGGGACAGAAACAACTTGAAGTAGTTGGAAAGAATTTGGATAAGAGGAAGGTGAGAACGCGAACGCATTGAGGTCGTATTGCTGTGTATTGTTCGTGGGTTGTTACTCATTTAGTCCCCCCACCTTTTGTCTCTACTTGCTTGCCTTTATAGCCTCCCACGAAGGAGGAGCTCCTGGCGCGCACGAAGAATAATTGGGAGAAAGACGACCTTTAAAGATTGCAATTGAAAGAGGCAATGTTGGAAGATGCATGTTAAAGGAGGCAATGTACTTGAGAAGACCAAAATAAAAAGGTAGATGATTGATGACGATGACATGATTTTATAAGCCAAATGCAATCTTGCAGCTACATAAAAACGTTAAACAAACTCGCACATCTCGCACATCTCGCATGTCTAGCACATCCCCCCCTACGAAGTCAACACAACTTTATTCCGTCCCATGCAATTCAATTCAATTCAATTCTCCTCAAAGCAAGGCTCGACACTAACGCTGTCTGCTATGCTCCCCAATTCAGTCCAGTTCGCGCCGTCGCCGTCGCCGTCGCCGTCGCCGTCGATATTGATTTGTCCGAATATTTCCCAGAAGCCCTTGGTGATTCCGCCCCTGACTTCGAACACCTTTGTGCCTCCAATACCGTCTCCAACGTGGAGATAAGCCTTTCCGCTCTCGTGAACGGTGATTTGTCCGTACTTTCCGGATGGAGTTCCAATGAGCTCATTGTCGTATATATCTCTTCGCCCCTGCTTGCCTCCAAGTCCTTGCTGGCCCATCTGCAACGGAGCAGCCAATCTCTCCCTGTGCTGTTGCTTTCTCTCCTCGAACCCTCCTCGTGCATCCTCGCCCTCGCCCTCGCCCTCGCCCTCGCCCTCGACTCCGAAAACTGCTGGCAACCTCGTGGGGAAGCTGAAAGTGAGTAGCTTTTCGACATCGGAGGGTTCCCGGTCGAAGGGAGGCACCTCGACCACTTCGTCTTGGCCGGGCTCGAATTTCACCTTGCCGCTACTGACAGGAGCTACCGACGGTGCAGATGCGTCTCCGTCGTCCACGGGTTTGCAAGGCAGTGAAACGGGTGCAAACGCTGCATTGACTTCTTTCACAGTGAGACCAGAGAGCACCTTCCTACCTGAGTTGGCACCATCTTCGTCGGAGGAGGATTCACCTTGAATGTCACCTCCATCTTGAATGTCACCTCCATTCATATTCAAGGAGTTAACAATGTCGTTCTCACTGTCATTGTCGCTTTCGCTATCAGTGTAGTAAACCAAATCCTTATCAGAACGGGGTTTCATGGTTTTCTTCTTCTTGGGTGCCGCTGCCGCTGCCGCTGCCGCTGCCGCTGCCTCTCTTTGCCTTGCAGGGATTTCCTCAAAATCGCTAGAGGAATCAACATCCATTCCCTTCTTTTTTTCGTCGTGGTCGTCATCATCTGAATCCTCCAGAGCCTTTGTCTTGGTCTTCTTAGTCGTCGTCTTGTTGCCCGTGGTTTCAAGGCTACTGGTATCGTTCTTTTCCGCGGCCGGCGCGTGATCTTCGAACATTAAATTTTCATCATCGTCGTCTTCCATAACAGCTGATGATAATTGCGGTTTCAGGCGAGACTGCCCTACCAGGCGGTCCTTTGCAGTGAGCGAACCTCCGACCTTTATTGCCCCTTTCTTTGGACTCGAGACTGGTGAGCTTGCTCTCTTGCTGTTACCGCGACGACTCGAGGGGCCTTTTCTTGTCGACGACTTCGCAATCTTAGGGGGGTCATTTTTGGAGGAATTGTTGCTCGGAGAATTGTCTGTAGCAGGTGTGTTTGCCGGCGAAGCCGGTGTAGAGTTCGTCGGGGATTGAGTCGGTGACTTCACCCGCCGCCGATTCGGCTTGAATTTAGGGGCCATCGTAGCAAGTGGGGGGTGAGGGTGAGGTAACCAAGAAAATCGCGAGAACAAATTTAAGCAGACACCAAGTTTTACCAGTTGTCTGCCGTGTGGTGCCGACCCGTCTGATCTCTAAATCGTTGATGGTATATGTGAGAAATAAAATCGTTCAAGTACAGGTTAGATATAATCAAAGGGGTGATTTTACCCACAAAATTGTTGGGTTAGGGACCCTACACGATTATTTCCGCCCACTTTTTCTTTTTTCTTTT
>Ga0115554_1000825_pt1 | contig 21878 bp, 14 predicted proteins | sample COGITO_mtgs_1104_3_FD_87283 | JGI IMG/M metagenome (GOLD analysis project Ga0115554, IMG submission 87283) | Pelagic marine microbial communities from North Sea - COGITO_mtgs_110404 | ecosystem: Environmental > Aquatic > Marine > Epipelagic | place: Germany:Helgoland, sampling site Kabeltonne... | reverse complement strand
TCTAAAGGCGACACCGTCCTCGTCCACGCCACCGGCGTCGTTTCGCAAACGAACACAAAGTTTTGGTCGACCAAAGACGAGGGGCAAAAGCCATTCCAGTACCAAGCCGGAGTCGGGGCGGTGATCACCGGGTGGGACCAAGGGTGCTTGGGAATGCGGTTGGGTGAAGTGCGAGCGTTGGAAATCCCCGCGGACGAGGGGTACGGGCAAGGTGGGTTCCCCGCGTGGGGGATACCGCCGGGAGGGACGTTGCAGTTTGAAATCGAAGTGTTGGAAATCAATGGAGGGAAGTGATTGTCGTGATGATGTTAACGAAGGAGAGAGAGTGTATAGTAAACACGCACACGTATAAATATGCAAACGTATAAATGTAGTGCGCATCAATCTTACCCCTGCTCTGCGTTCCTAGCGAGCGAACGACGCAGAGAGAGAGACCGAGCCCTCTCTCTCTGTTTACAAATTCCCCTACCAAATTCTCCATTAAAAGGCGCAAGATGTCCAACGAAGAAGAAGAAGAGTGGCGGAAATACAACATCCACGACGCGCGATCCCTCCCCACGCCTTCTCATTCAAACGAGGAGTATTACGTGTACCCGTTCGACGACCGAAACAAAAGCGACCCCGACGAGTTGCCCCAAACGACGAGATGCGAGGCGAACTTTTGCAGCGCGGAGGATATCGGTACGCATTTGTGTAGCGGAGATATGTTTACCTAAATGCACTCACGTTCTAACTGTTTTCTTATCCACTTTTGCGCTGACACGTACTCTCTCTCTCTCTCTCTCTCTCTCTCTTAAAAGCGCCGCACATCCAACAACTGGAACAGTTCATGGCGGGGAACTTCTCGCGAGAAACCAACGGGAAGTACTTCGCGCTCGTGGAAGAACACTGCGAGAAGATGAAGATGAAGTTGAAGAGAAAAAAGAAGGAGGAGGAGAAGGAGGATTCGGATGATGACGATGATGATAACTCCGAGCTCGCGTTTGAACGAAAGAATCACCGAGAACCACCGGATGTGATTAATCCGTGCGGGAAAGAATGGAACGCGGGGGATCTCGCGTACAGATGTCGAGATTGTCAAAAATCGAGCAGTTCGAGCGTATGCGCGCCGTGTTTTAAAGAGAGCGACCACGTCGGGCACGACTTTACGATTTACCGTTCCGAAGCCGGTGGGGTGTGCGATTGCGGAGATTACGAAAGTTGGGCGAGTTCGGGGTGTTGTTTTAGGCACGGTGGGACGTCGCGTGCGAATGATGAGAAGGAGAAGATGAACGACGTCGAGGATGACGGCTTTTTCGAGGAGGACGAAGAAGAGGAGGACGAATTTTGGGATTCGGCGTCGGAGGATAGACTGTTACGGGTTCGTCTAAAACAGAAGAATGTGTCTGAGAGCACGCGACAGAGAAGGATGTCTGGGGAAGAGCTTTTTCATAGGTACTGGTTGAAAGATGAGCGACGTAAGTTTCGAACGGCAATCGCGTTGGATATCGCGGTGAGGAGATTAGTTTTAGCCGTGAAAAACACGAGGCGATTAAAGATACGGTACGCCGAGTTGACACAAGCGGTTCGTTTTCGGGAGGATGCGAACACGAGTTTTGGAGAATTTGAACCAATCAACCGCGACGATGGTATGGTATACACCGCGAAAGAGAAACAATACGTAGTGAAGAAGGTCGCGCCATTCGTCGTTTCGAACGATAAATTTCCTTTTTGTTTCTACCGTAATGAGAAACGGGCACGATATGAAGAGCATGAACAGCGCTCGCGTCGAGAGGCGTTTCGGAGCGCGAGTAATCGCGCGATGCTGCTGAACGAGCGCGTTCCGCGTGCGGTTTTGGAGCAACTAGAAGAGATTTCCGTCGCTTCTTCAGTTTTGACGGGAGAGCATGCGGACGAAAGCGGATCCAACGCGGACGATGCAGAACTACACGTTCAACTCGATCCAATGAAATATGACGGTTTATCGCCTACTGCGCGCATGCAAAAATTAGAATCTATGCGTGACGAATATAGGGTTATAGTCGAACGCATCCGAATAGAGCGAACGGCCGCGCTGGTCATCGCACGCTGGTTGATGCATCAATTTGCTGATTCTGACATAGTCGAATGGAAAGAATGTTTGGCGATGGCTTTTATTTCCTCACCGTTCGAGAAATATGCGATGAAGGATAGCCGAATAGATAATCCAGATTTGCAGAATGATCCGAATATGGATTGGAAGACGAGAATGCGCCTCAGTAACGTTCTTCTCAAAAACGGTTGCGAGAACGACCACGGTCATTTATCATCTGTTCAGAAAGAGCTTGAAGATTCGATTGCTGTTCAACAGATGTGGCGAGACATCGCGCACGTGCACGCAGAAATTGAAGATTCAATGGAAGAATGGCTAGAGGATGTATCAATTAGAACGCGGGGGAGATCCAGTAACACTCACGAAGACGAGGAGAAAGGCGAGAAGTTTCAAGATTGGGGACGCAAAAAGTGGAAAAACTGCTGGTATGAACCCCGTTACGACAAAATTGAACGAAATCAATTAAAAGCGAATTGTATGAACTCGCTATTTGTTATAATGCATGAGATGAGCGAAACTCCCGATGGTGAGGTATATTCTGACATTGTGAGTATTTTTCTGAAACTCATCGTTTCGAGCGCATTTTTGCAAATGTACTACGCGCATGGTAAAAGCGAATCTTACGGGCAAAATCGCTTCAAATGTCACGTCGAATTTGAATCGTTGGGTGAGTTCAGAACACACTTCTTCAAAATATACATGCATATGTATTTTGATCTCTCCCACGTTGGTTTCATGTTCCCGTGGTCGTCTTTGAAACCTTCCGTATCGTCCGAAACCTTCCGGGGACGCCGGAAATACGACCGAATTCGAGCCGATCTTCTCGATCGAATAGGCGTGCAACTCTTCGCTTCTTCTTCGCTTCTTTCTGCGGTTAACGATTCGATTCGTTACGGAACGGTCGAAAATTACTCATCTGCAAACGAGAAGGAAACCTGGTTCGACTTGTTCTGTACGCACCAGCGATTATTATGGTCTGTGAAGGCTTTCGTTGACGAAGATTTGCGTAACCTGCTAAAAAATCCAACCTGGCACGTGGATCATCCATGCACAGAGAGCTGGGAAGAAAATGTGAGATCGTCGTATGTTGGACTCGCTAACAGACCTATATCAGATTTGAGAAACTTCGCGATGAATTCTACTTCGAATGCCATTAACTTTGTAAGCGGCGATCACTTACTCTTTGAATTCTTCGAGGAGATGTTTATGTTTGGGAGCAACCTCGTCGAGCCGGTCATCAGAGCACACGAAAGTCACGTTGGACGCGAGAGCGAGGAGTGGTTTAATATCGTCGCACTCGAGTTTAACTTAGTACAGATGTATAAAGATATATTGCACAAAGCTCTGTTGGATCCTGCATCGGATGAGCACGGGGGTATTGACATTTCTCAGGAGGGCGATGATATCGGCGAAAGAAGAAATGCGTGCGCAGAACATTTGAGACTGCGTCACATTCTGTACTTCTTGAAAGCAAGAGTTGTCAGCTCAGTGCAAAGGGTCTATACATCAGACATAGAAGGATCAAGGAACGAGATTGACGCGCGAAATCCGCACGCGCCGCATTTGCGATGTCTCGATATCACGATACAAGCTTTGTACGATTATTATTCTCGGAATTTGGAAATGAGATCCAATGTGAAAGAAAGTATCGCGCGCATGTGCGAAGAATTTTTCCGGAACGATTCTTCTTTAGACGACAGAAAGGCTTTCGGCAAAGATTTATTACCTACCGGTATGTTCAACCATACAACGGCATTTAATCTGGGCGAATGCTCGGATAAATGGGCAGTTTTTCAAGAGAACGGCATAAATTGTTCAGAAATAATCGCTCTTCGCGTTTCTGACATATTACATTGGAGCTTCCAAGTCAACGCACGCGCGTGGATACTCAACGGCGACCAAATGAGACTGTATTCTCACACGTATTCAGTCGGCAACTTTAAGTTCGTGTCCAGGTTTTGCGATATTAGTTTATTGGGAAAAGTATTAACGTTTTCGCCGAGGAAATCTATTCTCTTTGCGGTGGAGATATTTTTGCTCCGCGCCGCGGACGTTGGCTATCGATTTAGCGGACCGAGCACCCACCCATACAGGAGCATTCATGAACTTATGGAGAGATTAATAACCGAAGGAAAAGGAAAGGGACCTCCTGCGCGCATCCAAGAACATTTTCCCTTCGCGTGCGCTGGTCTGTTGTTAGAACCAGAGAAGGCGGTAATGTGCTTACGAGACGCCATGAATATCTTGGCTTATTTCGCAACTCGGCAAACCCAGTCTCTTTTCTGTTTCGACACAGAATGCGAACGCGTTGAAAATTCAATCATTCATACCGTCGCATTAAAAGAGTCTGCGAGAACTGGGCCAACGTACTCAAATATTCAATCTAGATTATCAGTGTCCCAAGCCACAGAGAAAAGTTTAGACGAGTATCTCGAACGTTTGTGTATCGTCAAGAAACCGTCGACATCGGCATTAGAACAACAGTCTGAAACATCCGCATTTTCAATGAAGGTCACGTATGAACTGAAAGAAGAGATCTGGGCAAAATTCAACGCGTTCCACATCGATTACACGGACGAAGAACGCGACGCGGCCAAAGCGAATGCGATTCGAAGAAACTCTGATTGGACGCCTATCAGTGAGTCTTCCGCACCATCCCATGAGTTTGATCACTCTGCTTTCAAGTTTCGATTTAGCGTAAGCCCCGTTATTGCGTATATTTGCTCGTTGTCTATACGGTTGGCTGCGTTTAACGAGGACCAAAATCCGATTTACGATGACGTAGCGCTTGCGGCGTTTGTAATCTTGGACGATGCCATGCGCAATATTTCTTCGCAGCTCACGACATCGTCGAGACTAGACATTTTAAAGAAGTTTGACGAAGCTATCGATGCTCACATCGAGGCTAGGGGATTGTCGAGTGAAGGTGATGAAGACGTCGCGATGAGTGAACTCAAAATATATGCGAAAGCGTGCGACGAGTATTTCAACGAAGATCTCGAAACTTTGAAAGACGGCTTCAATTCTAGCACGCTTGAGCTCTTTTCAAGAATTGAGGATACCGAACCCGCGTTTATAAGTGACTGCGAGCTACATTCTAGCTCTAAATTTGGTACGGGTGTGCCCGAAATCCCAGAGCAACTCCGCGCGAGTGAAATAGAGGTTGTTCAAAATTGGTCGCAACTGTGGCATGACTACGCTTCAGCTAAGAGAGAATGCATCGAGTTTATCAAGTACCTCACCTACGACAAGAGCTTGAGAAAACCGCGTTGCAGTGAAATAGGTACAGATAGTTTGGATCGCTTAATACGAGAATTAGGAGAAACTATCGATATTTGGAAAGAGAAAAAACGGTCAGCGAGAACACTGAGAGACTACCGATCATCGTTTTGTGAAGCGGTGTACCTTCTCACGACAAGGCAAGAGAGGAAAAATTCGAACGAAGATATTTTACGGCGAACTGCGATAAAAGTAGCGAAGAGCATGCGAAAGAATAATCATCTGTGTCTTATAGATGTGCAAACGTATAACGACATCGCGCATCGAACGGGTGCGTTTGCCGGCGATGGATCCAATCCATCCTCCTCCTCCTCCTCCAATGAAAGAGAACGCGACGGAAACGACGACGACGAAAATTTGAAACAAGAAAGGAAGGCGCGACTCAAGGCACGACAGGAGCAAATGATGAAAGAAATGCGCGAACGACAGAGAAAGGCTTCGCAGGCACTCGGTATAAGCGACGACGATGAAAATAGCGCCGAGAAGAACGATTCTACCAATATTTCATCTTCTCCTTCTTCCTCTTTGGTACAACACGACGTATGCGCTGGTTGCGGTAATGCCATAAATAAGGATGAATTTGACGCGTGCCTTATCGCAAAGTTCATGCTGGTGAATCACGCAGATGTATTGAAACGAAATGAATTCGATCGCCGTATAAAGCAGAGTGGTGAGGACTACGACCGTGGCATTTTGAAGGAAAGGATGTCTCGGTTCGATGACGAATTTTCTGATATGGCTAATGAAATCATGCACGACACGTGTTTGTCCGTCGAGACGGGTGGTCTCATCGCTCAATCTTGCGGACATAAAATGCATTTAAAATGTCTTCGAAAACACAAAATCGCCACTGGGGCGCAGGAACCAGGACTAGGTGCGGATTTGGAGAATCATCAAAGTATGGTATTTGTCAAAGGTGCGAACGTGTTCGAAAATACCACTCCCCGTACGGAGGATTTTAGTCCTGAAGAAAATACTCTCTGGGCAAACGGAGAAGAGCGCAGGAGACAAGTCTTTATCAGGCGCGAAGGCGGTTTGGTCCATGGACAGTTTCACTGTCCTACGTGTCGCCGCGTCTCGGATTGTGCTATTCCAATCCTTGAAGATCAATCAAAATCATCAAGGGGTGCAGTGGACGTGAGCGATATGTGCAATATGGAGCGCGTGTTGTTAGAACGTGAACTCGTCGAATCAATATTTTGCAACCTGGCCTCGGCTGACTACGGAGGCTGGTTGCATCTCTCTTCTTTTATCAAGGTTTACGGGCATTATTTTGTTTTTCGGCACCCACACATACAAAATGCGGCTTGGGACGACGTAGTTCCCATGGAAAACGAGTTGACGAGTTTGCAATATCATATTAATAGTATGGGAATGAAAGTTGAAGCCTACAGAGGTATTGCATTGGAAGATATTACCCGCTTTACGACACGAAGAGATTACAACGCGCTGTGGAAAAGTGCGATTGCCGGTATTTGCTTTTGCGAATTAGCCATGCGCCCGACACTGAGAGATGAAATTACTGTTGCGGGAGATGAAGCGAATAATTTGTCTATCGATGCCACGTGGTTGGCGTCGATTTCGCTTGCAAAATTGGCGTTCGCGTTTATGAATTTCTCATCGAGAGCTTCTAGCATGATACTACACGATAACGCATTCAACCTCAACCTCCATGAGCCAAATTCCGTGAGTGAAGAGGGTATTTTCCGTTTCATCAGCCCTTCTAAACGCAGATTATACCTGGTCCTTCGGCGCTTGGATCTTCTTGAAGCATCCGGTTTTTCTTGGCTTTTTTCCAAGGAAGAAAATTCTAATATGGAAGAAGAGTTGAACAACACGGATTGGAAAGTAATCGAGAGAAATACGGGTTACTCTATAGATCGAAATATATGTACTTATGCGCGCGTACTTGAATCAGGTGTTATGGAAGTTATGCATTTCCCTTCGTCTCGTCAGACGATGAGGTATCGGCAAGATACGCGTTCATCCTCAGTCAATACCTACCTCGCTGGTGAAAGTGTCTGGATGCTTAAAACGATGAACCGAGAAGAAGGGGAAAGTTATGAAGCGAAGGACAAGAATTTCGAAAAATATGGCATGGATCCGTTTCTCGAGTTTGTACACACGATGTTATGGTGTTTTGAAAGTATTCGCCAGGGATTCTCAATAAATGACGAAGAAGACGAAGAAATTTGGGACGTTTTCGATAAACTCCCCCAGCGCGAATCTTGGCCGCCAAAAAAATTTCTCGAAGAGGACGATATTGAAGAGTTTTTGACGCGATTGAGAATGGATATCTTGGGAGTTTATGTTAAGGGGGTATTTGTTATTGATGAGAAGAAAGAAAATGTCTTTATTTTGCGCGAAAATTTGGACTATTTATCTTCGTTACACTTTCGAATGGGCGCGGTGATTGACGCTGCGAAAGTTTCGACTAAGAGTGGTGAGGCTGGCGGCGAAAGTTCAGTTCGAATCAAAATGCCAAGAAAGTACGACGTTGGCGGTATCAATAATATACTTTCGTGGGCGCTAGAAGACGTGTTTGGTTCCAAAACGCACCCAGAAATCACCGTCGCGTCTTACAAAGAAATTGAAGAAATCTGCGAGAAAAAGAAAAGGTACGACTCGAACACCTTAAAAGCGCCTTCTCTGGTCAAACCGCCGAAACGTCACGAAGACCTTCTCCTCGCCTCGAAAGAGCCGTGCAAATGTTGTCAACGCGTCCCAGAAGTCGCTGCCATGTGTTTACTCTGCGGTGATATCTTCTGTGCCGCCGATGAGCTCTGCAACCCGGAATTGTGCACACAGCGTGAGGGCGACCCAAACACCAACGAACGCAACCTCACGCCCTTCGATGTCATAGCGCGCAACAACAACCGTAACCTACGCGGCAAAGGTGAATGGGGTCTCTACAAACACGCGCGCCTCTGCGGCCAACGCACGTGCGTCTTCGTCCTCCCGCATCTCACCAAAACGTTGATCCTGGACGATCAATACGCGCGAATGTGTCCGTCCTTATACGTCGACGCGCACGGCGAAGAGGACGAAAACGGCCAGAGAGGCGTCCGACTCTTTCTCGTGGAGCAGAGATTCAACGTCATAAATAACGCCTGGAGAACCGGCGCGTTGGTTTTCCAAGGCGGGTCTTCGCCCGTCTTGAAAGGACAACGGTCCATGGCAAAGCAGTGGTAATAATTTGTTAACAAAAAATCCACACTTTTCCCGCCAAAAGAAACATGAAATTCTAAAAGAAAAGAATATCAAACATCATCAAACGACATGGCCTCCTCGTTCCCTCCTCCTCCTCCCTCAAAGTCGTTGGCCTCGTCGTTGCCCCAAAAAGATGACGACAGTACCACCAATAAAACGTTTTATTCCTTCCCGTATTCCCCTCCGTACGAGCAACAAATCCAATTCATGTCGAAAGCGTACGAGTGCTGCCGGAACGGAATTCCAATCGGCGCGTTCGAGTCACCCACGGGGACGGGGAAAACCTTGTCGATTTTATGCTCCGCGTTGACGTGGATGGAAGATCGGAACAGGCTTTTACGCGCGGGGAAAGTGGAGGAGGCGGACGGGAGAGTGAACGAGAGATTGGTATCATCGAAAGAAGGTGTCGAAGGTGAAGAGACTCCTCAAGTTTTAGGGGAGGAGGAGGAACCGGATTGGATGAAAAATTTCATCGACGAGAAGGAATCGAAAGAGGCGATGAACACGTTCGAGAAACGGATGAAGAAACGAGAGGAGACTATGAAGCGGATAAAATTAAGAGAGCAGAGAAAGTTGACCAGATTATCCGGGGAAGGAAGAGGAATGGAAGAAGAGGAAGAGAAGAGGAGGACGACGACGGTGAAGTATCGAAGCGAGAAGAAGCAAAAGAGGGATCATTTGAGAGAACATTTGTTTAGCGATGCTGGGAGTACTAACGAGGAAAGAAAGAGTCATGGGAAAGAAGAGACGGAAGAAGAAGAGCGGCATAAAGACCCCGAGCAGTATAAATTATACGAAGAATTGGAGTTTTTACCGTCCGATGTGGAGAACGAGGATGCGGAGAAGGACGATTTGGACGTGTTTTCGTCGGACGACGAGAACGATAAGGATTCAGATTCAGATTCGGAGAGCATGTTGCCGATAACGAGGATTATTTTTTGCTCGAGAACGCACTCGCAGTTATCGCAGTGTGTGTCGGAGCTGAAGAGGACGCGGTTTCGGGAGAGCGTTTCGTCCGCGGCGATCGCGTCGAGGAAACAGTTGTGCGTGAATCCGAAAGTGAACAACGGATTGATGTCTGCGCAAAGGATAAACGAGACGTGTTTGGATTTACGAAAATCATCAGCGAGTACTTCGGCGTCGACTACGAAAGATAAAGAGAAGAAGAAGAAGAAGAAGGGAGAGAAGAAGGAAAAAGGGTGTCCATACTTGGTGTCGCGGTCGAAAGCTACGCGGGCGTTGGCCGATCGCGCGTTAGTCCAGCCGCTCGATATAGAGGAATTATCTTCCATGGCAACAAAAACGAAATCGTGTGCGTACTACGCTGCAAGGCAAGCGTCGAAAAATGCGGATATTATATTCATGCCGTACGCGAGTCTTCTCGCGCCGGACACTCGAGACGCCTTAGGTATTGAGTTAGATCCGAAGAACACGGTGGTCATTTTCGACGAGGCGCATAACGTAGCCGATGCCGTGAGAAGCTCATCGAGCGCTTCGATGACGAGACGAGATGTGAATCGTGCGATTAGTATGATTGAAAACTACATCGATCGTTTCAAAGAGCGCTTGACGGCTGATAATTTACGCGTTTTGAAGGTTCTTTTGAGCGTGGCGAAAAGATTGGTGTCCGTTCTCACAATGAGTTCGACAGAGAAAGAAAAGAAGACGAATCGTAAAAAACTCTCGTCTTTGAACGATTTCTTGTTCAGCGCGAAACTGGACGACGTGAACGTGTTTGAACTGGTTCGTTTCTTGAAGCAAACGAAAATTGCGCAGAAAATTGCCGGATACGGCGAATACGTCGAGCAAATAAAGGAAAACGGCGTCGACGCCTATGGCACGATTGGTTCTGACGATCGTGATTGGAGCGGCGCTTGGGAAGGTGCAAAGACGGTCATCACGGATGTGCGAATGGAAACGCTCGATACCGACGCAGGTTTGGAAGCAAGAGTTGTTACAACAAAGAAGAATCAACACAGCGCAAACGTAGCCTCCGTTCACGCTATGGCAAATTTTATCCACGCGTTAGGATCGGAAGATGCCGATGGGCGCGTATTGGTCGAGAAAATGTACGGAACCGAAGAGGAAGAAAGTAGCGTCAAGTTTGTATTACTCGATGTCGCGTCGCGGTTCCGGGAGGATATCGTGAAGAAGTGCCGAGCAACGCTTCTTGTCGGCGGTACGTTAGCGCCGTTTGAAGAGTTGTTGACGCAACTCGTCGGGTATAAGGAAAGTGGTATTCTATCATCGAATGATGCAGATATTACATCTTCTTCGTCGCCTCTCTCTCCGTTATCTCCGAAACCGATGTTGTTTTCTTGCGATCACGTGGTGGATAAGTCGAACGTGCTCCCTCTTGCAATCGCAAAAGGACCGTCCGGGAAGACGTTTGATTTCACCTCAAAAAATTTGAAGCTTTGCGAAAACGATTTACTCGACGATCTCGGTCGATGCGTATTGAACCTCTCGAAAGTGTGCGTGAAAACAGGTGGTGTTATCGTGTTCTTTCCAAGTTTCTCGTTGATGGACCGATGCTTTCAGAGATGGCAGAGTAATAGCAACAACGCGAATACTGCCGACGCTTCTTCGATGTTGCAAATGATGCGCAAAGTCGGGAAAACTGTGTTGAAGGAACCTCGCGATAACGCGCAACTCGAACGCACGTTATTTCAGTTTTCGAGCGCGTGCGGAGGAGAAAATCCTACGTACGAGCTCGCCTCGAAGACGGGCGCTATTTTATTATGCGTCGTCAACGGAAAGCTCTCGGAAGGCATAAACTTCAAAGACAATCTCGGACGCATGGTGATCGTAGTCGGTTTACCGTTTGCCAACGTGAAGGACGAAGAGTTGAGCGCTAGGATGGAGTACCTGGATATTCAACAAAAGCAAGCCGCCAACAATTCTTCTTCTTCATTGACGGCTGGTCGAGCGTATTACGAAGCCTTGTGCGCCCGGGGCGTGAACCAAAGCGTCGGTCGCGCCATTCGTCACAAGGACGATTACGCGACTATGATTTTCTTGGATCAAAGATGGTGCGAGAAGGATAAGAGAAATACGACGACGACAACACAGAATACAGCGTTAGGAAAATATCAACAAACTCTTCCCGGGTGGATTTCGAGAGAATTAAAAGTTGTGGATGGAAATTTCGGTGAGGCGGTTAGACACGTCGCGCAGTTCTTCAAAGCGAAATGTAAAGTAAGTAGAGGCCCATAAAGTCAATAGAAGGATGTATTTTTTAAGGAGAGATGTACAGTAGAATAGTTTGTGGAAATTAGCGTATCAATATATGTGCGATTAAGTTTACTTACACATGCTAAGACATTTATATAGTTCTTATCAAGACTGGATCTTCTCTCCTTCTCCTCCTCCTTCTTCTTCTTCTTCTTCTAAATACAAAATTTTTAATTCGCTCTCCGCGGAATTCTTCAAATTCGTTCGAGCGTATTCCTCACTCTTCTTCTTTATGTTTAAAATATATTATTATTCACCTTCCTCGTCCGCTAACTCGCTCGTCCACAGGGTCAAGTTATCTCTCAACAATTGCATGATCAAAGTCGAATCCTTGTACGATTCGTCGTCCAACGTGTCCAAATCCGTAATCGCTTCGTCAAACGCCGTTCGCGCTAAAGCGCACGCTTTCGTCGGATCGTTTGAAATCTCGTAATGGAACACGGAATAGTTCAAAGCTAACCCCAATCTGGTCGGATGGGTCGGGTGTAACCCATTCTTCCCGCTCGCAATCTCCGACGCTTTCTCGTAACTCTCACACGCCTTCTCTCCCGCTTCCTCTCTCCCCGGCGACGCTCGAAACTCGCTCAAATATCGATAATAATCGCCCGACATTTTATGGTAAAACACCGAAGTCTCCGCCGCGTCCGCGCTTTCCGACTTTTCCATTCTCGGAATCAAACTCTCTTTCAACGTATCGATAATCTCCGCGCATATCTTCTCCAACTCCTCCTCAACTTTCGAGCGGTAATCGGTTATCTTCGCCGCGTTTTCGTCTCGTCCTTTCGTCTTCTCTTTGTCTTCCAACGCCGAGAGGATGCGCCAGGACGCTCGGCGAGAGCCGACGAAATTTTTGTACCCCACCGAGAGTAAGTTACGCTCTTCAACCTAAACCACGTAAGAAAAAGAGAACAACAACGCGTGAGTATATGCGCACATATGCGCGACAAAAAGTCGTTCGCGAAGCGAGAGAGAAAGGGATTGAAAAAAGAGAGAAAAATGCCCCAAAGCGAAGAAAAAACGGAGTTTTAGAAGAGTCGTGTGCCCTTCAAAAGTGTCTGCAATTTTTAACGTACCGTCAACTCAATATCCGCTATCCCGCACAGTTTCTTCAAAGCCACGATCATCTCTGCATTGTGTGAGTAGTATTGTGAGTATTGAGAAAGCAATGGTGTTAGTTTCTTTGCACGTATAAACGCAACCAAACGAAGCACGTTTAAACGAGAAAATGATGGAACAAAACGACCCGATCTGATGGTTCCAATTGAGCACAAATATATACACACGTGCACGCGTAAAGAGTGCACATGCACACATAAAACGAAAGGTAATGGTGGTCGTACCATCGTATCTTTCCGCTTGTTCCGCCAACTTGGCTTGGAACACGCACTTCGATCGCTCCGTGAGTTCGCTCATGGTATCAAAAGAGCGACTGTAATGAGGAATAAAAAGGGAGAAAAAAACAGGGCAAAATGAGTTTAGGGTATTAAAACCTAATTCCGAGTTCTCGAGGAGAAGCAGCAGCTTGTCATAAAGGGGTATTGCTATAGAGCTATCTTTTTTGGACGTCGTTTGTCACTCGGTAGTTTTATCATCTCTGTCGGCTTTCGCCGAGGGTTTTGCGTTTTCGAGTGCGACTAAGTTTCTCGCTCGTCGTTCTAAAGCTTCCAAGCGCGTGTTCAGAACGACGGATCGGTCGAGGAGTTCGTCGATGGAGGAATAACTGGTGTTGTTGGTGGCGTCGCGTTGGTATTCTTCTTCGTCGTCGTCATCATCTTCTTCTGAGGCTGATGATGATGATTCTGATGACGACGATGATGATTCTTCCTCCGAGGAGGAGGTGTCCTCGTCCGAGTAGAAGTCGTCGTCGTCGGAATCAGAGTCATCGTCGTCGTCATCCGAAAACTGAAGCGGATGATGGTGCACCTTATTTTCCTCGTGCAATCGTCTCCTCTCGTCGTTTCTATAGCTCCAAAACTGCTTCGCGAACTGTGGCGTTTCCGGCAAAGGCGTCGTCGTCCGAAGACGCTCTCTTCTTCGCCGCTTTTGCTCGGTCTCTTTCTTCTTTGTCTTCTTCTTCTTCTTCGTCGTCGTCTTCAAAGTTTTCTCTTCTTTCAGCTTCGCGCGTAACGACTCGTTCTCTGCCTTCGCCAACTCCAACGCGCTCGTCGCTTTCTCCAGCAAACGTAAACTTTCCTCAAAAGTCCTCTTCTTCGCTTTCTTCATCTTCTTTAACTTCTTCGTCATCTCGCGTAACAAAGCTTTCCTCTCCTCCTCCTTTCGAATGGTGTTGGAGCAAGACGTTTCCAATTCCATCTTCAACCGCTCAATAACCGCATCTCTTTCTACTCGCTCTCGCATAAAATGCTCCAGTTCAATCGACATCACGTTTTCCTTCGTCTGTAAGGCGCTGAGTGATTGTTCGAGGACTTCGTTCCGGACTTTGAGCGCGTAGAATTCCGCTTCCAGATGTTGATTTTGCTGTCCAATTTTGAATTTTTTCTCCTCTTTGTCTTCATCTTTTGTTGTCGTCGTCAAACGCTCCTCCTCTCTCTCGTCGTCCGAAGTATATAAATTGTTGGTGTTGTTGTTGCTGTTGTTCTTAAAGTTCTCCAAATATTCGCCTATCCCGACCGGTTCGAAGACCACGTTCATATCTTTTATGTAAGTGTCTTTTCCCCGAAATTCTTGTGAGGAATTTCCCAAGAAAAACTCCAAAACTAAGAGCGGGTTTACGAAGCTTACGACGATGGGCAAAAAGAAGAAGAACAGTGGTAATGGTACTGGTAACGATGATGGTTTTTTCCAATGTGCGCCAACCGACGCGAACGGGACACCGATCGATGTAGAGCGAGAAACGCTCGAGGAAATGAGACAAAGACACGCGAGAGAAATACAAAGCGTTCGGGAGTATTGCCAGAAGTTTTTCCAAAGCGGGATGAAGCAAGCGAAGACGAAAGCGATGATAGAGGAAGGGAAAGTCACGGACAGACACTTGGAGGAGGAAAATGCGCTAGAGAGGAGGGTGTTTGGAACGCCAGACGCGAGTAGCAGTGAGGGCGAGGAGGAGGAAGAAGAAGACAAGAGCAAAACGGATAAAGAGGAAGCGAGCGAGGAAAGGAAACAGCAAGGTGGTCCGACGAAAGCGCAGAAGCGACGGGAAAAGAAAGCGGCGGAGGAGAAAGCGAGAGAATTAGCGATCGAGATGGAACGCGCGCGACTTCGCGAGTCTGGACCGTCCAAGAAAGAAATCGAAGAGGAAGCGATGCGGCGAGCGCTGAAGGCGTTGGATTTGACGCTGAGGGAGGTGAAAGCGGACGGACACTGTTTGTATCGCGCGGTAGCGGAACAAGTGGATGAGATGAAAGAGGAGAGTAGGTACGGGGAAGTGAGGACGATGTGCAAGGACGAGATGTTGAAGAACAGAGAAGAGTACGAAGCGTTCGTGGAAATGGAAGAGGCTGGATCGTACGAAAAGTATTGCGAAAAGGTGGGATCGACAGCCGAGTGGGGCGGGCACGTGGAGATGTTAGCCATTGCGAGAGCGCTGCGGAGGAACGTGGAGGTTTTTGAAGTCAGGCCAGGTGGAGAGGTGGAGAAGATGGTCGTCGAATGTGTTGGTAGCGGTGTGGAAGGAGAAGAGGGAAAAGGCGGATCGTCGTTTCCGTTGCGCGTGGCGTTTATGAAAGAATCGTACACGCTAGGGGAGCATTATGACGCTGTCGTTAGTTTATGATGATGATAGAAGAAATAGAAGAAATACGCATTGGCCTGATATTGCCAGTATATCATTACTACTAGCAAGACGATACACATCATCCCTATTACTACTGCTATTACTACTTGACTTTAATCGCATCCAGTCGCCCAAGCGAGTATCCCCAGCAGACCTCCGAAAGCGACGACGAGAGGCGCTTGTAAAACGACCAACTTTGGATTTGGCATTTTCACGTACCTCGTTCCGAATAAGGTCAACATACCGATGACTACGGCAAATTTCGGAAACGGCGAGTTTTCTCTGACTTTCAAAAACATCTGCACCGCTGCGGCGACGACTAAACCAACCGCGCTGGCGTTCAAACCCGGAAGCATTTTTTGGTACGCTTGAAACGTTCGAATGTAACCCCAAAACGGCAAGACGCCGAAAATTAACGTCACGCCCGGGGCGAATAAGCCTGTCCAACACGTCAACGCTCCAGCGACGACACTTTTACCGGCTCTTTGCGCCATCACGGCACCTAAATACGCGGCAAAGTTAAACATCGGCCCCGGAGACGCTTGCACGAGCGCCAATCCGGCGAAAAACTGGTCCTCGGTAACCCAACTGTTCGTAGCGATGTTATCCGGCTGACTCGAATCGTACGAAACGACATCGTCTAACAACAGAGGTAAAACAACCTGTCCGCCACCGAAGATTATGCTCCCAGTTCTAAAAAACGCCGCAAACCAGTGCGAATACTGATTCGAATCGTAATTCGTTTGACTCGCGACGGTGACCATGAGCACCAACACGATCGCCCAGGAAAGAATCAAGAAACCGCCAACGATTTTAGTAGCCCCGTAACTCGCCACCTCGTCGTCTTGTTCGTTTCTTTCCGCGATATCTTTATCCGCGCCGAAGAAATAACTCACCAAACCGCCAAAAACAATCAGCAACGGAAACAGCCACGCGGTTTTGTAATAATACGCGAAACACGCGCTCGTGAGTCCCAACAGTCTCGTCATGTTATTCTTATTACACTGCCCGTTGGACAAATTCACCGCCGCGTCCACTACTAACGCCACGCCAGCCACGGAGAGACCACTGACTAACCCTTTCAAAAAGCTCGACGGGTTCGTCAGCGCCTCAGCCGCGCCCGCCCCGGCTAAAGTCATCAAAATCAATCCTGGGTATTGAAACAAACCTCCCGATAAGAGGCCACCGAGAACGCCTCTCTGCGTCACGCCTAGAGCAAAACTGACTTGCGTACTCGTCGGTCCGGGCATGCACTGGCCTAAACTCAACAATTCCGCGAAAATGGTGCTCGAAATCCATTTTTTACCATCGACGAAGACTTTTTGGAAAATGCCAATGTGTGCAGCTGGCCCACCGAATGCGGTCCAGCCCATCAAGATGAACGCTCGAAAAATGTCTCCGTACGACGCCCGAGAAACACCCGCGGAGGCGTGTTTCTCCACGTCGTCGTCGTTCCTGTTATCATTATTAGTATTAGTAGTATCCGTTGCTTTTGCCATGCTTATCGTCGTGCTCATAAACAACTACTTTAAAATGGAATAATTCAAAAATGGAATATTATCTCTCGGCTGGGGCCAACCTCTCCGCTCTTTTATGATATACACGCACTACTCCCAAAACAACGCGACGCAGAAACCCAAAAACAAAACACTTTTACCGCGCGTGTTATAAAAACGAGAGGACGTTCTTCTCTCTCCGCGTCTGTCTCGCTGCGTAAGTGTCCGGAAATTCCTTCTCTGAAAGATAAGACACGGGAAAGATGAAGGCACGAAAAACGCTTGATTTTCTCAGAAGAAAAAAAAAACGTCACAAGTCAAAATCTGCATTTTACACCCACTGATCAAGAACAACAAAACACCCCAACAGTTTATAAAACATTATGGTGGAGCAAAACAGAAGAACAGGAGAGGAAGAGGACGAGTGTCCGGATCTGTACGGCGCTTTGAACGTGGAGAACACGGCGACGTCGATCGAGGTATGCCTCTCTTTCTTTCTTTTTTAATATCTAAATCTCGCATGTGTCTTCTTTCTGATCTCTCTTTCGTTTTTTTTCTCGCGAGAAACTTTTCATCATCGTCGCGCGGTGAAAATGATGACGCGCGGGAGGCGCGAATCCGATCCTGATAAAGACGACGAGAGAGAGAGAAAGAAATCTTTTAATAGCCTTCTTTCGTTCTGCAAAGACGACGCGGTATGCGAGGAGGAGCGCACTCCAAAATTGGATTTTTGAGAATCCGAAAAGTCTCTTGAGCGTTTTTTTAAATCTCGCGATGAAACCGATGGACGCGCTCCTCTATTTCTCTCTCTCACATTAGACGCACAATGACACACTTTCTCCTCCCTTTGTATTCCCTTCCATTGAAAAATCAACAGATTCGCCGAGCGTACCGGAACTTAATCACCAAAGCGCACCCGGATAAAGGCGGCGATGCGAAGACGTTCGCGTTGATCCAACGCGCCTACGACGTTCTCTCGGATACCGACAAGCGCAAACAATACGACTCGACCGGGACGTACTCGAAATCGGTCGAGGAGGAGTTGTTAGATTCTTTCGGTGGCGGCGTATTTCGCGATAAACTGAACGAGGAGAACCAGCGGAAAGAGTCCGTCGCGGAAGCGATTCAAACCGTGGAGAAGAACAAAGGGTCGCACACGTCTGGATTCGAAGCGTTTATGCGAGCCAGGGGCGATTCGGTCGCCTCGTTTGGCGTGGACGATATCATCAATCAGTTCGGCGTCGTGAAAGGATCGTACGATGAAGTGCAGTTGCCGAAGATTAAAGCGTACGAGGTGAATCAACCCGCCGGGAAGAAAGTCGTCGCCGGGCACGAGAAGGAGGCTTTGAGAGTTGAAACGACGAAAATCGCCTCGACTTTACAGTGGGGCGAAGTTTTAGTGAGCGTTCGCGTGGCGCCGATGAACGCGCACGATATTTACGAAGACCACATGTCGTTCATTACGTCCAATTATGGAAACAACGCATCCGATGCGAACGTTCATAAAGATTCGATGTTGAATCCGCGAAAAGGCGCTTTCGAGAACAACATGAACGAATCGAACGAACGCAAGATCCCAGGCTCGGATTGTTTAGCCACCGTGGTGAAAGTTGGCGCCGGCGTCAAGTCCTTAGCCGAAGGCGATTGGGTCATTCCGTACGTTCCAAACCTTGGCACGTGGAGAACCTTGGCTGTCTGGAAAGAAAAAGATTTGATCAAGATTCCGAAAGAAATGACGTCGGAAAACCATTGCGCGATGATGCGAGAGATGTGCGTCGCGTATCGTTTGTTGGAAGATTTCGGGGCGTTGAAACCAGGCGATGCGGTTATTCTGAACGCCGGTACCTCCTTAATCGCCACGGTGGTCTGTCAACTCGCGAGTATGCTCAAATTACGTCCGATTTTAGTCTGTCGCGCGCATCCAGGCTTCGAGAAAACCGTGAAGTGGCTCAAAAGTTTAGGCGCGATTGAAGTCTTCAAAGACGAGGGCGATTTGGGCGCCGAGTTGGAAGAAAAACGCCTCTTCGCGAAACCGAGATTGGCGTTAGACGGCGTCGGGGGTATTTCTGCCGTGCGTTTGGCGGAAACCTTGCACCAAGGGTGTCCTCTCATCGTCTACGCGTGCGCATCTGGTCGCGCGGCGACGTTTCCGTGGCATCATTGGGTCGGTAAAGGTTTGATCGTGCGCGGGTTTTCGCTGAGAAACTGGATGAAGGAAAACAAGAAGAAGACGCCGAAAATGATGGAAACTTTGGCAAAGTTGGTCAACGCGAACAAAATCGCGGTCGAGTACACCGAGTACGAATTATCGACTGAGTTTGACGAAGCTTTGGAGCACGCGTGCGAGAAGCACAGAAAGACGAAAATTTTGTTGAAAATAACCGATATCGGAAGCACCGTGGACGAAAACGACAAGTAATAAAATACGGATACGGATTTCTTTTTTCATCGGTCGGTCTTCCGACTTATTACTTACAGAGAAAAAGAAAGAGAGAGAAAAGATGAGCGTTTTTTGTAACAATCACACGAGCAACGACAATTAAAAGAGGTATCTTAGGCATACACTGTATTTCCTTTCAGCACAACGCAGACGTCGTATTTTTATTTTATTAATAACTCCCTCTTAGCTATAAAAAACTACCCGTTAGTTTTTTACTTGAATGTTAATTTAATAGAGTTCTTCTTCCATGTGCGTCTTGATGGTGCAGTCCGAGGTCGGGTACGCAACGCAAGTCAACACAAAGCCGTTACCGGTTTGGTCGTCGTCCAAGAAGGATTGGTCGGATTGGTCGATGGTACCCGCGACAACCTTACCCGCGCACGAAGAGCACGCGCCCGCTCTGCAGGAGTACGGCAAGTCAATGCCAGCTTCTTCAGCCGCGTCGAGAACGTAGGTGTCGTCCGCGCATTCAATCTTTTGGGCGCCTTCCGGGGTTTCCAAAGTGACCGTGAAGTTCATGATGGTCATGCCTCTTTGCACTTTCTGTTGGTGTTTTTAAGAATAACAGAAGGAGAAGGTCAATTTACTTTTTTGCGACCGACCCATTTAGGGTTAAACCCTAATCGTCGTCGTCGTCGTCTTTCTCTCGGTGTTCTCACCAGCGGAGATAAACAAGGCCGGAACACGACGACACCGTGGAGGTTCGAAATTCGTTTCCTCTCGCGCACGCGCGAAACGAAACGCGCGAAACTATTCACTCGAAATGAGTATCACGCGTTTACTCTTCGCGATTTGCGGTGTTTCGCGCGGCGCGAGCGCTCTGTGGTCACACACCGCGCGCGCGCGAAAAATGCACACCACCGGGCGACGCGAGCGGGAGAAGGAGGAAAGCAATCGGAAAAGAGAGAAATCCATCATCCAAAAAAAAAGGAAAAATCCTTCGCGGAAATCCGCGCGCGCTAAACTCCGGAAAGAAAGCAGTAAACGATGACGCGAACATATCCAACGACTGATTCGTAACGTACCATGGTGCGAGACTTCATCGCGACGGCTTTGCCGACGAAGGCGGTTTGTTGGACGTTAGTGGCAGCGAACATGGTGTGTGATTGAGAATACGTGTTTATGTTTTGGCGTAAAACTACTGTGGGTGGGGAAAAAGAGGGTGAAAAAAAAAAGGGTAAGCCTCTCTCGCCCCTCTTCTCTGTCTGCTCTCGGGGGGCAAGGAAGAATAAAATAATCCAGAGAGTCCAGTTGGCAGTGGACGACACCACGAATTGTTCCTACGATTGATTTTGAGTCGAATCCATAAAAACGTCAGCACAAGGAGTTCTTAGAGAAAGTTCTTCGCACCACTTCCAAAAGAGAAAAAGGAGAGACAGACAGACACACACATACACACACTTTGAGCAAGGAAATAGAATAGAGAGAGATGTTGGCGACGACGACGACGTGCAGAGCGACCACCACCCTTTGCGACAGGTTTCCTTCCGCGTCTTCGAGGAGGACGCGAACAATCAGACGAATGCAGAAAAATCGAATGACGACGACGGCGACGAGCAGCAGCAGCGAAGAAGAAGAGAAAGAAGCAGAACCAATTCCTCCGAAGAAATCAGACCCGTTCGGGTTTGATTCCGGACGAAACGAAGGCCCGGTACCGATTGTTCCCGGGTTTGATACCGCGGAAGGCGGGAAGGTTGGCCCGCTCGGCACCGCTGGGATCTCCTTGTTGTTGTTCGTCTTGTTCGGTGGGAGTTTGTTTTTCACGTCCGTGCCGCGAGGCGCGGTGGAAGACATGGCGAAGATGGCGTTGGAAAACGATCCAGACGCGCCGACGAACGTGTTGAGACGTTAGGAGAAATTGTTATTGTGCTTGTTAGACTAATGATACTTGTGTACACTTCCACTAAAAACTAATCTTCTTCTTCGCCTCTATTCTAAAATTTTGACACATCGAACGTCGCCGAGAAGAAATCGCGCAAGGACTTGTTCAAAGGATATCGTCCCAAGGCGACGAGCGAGGACAATTGAGGAGTGAACAACTCTAAAACTTCTTTCTTTTGTTTTGCCAACGACGAGATACTGCCTTTGCTTTCCTCTTCTTCCGTCTCGTCGCCGTCGTTGTCGTTGTTCTTCTTCTTCTTCTTTCGTTTTATCATATTCGTCAACGCGTCGACGACTGAAGCCAACATCGCAATCGTACGAGTAGAGACGTCGAAAGAGGATATCTCCTTCCCCTTATTTGAGAAGTGGTATCGCAAGACGATCTCGCATGCGGTGAGCGTACCGCTCGCGTCGTTTATCGTCGTCGCGAGCACCGCTCGCGTGGAGTTATATAAAAGCTCTTCGTGTTCCTCTTCTCCTCGCTTATCCATCGCAGAGGTGAAAGCGTCGATGTGAATGGTCCTTGCGACGTTT
>Ga0115554_1000801_pt1 | contig 22191 bp, 17 predicted proteins | sample COGITO_mtgs_1104_3_FD_87283 | JGI IMG/M metagenome (GOLD analysis project Ga0115554, IMG submission 87283) | Pelagic marine microbial communities from North Sea - COGITO_mtgs_110404 | ecosystem: Environmental > Aquatic > Marine > Epipelagic | place: Germany:Helgoland, sampling site Kabeltonne... | reverse complement strand
TGCTTGTGTCTCTTTATTATCGTGTCGCATCATTTCTCGCTGAACACTTACCGTTTTTTCTCATCTTCGAAAGTCACTGTTGACACACACACTTGCTGCACCACCAATTTGTCGTCAAAACCCCCGAGCGGTCGGTGTTTGGTAGCATGTCTTTTCCTAAGCTTTTATCCCCCCTTCCTTTGAATGGAGGGTTGGTAACACTGAAGAACCGTGTCCTTATGGGATCGATGCACTCTGGTCTTGAATCCGGCTCTGTGACTGGCGGTTTCGTGGACCTCTCTCGAATGGGCAGGTTTTTTGCCCGACGGGCCCGAGGCGGCGTGGGTTTGATCGTAACGGGCGGTGTCGCCCCGAACCGCGCTGGTTGGGTGAGCCCATTTGCTGCCAAGATGAGCACGGCAGATGAGATGAGGTCCCACAAGGTTGTCACTGAGATGGTGGGGGAAGCCGACGAGGAGTGCAAGATCGCCATGCAGATCTTGCACAGCGGTCGCTACGGGTACCATCCCCTCGCTGTCGGACCGTCTGCGGTGAAGTCGCCAATCGGATGGTTCACTCCCAAGGCTCTCTCGTCCCAGGAAGTGCACAGCACAATTGATGACTATGTGAATGCCTCTCTATTGGCGCAAGAAGCCGGCTACCACGGTGTAGAAATCATGGGCAGCGAGGGATACTTGATCAACCAGTTTATTGCTAAGAGAACCAATTTTCGCGACGACGAATGGGGGGGAAGTTACGAGAATAGAATTCGTCTTGCGACTGAAATAGTCAGGAAAGTGAGGGAGGCAACTAATCCCGACTTTATCATCATCTTCAGGTTGTCGATGTTGGACCTTGTTAAGGGGGGGAGTAGCTGGGATGAGATTGTGCAGCTGGGAAAGGCAATCGAGGCAGCCGGTGCGTCTATCATCAACACTGGGATTGGCTGGCACGAGGCGAGAATTCCCACCATAGCCACCTCTGTCCCAAGAAAGGGATTCACCTGGGTGACAGCCAAAATGAAGGGCGAAGTGGACATCCCTCTTTGCACTACGAACCGTATTAACATGCCCCACGTTGCCGAGCAGGTGCTGCAGGATCAGGAAGCCGACATGGTATCGATGGCACGCCCATTCCTCGCTGATCCCGACTTTGTGAACAAGGCCCTGGCCAACAAAGCTGATGAGATCAACACTTGCATCGGCTGCAACCAGGCCTGTCTAGACCACACTTTCAAGGGAATCACGGCCTCCTGTCTCGTCAATCCCGAGAGCTGTCACGAGGACGAGTTCGAGAAGGCCTATGAGACCGTCGCCGACGGCAAGAGGCAGAGGATCGCCGTGGTGGGCGCCGGGCCCGCAGGCCTCGCCTTCAGCACCACGGCGGCCAGGCGCGGGCACAATGTCACCGTCTTTGAACAGTCGTCGGAAATCGGCGGGCAGTTCAACATGGCCAAGAAGATCCCTGGAAAGGAGGAGTTCTACGAGACGATTCGTTATTTCAACAAACAGCTTGAGAAGCACGACGTCGACCTCCAGCTCAATAGCCGCGCCTCTGTGGAATCTCTGGCGGAAGGAGGATTCGACAGTGTTGTTCTAGCTACTGGAATTAGCCCTCGCACCCCCGATATTCCCGGAATCGATCATCCGAATGTTCTTAGCTACATCGACGTGTTGCGCGACGAAAAACCAGTCGGGAAGTCGGTGGCAATCATTGGAGCTGGTGGGATCGGGTTTGATGTTGGGGAGTTTTTGTCCCACGATAAGAGCGATGGCATCGCCGACAACATGAACATCGACGACTATTTGAATCACTGGGGCGTAGACAAGACAATGTCCCAGGCTGGTGGCCTGTTCGATGAGGACGACTCTGGGGCGCGACCGCTGACTTCACTGCGTGACATTACACTGCTGCAGCGTAAGAAGGGGAAGCTGGGAGCAGGCCTTGGGAAGACCACAGGCTGGATCCACCGCAGTCAGCTGAAAAAGATGGGAGTGAAGATGGTTGGGGGAGTGAGCTACGACAAAATTGATGAGGATGGAAACTTGCACATCACTTATTCCGTGAAATCGAAATCGAAATCAAAGGATGGTAAGCCATCTAAGGTTTCTGAAGTCCTCAAGGTCGATAATATTGTGACTTGCGCGGGGCAGTTGCCTCTCCGCGAACTTGAGGAGGGTCTCCAGGCTAGGGGCATGACAGTTTTCAGAGTAGGCGGCGCTGAGGAGGCTGGAGAACTTGACGCAAAGAAGGCTATCGATATGGCTACGCGGCTTGCAATACGAGTCGAAGACAGCAAGGCAGGCGATGTTCATGTGATGGACGAGGGTAGAGCGGCGAAAGCAATTGACTTCATGAGAGGAATTTTACGCGGTTAATAGAATTGTGGTTAGTGGAAGCCACGTGGACGTTGTTCGGTTGGGCGACTTTAGAATTTTTTTGAAAATTTAATAAAGTGGAAAGCTGAGCTTTGTCGAACAACTGTTGTCGGCTCTTTATTCCACCACTTTATGGTATTTTTGCACATTAATCCATGATACGCTTTTCTTTTCTTCTTACCCACTAAAGAAGTAAATTTAATCACCGAGACGAGAAACAAGTCTGGAAAATTTGGGCTAGTTATTCACTAAAAAATTTGGTGGAGATAAACCCATCATGTACGATTCTTAAACGAAGTGGTAGACAAATCCGTCGTATATTATCCCCATTCCGTCAAGGTCCCCTCCGATGACACTCTCTTTCCACTCATCTTCTCCGAATGTATGATCGTTTCTCCTCGCCTCCCCAACGAAGAATTTCGACATGAATTGAACCACATCTACGGCCTCACTGCTCCGATCAGGTGTGCTATCCCCTCTTTTGTCATCACCATCAAATTGGTTGGCCTCCGGGTGCCATTGGGTTGCGTATATTGGCTTCGTGTCGTGCTCGATCGTCGAAACAAACGTCTTTCCTACTCGGTCATTATTTACAGAAACAATAATAAATCCCGAGGGAGTCACCAATTTGGAGAAGTCATCCTGAGAGACCCCAAAGGTGTGCCAATTGGTGGTGATGTTCGCGGTCTCTAGCGTTTCCAGCATATCGCTTCCCATACCATTGATCATTCTAGCACTTTCGTCCACTGCATTAAGCGGCAATGATATTTTCTCCGCATCAAAATTAGTCAGCACAGCGTCTCCCACTCCAGAGGCAATTGAGGAGATCGTCTCGAACCCCAAGCATGTCCCCCACAGCGGTACGTCGTTGTCTCCATTCGTATTGACGAGATCAAAGAGCTGCTGAGCAGCTTGATAATACCTCGCATCTGTCTGGGGCATATCAGGCCCTCCCGTGAATAGAACGCCATTCAGCTTGGAGAAGAGAGAAGCAATCTCATCCGGAGGGAGGTCGTACCTTATTGGCGCGACACGGGCACCTGACTGTTCAATCCATTTCACATATGAAGCGTCGAAATAGCTGGAGAAGGACTCCTGAACAGCAGAGTTCTCCTCGACAACTGATGTGTTCTTCTCCGTCTCAGGATAGCTCAGTATCCCAATCACTGGCTGTCCATAGAGTTGTGAGAAGGAAGCAACCTCCTTGAAGGTCAGTAGGAAGAGGCTGGTGGAAGAAATCTTCATCTTGTCTTGCTTTCTTAAATTCTTGGTTTTATTTTTTTTTCGACTTTTTTTTGGAATTGGTTTGATTTAAAAGCAGGACCAATAGCCCCTTCAAATACCCTACCGCTCGCAAGCCTTCCATTACTTATCTTCTACGTGTGTCCTACGATGGGTGCTCTGCTCTCTTCCCCGCGACCGCTCCTACGGTCATGTGAATTTTTTGCACGCTGGACTGTTGATGATCTCCGTGTGTTGAGGGGAAACTTTGAAAAATATACGAAGGGTTTCAGCATGATTCTTAGGCAGGTGAGTTCCCCCTTGCGTTTGATTTCTTCACACTGTTTTCCTGACGAGAACCCTTGTTCCAACTCCTGCTTCAAAATCCAATATCCCCCCTTCCCCAGTTTGAGCAAGTGCTAGAATTCAAGGAATCAACTCTGAGCATCCCAATACCTGAACTTTTCAAAATATTGGATAACGATTTGGACGGACGCGTTGATGCTCTCGAGTTTATAGGTGGCATAGCGCTGTGTTGTAGTGGGCGAACTGAAGAGAAGATGAAGTTCTGCTTCGAGCTTTATGATTTTAACCTTAATGCGGCTCTCAGCGAAACCGAGATGTGCATGATGATGCAGTCCTCTGTTTTGGGTATGTTGGTGCTCACGGGGGGTACCGAAGATATGGAACCCGACGTCTCTGTGTTTGAAACTCTCGCAAAAGAAGGTAAGTGAGAGGAGTTCTTTCCTGAAGGCCGAAGAGCAATCTCTCGAAAGTTTTTGCTGACGCCCCGTGTTTTTTTTTCGAATTGCGCAGCGCTGATGATCAGCGACTCTGACAATTCAGGCCAAATCACTTTTGATGAGTTTGTGGCTTGGGCCCGTAGCAATGTCAAGGTCATGAGCCTCATTGAGACTCTCTCCAAAATTTCTACTTCCATTACGGTCAACGTGACCGAAGAAGATTCGGCCGACGAGTGTGAGGAAGAGCCTCTGCATACAATTATAAACTCTGAGGGTCAAAGAACGATCGTGCCACCACTCACTGAGTCTGTGAACCGCAACTCGCCGGCGCACGTTAAGCAAATTATTTCAACTCAGATGTCCAAATTAGAGGACGCCTCGAATTCCACCCTGGTCCATCAGATGCTGACGAATAATAACATCAACCTCCCCAACTACCACAACAATCCCTCTGCGCCTCCTACCAACCTCTTTCTTGACTGGATCCACGGCTACAATTCCACCAACTCCCGACAGAACCTCTCTTACTTGCACACTGAAAGTGATACCTCCTCATCCATCGCCAAATCAGGTCCCTCTTGCTTCACTTACCCCGCTGGCTCCATTGGTGTAGTTTATGACAAGACTACAAACACCCAAAAATTTTACCAGGGTCACACGAACGAAATCTTGTCTCTAACTGTCCATCCTGGGGGGCAATATGTAGCATCTGGTCAAAGAGGAAACAAAGCCTCTGTCCACGTTTGGGACTCCCAGACCCAGAACTGTGTGGTTGAGCTCCCTTTTCATACTGCGGGGGTGAATTTGTTGAACTTCTCCCCAGACGGGAGCAAGCTGTTGTCGTCAGGATTGGACGTCGATCACTCCCTTGCTCTTTGGGACTGGAGGCTCTCCAAGCGCCTCTCGAGCGGAAAGGGTGGCAAAGAAATTCTACTAGATGCGGCAGTTCGTGGTGATGGAAAAGAGTGTGTCGCTGTTGGCGTCAGAACAGTTCTCTTTTTTGACGTGGATGGTAGGGCACTCAAGTCCAAGAAGGGTGTGATCGGGAGACTGGGCAAGAACCAGACTTTCCTCTCCGTCGCCTATGTAGGCAAAAACGCCTTCGTTGGATGTGCCTCTGGCGAGATCTACAAATTCAGCGAGACGCACCGTGTCGTCAAGGCGATCCAAGCCCATGGGGTCAACGAGCCGGTGAATTCGCTTGCGTTCTGTAGGACTAGTGGGGGAGTAATTTCTGGCGGTCGTGACGGCTTGGTCATCGTGTTTGATAGAGGGCTGAAACAAGTCGGCGGCGCTATCGATATGGCGGAGGATCTTGATGGTGACGGAGAGGCTGATAACGGCTCTATCAACGTTGCCGTAGCCTCCGCTCGGATGAGTGACTCTTGTAACTCGCGTGTAATTATCGGAACCCGGGGGGGGGACGTCTACGAAGTCGAAATCCCCGCCAAGCCAACCCAGTCGTTCCGAGCGACTAAGTATATATCCGCTCATAGCGATAAGACACTCGATGCGGTGGCTTCGCATCCCACTGAACTAGTCTACGCCACCACTGGGAGTGACAAGACTCTTCGGATCTGGTCAACCCGAAGAAAGGTCATGGTCGATTGCTTGAGACTTCCTTCCCCGGGTACTGCCCTCTGCTTCATGCCAACAACTGGAGAGGATCTATGCCTAGGAATGGAGAATGGTACCGTTTCCATTCTGTCCAGGAATTTGAAAGTTACGGCTGCCTTTCGCCACTCGTCCAAGGCTATCACCACAATAAAATATTCTCCCGACTCGAAGCTCGTCGCGGTCGGCAGCGCAGACTCAAATATTTACATCTACAGTGTCTTGCCTGCTTCCTCCTCGTCTGCGCCCTACAGCCGTCTTGGTGTGTGCCTCGGCCACACCTCACCGATAACACACTTGGACTTCTCTCGGGACAGCAAGTACATCTGCTCGAACTCCTCCGACCACAAAATAATGTATTGGAACCACTGGGGTGATCTCATCACCCAAGGGAATCTTCAACGCATCAACAAGGTGAAGTGGGCAACCGTAACTTGCACTCTTGGTTGGGAATGCGCCGGTATATGGTGCAACAGTGACCTGGGAACTATTACTACGGTCGATTATGACGACTCCGTGAATGTCCTCTGTGCTGGAGATAGTTATGGGAGGCTCAGGCTCTACAACTACCCTGCCAGCAGGGGTGGGAATCTATACGGAAACTTTCGGGGGCACACGGGCAGCATCGGAAGGGTGAGGTTCTCGAAGGGGGGACACTTTCTCTATTCCGTGGGGAGAGAGGACAACTGCATATTTCAGTGGAGACACGAAATCGAAATCGCAGATGAGTTTGCATCATTGAACGGTGTATCGCATCGTGGGCTGTACCAAAACAATTCGGACGATGCCTCCGTCACTTCTTCTGCCAATTCACTCGCTTATTTCCACACCGCTGACGACAAGTACCTCCTCCAGGAAACAATTGCCGCAGATATGCTCGTCACGCAGATCTCCTCCGATTCATTCTTCTCTCCCAACACCAACAAGGAAAAACCCTACCTCGCCTCAATCAGTGAGCCCACAAACTTCCGTTTCAATGATGATATGCTAGGAAGCACTGACTGCGATTTGGAGCTTTCTTGGGTCCATGGATACAGGTCGCAAGACTGCCGTAACACACTTCGCTACAGCAGCAGTGGGGGTGTTATTTACACTGGCGCCACTCTAGGCATCTGCTTTAACAAGTCCTCTGACGAACAGACCTTTCAGCAGGGGACCCACACCGATGATATCTTGTCTCTTGCGATGCACCCAGATGGAAATGTCTGTGCCACTGGAGAAGTCGGGGATGAGCCCAAGATCGTCATCTGGAGAACTGACACAATGGAAACCAAGAGGGTGCTGAGCGGATTTCACCGGAGAGGCGTTTGTCTCTTGTCGTTCAATGAAAAGGGAGATAAGTTAGTGAGTGTAGGAATGGACGAGCATTACAGCCTCGCGGTATATGATTGGGAGCAGCGGCGCCTGATCTGTTCTACGCCTACCTCAATTTCCAAGATCATGGCAGTCTGTTTTGTAGATGACCAAATCTTTACAACCGGTTACGATCACTGCAAGTTTTGGAGTATAAATGGAAACAACATGAGCTCCCAGCATGGGATCTGGCGGGGAGGCGAGCGTAGCGACCTGCTTCTCTGCGCGGAACCTCTGAAATTAACTGTCAAAGATGTAACTATTTGGAAGGTGCTCACCACAGGAGTCTCCAACAATGACAACGAAAATATTGTCGTCTGGGATGTGGAAACCTTCGCATCTCATCCTGCTGAATTTGTGTTTGGGAGTGAGGTTCACAAATCGTCCATCTCTGCCCTTTTCACTGAGAATACCCCTTCCGCTTCGATTGCAGTCACTGGTGATAATGACGGGACTGTCGCCCTCTGGAGTTTGACCACCACCAACCTTACGATTACAAAAGTTTTCAACATGAAGGCTGCTACCCTCCACAATACCTCTGTGAACAATAACAACGTCCGCAGCGTTTGCATAATGAACGAAGACATATTGGTTGGCACTGCAAATAGCGAAGTTTATGAAGTTAAGAGCAGGACCATCCCTAAAGCGACCTTGAAAGCAAAGGCCAGCATCGAAGATGCGAATGTCTATGAATTTCCGGCGACTGTGGAATCTATCAACCTGGCCGTAGGACACCACAGAGGGGAGGTTTGGGGGTTGGCGACACATCCGACGCTCCCTCTCTATGCCACAGGTGGGGACGATTGCACTGTGAGGTTGTGGAGTGTCGGCAAGGAGAACGTCGGCTGTAAGAACATGAAGGGGAGTATTCATATCCCTCACCGTTGCAGATGTTTGGCATACGGGTACGCAAACGCATTCAACCAAGGTAAACCGCATTTGGCCGTCGGGATGAATAATGGAGAAGTAATTGTCGTGGACGGAGAGTTCGCCCAAGCGACTAGTTTGGTGGAGCTGCACGACGCATCGGAGTGGATCCAGGCTATGTCCTACAGCTTTGAGGGGACCACACTGGCTGTCGGAAGCCACGACAAGAACATCTACGTATATGATGTTTTGCAGCACTACAGCCTACGAGGAAAGCTAGTCGGACATTCAAGCTTCATCACCCATCTTGACTTTGGCACTATTTTAAATGCGGGAGAGGTTATGAACGATAAGCAGCAGGTTATTCCCAACACACGCTCCATAAAAAGCGACGAAATTTACCTGCAGTCCTCTTGCGGTTCCCTGGAGCTCAGGTTTTGGAACGTCGGCAACCTCGAAGAGGTTAAAGTGGCTAGCAAGATGAAAGACGTGACTTGGGCAACGTGGACTAATTCGCTCGGATTTCCCGTGCAGGGTTGTCACGCCGACAAGGAGCGGCTCAATAGCGTTGATCGTGGTAAGACTTACCAGAGGGTGCCAGTTGTGGCGACTGCGGACGATGGTGGGATCATCCGTCTCTACAACTACCCTTGCGTGAACTCTGGGGCTGCGGAGAAAACTTACTTTGCCCACAGTGCCAGCGTGCCTAACATCCGCTTTACCCACGATGATGGGTACATGATCAGCGTGGGTGGCCAAGACAGGTGCGTTTGTGTTTGGAAGACGGACATCATTGAGGAAGCTCGGGAGTTGGAAGCCGCTGGGTTCAGCGATGTCGATGACTTAATGACGGATGTGGTGGGGGATGAGGAGGCGGATGACGAAGGGGCATTGTTCTTCGAAAAAGGAGAGCGGGGAGGAGGAGATGAATTTATGGCCGTGAAGCCATATTTAGGAGCGATTCGCGAGCCAACTGGGTGGAAAGAGCCCCCTGACTGCGGGCAGATATTGGATGAAGAGTTGACGATGAAGTTTGTGTACGGCTACAGGGCGCAAGATTGCAGGAGTAACCTTTCCTACGGAGATAGCGTCACGGAGATCTGCTACCACTCCGGGGGGGTGGGTATCAAGTATGACATCAGCGATAACTCGCAGATTTACAACATGGAGTGCGTTGATGACATTTTGTGTTGCGCTGTCCATCCCGAAGGCCATACTGTCGCCACGGGAGAGGTGGGGCGGAAGCCGAAGATCAGCGTTTGGGATAGCAACACGGGGAGTACACTTGCGGTCTGCAGCGGATTTCACACACGGGGTGTGAACTTGCTCCAATTTTCGAGCAGCGGCAAGTTTCTGATATCCGTGGGAATGGATGACGACCATAGCGTCGCTGTTTACGATAGCAGCGACGGTTCTTTAGTCGCTAGCAGCAAGGGGAGTCGTTCCAAATCTCTTGGTTTAGCCGCATTTGAGGACAACTGTTTCTGCATTAGTGGCAAGAAAGAAATGAAGTTCTGGACCCTCAATGCAGTGAAGGGAGAGCTGCAGAGCAAGAAAGGGTTGTTCGGCAAGAAGGCCAAAAACACAATATGTGTGTCTGCCGCGTACTTGGGCTGCGACGCCGTGACAGGTCAAGCAGATGGAACACTGTATTTATGGAAGGGACGAAGCGTCGCTACTATTCGTAAGAAGCACAGCAAGGCAATCAACAGTCTCTGCGGATATCGGGACGACAGGGTGGGTCTTATCAGTGGGTCGAAAGACGGTCTCGTAATTATTTGGGACGGCAGCTTGGCCGCGATGAGAACATTCGACGTGTCGACTATGGGAGTTGTTGATGCCGAGGTCAGGGCGGTGAGTTGCATGGCAAACAAGGTTCTGATCGGGACGATGGGGAGCGAGATAATAGAAGTCGACAGTGCTACTTCCGATAGCAAACTTTTGTTAGGAGGGCACTTTGGCAAAGGCGAACTTTGGGGGGTGGACTGTGATCCCTCCAATAATAACGCTTGCAGCGTGGGCGATGAGGGGGTACTCATGGTTTGGGATTTGAAAAGCTGCAAGAGAATGGGTACCTTCAACATAGGAGGCAAGGCTCGGGCGGTTGCCTACAGTCCAGATGGAACTCAAATCGCTGTTGGCTTGTACAGCGGAAATGTCAAAGTAATCAAGGAAGATCTTTCAAGTGAAGTGGCCGATGTCAAGGTTGCGAAAGAATGGATTGCGTGCATGAAGTACTCTCCAGACGGGAGCACCCTTGCGGTTGGAAGCCACGATAACATTATCTACCTACTGGAATGCAGCACGTACAGCCGACGGTTCACTTGCAAGGGTCACAGCAGCTACATCACACATTTAGATTGGTCGAGCGACAGCAAGTTCCTACAGAGTAATTGTGGTGCTTACGAGTTACTGTATTGGACCGCGAAAGGGAAGCAGATAACGAGCAGTAGCAGCATGAAAGATACCAGTTGGAACACTTGGACGTGCACGCTTGGTTGGCCCGTCAGTCAAATTTTCCAGGGCGGGAGCGGGGGGGGAGACATCAACAGCGTCGTCAAGGCAGGCATGAATGTCGTCAGCGGAGGTGATGACGGGCTTGTTAAGTTGTGGAGCTACCCAGTGATTAAAAACAACGCTAAGGTAAAAAAATACAAGGGTCATAGCTCGCATGTCACGAATGTTGTGTGTGACAAAGGGAGTGAAAATATTCTGAGTTGCGGTGGCATGGACAGGAGTTTGATCCAGTTTGGAATAAAGAAGAAGAGTGTATAGGAAAAACGTTGAAATAATAAATGTATTTCGTTTTTGTACGGGCAACTTCAGATCCATTCATATTATTTATTAGCCTGCTGCTGAGCGAGTTTCTTCTTGGCCCTCTCTTGCCTGGCGATTTTCTTCTCCTGGATGATCCGCTTCGCATATTTGGCAAATTCTGGACCACCGGGAGAGGGAGCACTCTTTATGAACGGGTGGAGCAGCAACTGCTCTGCAGTGGCGCGCTTTTCAGCATTGGGGTTAAGGCACTGGGCGATGAAGTGCTGGAACGTTTCGGAATAGGCTCCGTTCTTGTTCTTAAGCTTGGGGGGAGGCTTCACAGTAATAAGCAAAAGGGCTCGGAGAGGTTTCTCTCTCATGAGTGGGGGCTGTGAGTCGTGAAGGTTAGTAGCGAAATAACGCGCAGAAATCGGATTTTGGCCCTTCTCGCCCGTTCTCACCTCTCCTTCAGCCATCTCAATGGCAGTGATTCCCAGGCTCCACACATCGATCCCGGTTCCGTACTCCTGTCCCTTGATAAGCTCTGGAGCCATCCAGTATGGAGTCCCGACTACGCTGTTCCTCGTACTCGCATCGCTCGTCAAGCCGATGGCAAAACCAAAGTCGGCAATCTTAACATCCCCAGACGACGAGTCCACCAAAATATTGTCGGATTTGATGTCTCTGTGGATTCGGTGAGAACGGTGTACAAAAGCTAGCGCTTGAAGGACTTGTTTGCAAACGTACGCGATCAACCTCTCTTCCATCTCAAGCCCGACTCCGACAGTATCCGTGAGACTACCACCCCCCACAAATTCCATTACTATGCAAATCTCACTGGCAGTCGCAAAAGTCTCGATGTAGTTGACGATGTTGTGATGATTGCTCATCGCTTGCATGGCAATTTCATTCGTTAAGTCGACGAGCTCTGCAATGGGAGCGACCTTAAGCGCGACAGATTTGTTTGTGCGGGTATCAAGGGCTGAGTATACTACACCAGAAGCACCCTGTCCTAGCTTCCTGAGGTTCTGAAAGTACTTGAGGGGGTCGTCATTCTTTATATGGACCGTTCTGGCAATATCCGTTTGCAGCTGCTTTGTGGTAGGCTTTGTGGGAGGGGGGCCCTCGATGTGAAACTTCAGGCACTCTAGGACTTCCTGGGGGTTAGCATTGACATCGTCCTTAGTGATTCCTGACATTTTCAGAACCGCTGACCAGCTCTCTGGAAGGCCTGTGAACCCCGTTGAAGTGTGAGGGTCAGGTTCCACATGATGCTGGTGCTTGACATTGTATGGAGTTCCAATTATGGTGGGACCATCAATAAATGTCTGAGACTGACGAGATGTGGCAATCTTATCAATCTTACCCAAGGCTATCTGAGACAAGCGCTTAATGAAAGAAGAATTGGAGTTCGCGCTCCCAAAGACCGAGCCGCGTTTTGATGCGGATGGAGACAGTGCATCCCGGCCTACAATACTATTACGAATGCGCCGGGATGGTTTCACTGGAAGGAGCTTGCCATCAACTGGCTCATCGTTGTTAATCTGTCGTCCTGAAGTAGTCAAGTCTTTGGCAAGAGCACTGGGGCCATTTGTGCGCTTAACGTTTTTTACAGTGCCCTCCGGTAGTAGATCGGCCCAACAATCAGGTAGTCCTTTGAAGGTTCCAGTCTTGGGGTCCCACTCGACATGGAGAGTGCGTTCAACATTGTCAGGCACAGTAATATTTTGAGATGAGAGAGAGGTGGTTGAGGGAGTGGGGGAACCGGATCGAGGGGCTGGAGGTGGCAAGTCGTTATCACCGTTGTTGGAAGAATTTGATTTTCGGCCCAAGAGCATGGAAGTTCGCGCTACCAATGACTTACGCTTTCTGTTGGTTGCAGTGGGGGTGGAAGAGGCATTTGGAGGGGGGACATCGGAGGAGGAGGAAGCATTGGCAGGAGGTAAAGTAGTGCTTTGGTTACGGATTAGTTTCCAGAATTCTACCATCTTGATCGGGTCGGTTGGTTGTGGAAAGAGAGGATCTGAGAGAAAAGGATCCGGGATCTAGGAGAAGGTAATTGAGACGGGATTGGGGAAGAGGGTTGGAGGTTATTTTTGCCAAAAAATAAATCAGATAAATGGCAGAAGGCTTCACTTTTGCAGGCCTGGACGGAGTAAAAAGATAATATAACACAGAAATTGTGATCTCCCAAGTGTGAAATTGAAGCCGGGAAAAAAGAGATGCAACAACAAGAAGCAAAACTAATCCCAGCTTACAAGATTTATCCTCTTCGCTTTCATTCACAGCCCCCCATGGTACCGATCTTCGAGCCTTCCCCGCCTCCTTTCTGACCTCCTCTCTGAGAAACTTGCCAAAAAATACAATGAACTCAAAAAGTGTTGTTGTCTCAAAATGTGTTGCTGTCCTATTCCTCTTCACCGCACAATTGATTGGCGTGTTTGGCGCGTCCGATGACATATTTGACTACAACAATCCGTCCCGGTATGGCCTTGATTACCTCACGAGATTTCCGGTTCTCCCTCAAATGACTTCACCTGAGCTGAATCCCCTTGATGGACTACATCTCCCATACTTGCATCCAGTCACCATGTTCGTCGAGGAAAATAAAGACACGCTTCCCTACGATTATGTGAGGGTGCACTATAAAATATGCATTTACAATCACACTGAGTGTACTGATGACAGTATGATTGATAGGCAGCTGAGAAGTATTTTGCCTGGGGAGACAATCGGATTAAGGCTCGATAATGTCGACGACGAAGGGATCGGTAGGAACACGTTGCAAATGGAGCGGCCCATCAAAGTGACCATAGCGTCATTTGCAAGTAGTGGGATTAGTTGGAGGTGAGTTGAGATGATGACAAGCTCCAACATGATTTGCACGGCAGAAGAGGCAGCGTGGAAACTAACCCACCGCACTACGCAAATATTGTTGCAGACGAGAGGGAAATGTTGTCCCCGGTTATAATCATAGCAAGCATCCCACTGACTCTCCCACTACGATCACCACTTATTATTTGGAGGATGACATTTACGGTACTACCTTCGTCGCCCCCTATTACTCTGGCGAATACAGCGGGGTAATGCCAGAGGTAGACCTCATGACAACGAAATACAACACATTGCGTATTCATGGATTATACAACGACTTTGCCGATTTTTACAGCGAACAAGGAACAAGTCCCTACGTAAAGGCGACATCGACGAACTCAGAAGACCAAGTGCACATCACAAACCTGGCGGAAATTGATGATTCTTTGAAAGGCTTTCAAAATTGTTTTTCAGCTCTAAGTGGTAATGTGAGCTACGTGTTCCTCTCTCCCTATTTCAACGGAGTAGAATACCATGGCAAAATTGTCCGGTTGACTGCTGGAATCTTCAACACGACGGGCGATATGGAAGACAAGTGGGCTTCAGAGTTCAGAGACATGACTGGCACGGAGGGTATTGACGTCCTCGATCTCACAAAGCTGAATGAAACCATATTTCCTGATACGGATGGGCTAAGGGGATTCATCAGTGGCTTCTCTTACGGAGACCACGCCTACTTCGTCCCCTTCTTCAACGGGAGAGCCTACAGTAGCAAGTTGGTGAGAGTTCACGTCGACCACTTTGACGCTGACCACGTCGAAGTCTTGGATTTGGAAGATGCAACACACATACCCGAGGCCAAAGGGCTTAAGGGGTATTATGGGGGCTTCGCCCCTAGTTTTAACACTTCTGGGGTAAGCGGAATCACCGCCAACTACGGTTACCTGGTGCCCTACAAGAACATGAAGGGGCCCGTTGGCGGGGTTAACACACAAAAGACTAGTGATGGATTCGCCGATAACTTAATTTTCGACGAACAGGAAAGCTATGGTGGTGATCACTTGCGGACTAACTACCATGGTAGACTCGTCAGGGTAAACTTGGACACCTTCAATGCCAGTGATGTCGAGGTAATTGATCTTCAAAATATCGATCCAGATCTGAAAGGTTTTGCAAGTGGCTTCGTCGGAGGTAGGCACGGTTATCTTGTGCCCTATAGCCATGGGATGAGAAAGTTCTTCGGAAAAGTAGTGAGATTCGATTTATTCGACTTCTCGCTGGAGAAGGTGGAAGTCCTGGATTTGACAGGAGTCAACTCCGAGCTTCGGGGCTTCTTGGGAGGATTCTCTTTTGATCACTACGCCTTTTTTGTGCCCTATCAGAACGGCCGTAGCGATGTCAACGATAGGGGGAGGAGTCAATTCAGCAAAGTGGTGAGAGTTGATCTGAACGACTTCTCCCCTAACAGTGTGATCTATGTTGATGTCTCGACGGCATACAGAAAAAATCTCCCAGACACCCCTGATGCATCACTACGTGGATTTAACCAGGGATTCGTGGCTGGAAGGTTCCTGTATTTGATACCACATTTTAATGGAATCTGGTTCGGTAAGATTTGCCGGGTTGACCTCTACGACTTCGAGCTCTATGCTGACCTGCAGCTCAGAGGAGAATCGACCAAATTGGAAACGGGTTACAAGGGCGTTCAAGAACTTGATCTTTCCCGGTTCAGTGATGACTTGAAGGGATTTTCAGGAGCTACCTTGCGCCTGCGACCTCCTCCAGGGAAACGTTGGGTCGCCGAAAGTGAGGAGAAGGCATTCGGTTACCAAGAATTCAACATCAATTTCCTCATGGGAAATAGTGCAAAGAGTGTTGATGTCGGTGTCGATGGGGATGGGGATGGGGATGGAGAGAGTGATGAGAAAATAGGAAAGCCGACCAAACAGATGACGGCACTAAAAGAAGGGGAAGGGGAAGAGGAAGAGGTTGGGGGGGCCGGGGATAAGGGGCGGAGACGCAAGTATCGGATATGAATGTAAAATTGAATGAATGTTGAATGTGTGGTTGTTTGTTGCTACTGTCACGTTCTTGTACGTTATTCATAGATCAAAGTGTATTTTCTGCCCATCATATGCAAGCTGGCAATCAATTCCATCGTCCTCAAAAAGTTTCCTCAAAATTTTGTTTGCCTCGCTGTGCTCAGGAACAGAGTCACAGGACATTCCCACCAGGAGAACCCGCTCAGGTTTGAGCTCTCTCACCAGCTTCACGCAGTCGTCGAGGCAAAAGTGGGTGTTGTGCTCGCCCTGGAAGAAGAGACAGTCGAGGACTAATAAAGAGAACTTGGAGTCACTGCGAGCCTTGCGCTCCTTCCAAGATTTAATGTATTCTAGCGTCTTTGTTGGCATTCGTGAAATGTCCGACAGATAGACGATTCCCTCCTTCTCCCCGAAACAAAAACCGTTGCACTCGCAGTCCTCTCCGTGCACAACCGGGATGGGTTCAATTTTGAATTTTTTATATTTTTTTTCCTTCCTCTCGCCCTTCCTCTCGCCCTTCCTCTCGCCCTTCCTCTCGCCCTTCCTCTCGCCCTCACCCTCGCCGATAAAAAAAGGCTGAAAGGCTTCAATACGCTCGAAATTGAGCGAAGCCACCATCCTTTTCTCTCCACCGACTACACTAAAATTTGGCATGAGATAAGGGAACGCTTTAGAGACGACATCTCTCGTCTTGTCGTTCAAGAACACGGAGACAGGACGAAGGCCATTTCCAGAAATGTGCAGACGCTGAGCTCCCCGAATGTCGTCCATCCCACCGTAGGCATCCATATGCTCGTGGGTCAGAATTATAGCATCAATCCCCGCAATTCGAGGGGAGAGTGTGGGTAGCCAGCGCATCAAGGACTCCCGGAAAGTTTTTCCGGCGTCTATTACAGTCACAGTATCGGAAGGCTCGTGAGAAATCAGTAGACTTGGGTTGTTGCGGTAATTCTTGGACATGCGAGGGTCTCCCATGGCAGCCAATTTGGATATGTTGCATTCTTTCGGTCGGCGGGGGGGATTATCCGCCTCAGAGTAAAGACAGAGAGCTTTGGGGCATCCGGTTGAGGACCCAGTTCCCAGAAACATTATGTAGCTACAAGGACTGTGACTGGGGGACTTTGAGGGAGACTTTGAGGGAGACTTTGAGGGAGATGGGAGGGCATCAGAGTTGGCTTTTCTTGCCGACTGTACGGGCACCGTTGAAGCCAAACTCAGTAAGGGAATTAAACTGCGGAGGTGGTGCAACATTATTGTTGCTAGGAATGGGAATTGAGAGTCAGATTTAGATTTGTTTGCTTCTTTTCCCACTTTTTAGACGTCATCGGAAAAACATAAAAAATAAAAAAGACGAAAGCACCCACAATGGTTACACTAGTCGTAGGTTGCGGGCCGATCGGTAGCTCCATTGCCTCCCAACTTTCCTCCCACACAAGTGTTGTTCTGATAGGACCTCATAAATCATCGTACTGCTCTCACAATGACCGTGGCCGGCTCTCGCGGGTTGCCGACGCTGAGGGTTCGTTGAAGTGGTGCAGTCGTAATAAGCGAGCTCTGCAGATGTACGGAGATTTAGAAGTGCGGAGCGGGGTCAAATTTTACTATCGCTGCGGTTCTCTCTTTGTCATGGAGGATGAGTTGCTGTCACCTGTGAGAAGCGGCCTTGATAGGGTTGGGACCAAATACGAAACATTGAGCAATGAGGAGCTTCGACAGCGCTTCAAGTACCTCAATATCCCCCCAGGTCGAAGTGGTGTCTATGAACCGGAAGCGGGATTTATCAATCCTCTGTCGTTGGTGGAGGCAAACAAGACCATTCTGGTCTCCAATGGAGGTAGATACGTTGACGATTCCGTTGTCTCTTTTTCGGCAACAAAAAATACTGTCACGCTCACTTCGGGGGAGGTGATGGAGGGCGAACGGATAGTCGTTGCCTGTGGTGGATACACTGAGAGTGTGTTGTTGTCTGGTGGGCTGACAATGGGTTCAACACATCGAATTTCGAAGCGTACAGTAGCGCTAGTTCCTGTCGACGTGCACGTAGGAAACGTAGGAAACGTAGGAGACGTAGGAAACGTAGGAGTAGGGGGGAGTTCGGAGGTCGTTGATGGCTGTCTTAACATGCCAGGTTTGAAATTTCAGCTGGGTACAGAAGATAAAGAGAAAGATAAGCAAGGGACAACTCACGATTTTGTCGAGGGCAGTTGTGTTTATGTACTGCCGCCCATAGAATATCCTGAGAGGGAATGCGGACGCGCGTTCATCAAAATAGGCGGGGGAGCGAATGAATGGATCGACGATATCACCAACACTGATGAGCTTGAAGAATTCCTGCGTGGCAGTGGGGATCCGCTGGTTTTGAAAAACCTGGAGAAACAGCTTCGGATGATTATGGCAAAAGAAATCAGTCTCGGAGAGGCGCAGGCAAAAACGTGCTTCACCTGTTGCAGCCTCGAAGGTGACGTTTGTGTGAAAAATTTCGGCAACGTCATTGCTGTTTTGGGGTGCGAAGGAAAAGGGGCTGGGCCCAGTTTGGCAATTGGGGAGGAAGTTGTCGAGGCTATTCTGGGGATTCGGTAGAAAGATGAAAAATGGCGATAGGTGGTTGGATTGATGCTGTGATGTTGTTGATGGTGTTGACGGTGTTGATGGTGTTGATGGTGTTGATTGTTTGACAAGTAGGAAACGAGATTTGCTTGACAACATGTAGAAACAAGAGTGTAGAAGTACAAACAAGAGTAGTAGAAGAACCAAACAAGATTGCTTTGACAACAAGTAGAGACGAGATTGTTTGACGCTGACGCCTAATTTGTCACCCAAAAAAGCTGGTACTTAGTATTTTTGGTACACTTAATTATTTTACTCTCCGTGACACAGAATCGATCGAAATCAAATCGAATCGAATCGAATGGAATCAGCCAAATCTGTATCTGTATCACACTTCACACTGACAAGTTGACGCTCAAACCGAGGTTTCCTGGTCCAACGCCGTTCGTGAAACCGTTGGGCCCAAGCATGGCGGCATAGTCATCAGGGACGCAGCTCAATTGCACATTGCCTTTCCCTTGCTGGTACTGACCAGACAGGTTGACGTTGCTGTCTGGAATTCTGTAGGCGAAACCAAAGTTCCATGGAGAGTTGGCTCCATACAACTGCATCTGCACCTGCTGCAGCTGCTGCTGCTGCATCTGCAGGAACTGCATTGCCTGCGACTGCTCCCGAGCAGCCTTCAGCTGGAAGTCTGTCAGGCGCTTTGAGCTGGAAGAGAGGTCGTTCAGGTGAGAGCGAAGACTCTTTCGCTCGGATACATAGGACCAATCTCCAGAAGGGCGAGTCGCAGCATTGGCCTTGGTCGTGAATAATTCCTCGGCAGCCTCGATAGCTGTGCTGCTGAGCGAGTCCGCACTCTGCGCCTTGTATTTAGCAATTGCCTGGGACGAGTAGTTCCGGAGCAGCCTCAGATAAATGTTCTGTAGGTTGGCATCCAGCATGCTTTCCAGAGATGTGATGGCGCTGTCGTACTCGGCGGATTCCGAGGTGGAGTCGCTGGAGGGAGGCGGGCAATCTCGAGAAAAGTCCTCTAGGGCAGTGTTACACATTCTGCAAAAAAAAGCAAAAAAGTGAGAAGGTTGAAATGAAGAGAAGGTTGAAATGAAGAGAAGATTGAAATGAAGAGAAGGTTGAAATGAAGAGAAGAGAAGAGAAGGTTGGGTTGGTTAGAAGGGTCAGAAGGGTCAGAAGGGTCAGAAGGGTCAGAAGGGTCAACAACAGCCCAGAATATGCCTACACACCGCCCATTGTTATCTTCTTTGGACTGACAAAAAATAAGTGACATGAGCGCACAGCGACCTCACAGAGTATCTACCCACAATAACTCCAACTCCAATCGCATCGCCGCTTTCAGGCACACTCACGTCTCTGCCAACTGTCCGAACCCCTCCACGTCGCCGCCGGCGTCGCAAACCCTGTTGCACTCTGCCAGGGCCCCCTTGTGCTTGGCAAAAGCCGCAGACGAAATCGAAGAGCAGGTGGTAGCGTAGGGGGACACCGTGCTGTGGACCAGGGGGAGTAACAACAGCAATAGCACCCTCATGCTGCGAAATTCTAAGGTCGGTGCGGATTCTCTTGATTTGTTGGTTTGGATTTCTGTGGGGTCTCTCCTCTTTTTTGTCATTTTTTCTTTCCGCCAATTTCACCAGAAAACGGTCAAGTTTGGATTTGTATTTATATTCCCTTCTTCCTGCCGCCTATGATCCTGCACGAATTTATCTTCTAATTAAACCCTACAAGTGTCCAATCCCATTCTTTGCTTAGCCCACCCTGTGATGATCGCAAAAGGTCAGCGGTACATTCGAGACACAAGCCGACTGATTTCAAAGCTCGCGCGAACCTCGAAACGCACGGTTCCCTCGCTCGCACATATAAATGATATCTGCATGACTGAGGCCAACGGAGCTGACAAGAACATGGCGGCCAGGTCATTCTTAATTGCACAGCGGGGGATGAACGATCTCCGGTACTATGGCATTAAGGGCTACTACGAAAAGTTCCAGAAGGAGCGATTGCTCCGGTCGACGAGCACCAGCTCTGCTGAAACTGAACCAAAGGCAGCTTCTCTACCAACATCAAGCAACACCGTTGCCAAGGTGCCATTCATTATTACTACACAGCAGAGGAGTGAATTGCAGGCGATGGGCTTTTCGATTGATGAGATCAAAAAGCTAACTCCCCTTAAAGCCTGCATCATCCTCGAGCACAAATTAAAACCTGAGGACTGCTTCATTGAGCCCATTCTAGACGAACTTGTGCAAGAGAGGGAGAGAGCTCAGGTAGAGGCTGCGCAGGAAATGCGAGCGGAGCAAGAGAGACTGTTAGGGGAACAGGAACAGTCGAGAGAATTTGAAACGTCGAATACGGAACAGGAGCCGCAAACAACCTATGAATTGGATGCAGGTGCAGATGCAGGTGCAGATGCAGATGCGGCGCTTCCTTCTGCGACAGACGCTTTTCTGCAGCCTACAAATTCCGAATGGTTCGGAATTTTTCAAAATTCCGAGCGAATTGCGCTATACAGAACAAAGGCTGAGGCCGCAGCTTTCATCCAATATAAAACAAAAGGCTTGAAAGGAGAAGACCAGAGAGAGTTTCAGATGAAAATAGTTGAGGTAGAATAAATAATTGGACAATGCTCGGTTTTCGTTTTCGAGTTTCCGGTGGTGTTCTTGTGTGTGTTCGCTGTTCATTCCCAGTTTTTAATCACATCATCCAGAAAGAACTCAGCCTCTGCATCGTCCGACAGACTTGGCCTCGCGTGCCACAATGGTGCCTCTCTCAAGCAAGAGGAAAAACTAAAGTTGCACGTGAGAGAAATGAGGTTGCCATCCAGGAGGAGCTTTACGTTTGCCGCCACGGCAACAGAGCGGACACCCCTGTTAGATTACATGCGTGTTTGTGTACACCCCCCTGTTAAATGCGTGTTTTTGGGCACACAAATTCTCACCAAAAAATTTTGAAAAAATATTTCGTTTTTTTTTAAATACATTTTTGTAATACAATTTTCTTTCATGATATTATTAAAATATTTTTTAACATTATTTTGAATCTATAATTTTCAAATAATTTTACCAAATATATCATAATTTTATATATTTTAAAAAAATTTAATTTACTTATAAAAAAAATAATAAAATTTTACAATTTTTTTGAAAACTATTGTATTCAAATAATATATAATATATATAAAAATAATATCATAAAAGAAATTATATTACAAAAATGTATTTAAATAAACGAATTCAAAAATCTTTGCAAAGCACGTAAAGTCACGCAACAATTTACAGGCTATAATTCGTTCCTATGTCCCAGGTTTGATGCCTTCGCTGCCTCCTTCATAGTCCTTTCCTGTTCAATTTTTGCCTCAACATTTCTAAGGTTGTTTTTGATTTGTGTGTGTGTCTCGGGGCTAAGGATGTCGAGGGCCCTGAGATAGTAATCGCGAGCTTCCTCTAGCTTGCCTTGCAGCTCGGTTAACCACCCAATGTTAGCAGTGAGGGCAAAGTTCTTGGGCTGAATCTTGATAGCTCTGTTATAATAATTGATCGCTTTTGCATCGTTTCGCAAGTCTGTGTAGAGTCCTCCTGCGTTCACCAGAATTTCGAAACAATCTTTGTTTACCTTGAGCCCTTTTTCGTACCTGCAACAACAACAACGAGCGTTTTATTGAGTTAGCCGACGACTATCAATTTTTGGCAGCAGTAGCAATAGCAGTAGCAGAGCAGCAGTAGCGACAACAACAGCAACAACAGCAACAACAGCAGCAGCAACAACAACAACAACAACAACAACAACAACAACAACAACAACAACAGCAACAACAACAACAACAGCAACAACAACAACAACAACAACAACAACACAAACAAC
>Ga0115554_1000800_pt1 | contig 22191 bp, 14 predicted proteins | sample COGITO_mtgs_1104_3_FD_87283 | JGI IMG/M metagenome (GOLD analysis project Ga0115554, IMG submission 87283) | Pelagic marine microbial communities from North Sea - COGITO_mtgs_110404 | ecosystem: Environmental > Aquatic > Marine > Epipelagic | place: Germany:Helgoland, sampling site Kabeltonne... | reverse complement strand
GTAGCAACCGGTACCAGTGCGTCTCTTAGTTTAGGCGACGGTGCAACAGTTGTAACCTTTAAAGCCACCGACAATGATGGGGCGTCTACTACAATCACAGCCACCATTACTGTTGAAGCGCCTAACGTCTCTCCATCGGTAAGTATTTCTGGAGGTGATCGCACCATTGCTGACACCGATGACAGCGCAGGAGAGACAGTAAGTTTTACAGCCACTGCAACAGACAGTGATGGAACGATTGCAACCACCCAATGGTTGGTGGGAGGTTCGGAAGTAGCAACCGGTACCAGTGCGTCTCTTAGTTTAGGCGACGGTGCAACAGTTGTAACCTTTAAAGCCACCGACAATGATGGGGCGTCTACTACAATCACAGCCACCATTACTGTGGAAGCGCCTAATGTCTCTCCATCGGTAAGTATTTCTGGAAGTGACCGCACCATTGCAGACACCGATGACAGCGCAGGAGAGACAGTCAGTTTTACAGCCACTGCGACAGACTCCGATGGCACGATTGCATCAACGCAGTGGCTGGTCGATGGTTCTGAAGTGGCTATTGGTTTAAGCGCCACTCTTTCATTGCCGGATGGTTCAACAGTGGTCACCTTTAAGGCTATAGATGACGATGGTGCGAGTTCAACAACAACGACAACGATTACTGTTGCATCTCCCGCCCATGAACCTACGGAAGAATGGGCCGCACCCTTTAATGGCGTAACACCCGACTTATCTTATGGGCTGGATTTTAATAACGTTGGAGTCCTTAATTCGGCTGATGCAACAATCTATGTTTGTTTAAGATTATTTACCGATGGACTACCTAGTTCAGTCAATGGCATTAGTCAGTTTGATATGGGATTAGAAGTAGTGTCTCTATCTGAAGCTACAGTACAGATAACTAAGTTTAGAGAGTTCAACACTATTGGTGCGCTTAACGAGAACGCAGAAACCCCTGATTGCAGTGGTATATTTGAAACGACGACCGGCATTTATACCGACATTATCGTGGCAGGTGACAGCGTTCTTGATACTACGTGGAGCTTAATTGATCCCACGAATTTAATTCTTAAGCTAGATAGCTTTAAGGAACTGACTGCTAATTAACAATTCTACTCTGCTTTTCTGTTGCTGCTAATGCGGATATTCTAAGAGACTTGATTAAAGAACCCAAGCGAAGGTCTCACAGCGCCTTGCGTGGCCTCCTAGACGCTATTCCTGAGCAACCCAAGCCTAAGGCTCATCAGTCTGCACTGAGCGGCATTCTTGGTGTTCAGAAGTAGCGTTATAGGCTATGATAACCACACCGCCTATAAGCCCTTATGGCCTTCACCATACAAGGAAGTTTATTAATGAACGCCGCTAAGTTTCTATTTGCATCGATACTCATTCTACAAACAAACTTAATTTTTGGAATTGAAATTAGTGGCTTCGTTATTCGTAACTTTCCCGGCCCAAGCCCCGCCAGCGTCTATGCCAATGGAACAAGAATTGCTATAGCTTCAGATGACGGCTACTTTCAAGGAGAGGTAACTGAAAGCAATATTAAAATATATGCTGAATTGAATCTAGCCAATGGTATTGAGCGGAGCATACCGAGGCAAATTAACGTCTCCACGGATACTACAGTACAGCTAAATATCGCACCCTTACGAAGGATTACAATTAATTCTGAATTACCCGCCGGTACATACGGCCCCTGGCTGAGAATCTACGAGGCAGTAACCCCGTCAGAAAGTTTATTTAATACCAACTTGCAAATCTTGCCCCTTTCAACCTTACCATCAGGTGGCTATTCACATCAGAAAAGCTACGATCTTCCTGAAGGAGTCTATCGAGCGCTTCTAAGCGCCCAAACTGAAGTCAGTGGTGAGAACTTTATTGCGTGGTCTGGCTTCGAGGTGACCGGTGAAACTAAGGAGGTAACAATAACACCGCAAGATGAGTATTCCTCATACCCTGCTGAAGTAAGGATCATTGATCCCGCAAAAATAGTCATTAGCTCTGACGAGTTAGAGGGCTATCTTACTATACGCGGTATCCAAGGTGCAGCATCTCCAAATATGGCATTAACCATCCTAAACCTTCAGACCGGACATTATACTTGGGGTTCATCTAAGGACGACGGATCGTTTGAATTGCTCCTTAATGGTCAACCCGGAAGTGAGTACGCGATCTATCAGCGAGCAGAAATCGACGGTTGGAATAACTATCAGCTGGGAGTGGGCACCACGATCCAGGCGCCCTTTAATTCAACAAATAGTCACGCTTTTTCAACTGAACATTCTGTTTCAAATACAAACCATACGCCTAATAACCCTTCAGACTCGAAGTTACTTGGAGGGCGAGTAGGAGGTATCGCGCAGTATCATGGGGAGTTTGATTTTGCCCGAATTTCGGCTGGAAGCGCTGGCGAATTCACCGGTATCGTCGATGTTGTGGGCCCATCGCTCTGGGATGTGACTATTTCTTGGGGCACCTCGAGTCTGTTTCTGGAAAAAATAGTGTCAGCAGATGGCTGGGTAGTCGCCGCAAATCCAGAAAATAGCTCTAACTTTATGACAGTTAGCGGGCTACCAATAAATGGAGAGCCCGAAGTAAATCGGACCCGCATCGGTGCCGTAACATATTCAGATATAGAGCAAGTCTCCCCAAATTTATGGAGAGCAAAATTTAATGCTAGCTATGATATCCCAGCACAGCTATCGAAAGGTCGATATCAGATACATCTAAAATCAGCGATCAATTCTAACGTCTCTTCAAAAACGGTTTTCTCACGTCATTTTGTCGCAGATCCAAGCACGTCTGTATTGGACGGGCGTATTGGCGAGTTTGAAATAGGGAACACTAGTGAAACGAAGATAGATATAGCTCTACTTGTAAACGAATATAGCAACGGATCGAGAGGGGTGGTCCCTACAAATCGGTCGGGTGAATTTGGAATAACCCCAGGTATCATCACTAATACGCATAAATTTATAATCGATGATTCCATGCCCGGGAGAAAAGAGGGAGCTAGCTATAACCTTGAGCCGTTTATACCTTTGGTAAGTTGGACCACCAAGGGCCATCAAGTCCCGCTTCCGATAAAATTCAAATTTCCTTCTGGCAGACTGCAAATGACTATAGTCGACCCGACTGGCCAGGCCTCTAATGTAGGCCCTATGCCATTTAGGGGGACCTATATGAATGAGCCATTTATGCTCAATAATACCGGCGGTGGGATGGGGGGCGCAGCGCCACAGCAGTATATGAAATTGACTACACTGGCAGATGATTTTGACTATAACTTTACAGAATACGGGGAGTACAAAGTAAGCTTGAGCGGGACTGTTCTTGATATGGACGGCAGGGAATATTCGCTCAATGGTGACTTTAATATATTACGAGCAGAGCCATTAGATCTCGAGTATGGCGTAATGCCTGGAACACCTTACGAAATCGGAGACCATTTCTCACCTCAACTTATTATTCAACCAGGTGTTCCAGCGAAAGTAGAGATCACCGTGACACACTATCCAAACTCTGATCCAACGCTGGTCGAAACAACAAAATTCAGTGGCTTCGCAAACAGATTCGGATATTACGATGGAGGAAATCAAGAATATAAATTCGATAAAGCTGGAGAATACAGGGTGGACATCCTTGCGAGCCACCAAGACAAGGGCGGCGTCGTCTGGGCAGCGAGTCGAACTTGGGGTGGAATAGTTGAGTCAGAAGAGAAAGAGCTCGAAATGCGCGGGGTCAAGGGTACAGAAGGCGGGACGAATTACAGGCAGTGGTTTGATTTTGACTCACGGCCCCTTGGAGTAGGGGAAAGCAACACTCACATGGGACCGCCGTACCAAACGGGCGACGTAAGTTGGATGCTTGCCGAGGAGTTGGATCGAAGTAATACTGCTATGACGGCTTTCTATACTATTTTTGACAAGAGTGGTGAATTTAAAGACAGAGTATCTAGCAGGCTATCTGCTTATTCTGGGCTAGATTTAGATAATACAGGCATGCCGTTTGTTTCGACTACGAACTTGAAAACAGCTTTGGGCTCGACTATAAACCCGTTCTTCGAATTAGATAATTCGGATGATCACTGGGCCTATTACTATAATGCAGCGGAGAGGCCAGGTATTTCCGCAAGGGAACATATTGGTCAGCTTAGCACTAGAGACAATTACTGGCGTTTTTCTGATACTTACAACCATCAATTAGGAAACGGATTCCAAGGAGACAATCCAAACGACTTTAAATTCGTATTTGGCGGCGGCGTGTACCGCATACCCAAGACTAACGAAAATCATTATTTAGCTTATGGATCACTATGGGTCCATCTGCCTTCGGACGATAAAACAGGGGGCAGAATTATGCCTCCTTTCCAAGGAGCCTCAGGAGGGCCTAGCGGGGGGCCACTGATGACTCTACTAGGAGAGGATGTAGATATCTTTTTTCATCCTATGGGTGTGCGGCCAGGGTCAATCCTAGAGGTTGGGGACACAGCTGCGTTCTCGGGACAAATAGCTCCAACACTTTCTTCAGAAGTCTCTATCAGGGTTACTACGCCCTCAAATGAAATCAAAATTATCGAAGGGGTTGCGAACAAAATTGGTTATTTCTACAAACCAAATATGAATTTCCTGATTACTGAACCAGGAATCTATGTCGTAGATATCACAGTTACTCACCGGGGCATGACGTCCTCTGGGCTTGTTGAGCCGCCTTATCCTGTAGGAGGTATACTTGGCGAGGACGTGCACTCTTATAAATTCTATGCCGTAACAAAAGAGAGCGAGGAAGCGGAATTAGCTGTGCCTTTACCCTATGAGTTGCCGAACTCTACAATTCTCAATTTTTCGTTTAAAAGTGAACCAGCTTCTATCGACCAGCTACTGAACCAATCTACGGTCATGCCAGGTTTTGTGCTTTCTCAGGCTGAGTCGAAGTCGTTAATGTATTCTTATAATGCAAAAAAATTGAATTTAAATTTTCCGAACCTTGATATTGACTTGGACAATATGCCGCAGAGCAATGTAGATACGATCACCTACAGTTTTCTTTTGGAGACCAAGGATCAAAAAGGGCAGCTTAAATACGAGGCCCAGCAGATAGTGTTACAAGGTGACGAGATCATAAGGGCAGAAAGGGGTCAAGCTCTTAGCGGTACACTAGACATCGTAATTGATGAATCGGAACTGGGGGCCGGAAAAGATCTGAAATCAAATTTAGCAATAAATGGCCAGGGAATCGGAGATTTGTACGTCGTTCTAATGATGCCTAACGGCCTATATCTGAGTCTAGGTGAGACCAGATTGGTCTCAGAAATCGGGGAAGTCATCCCTTTCAGAGAGGCGATCAATTTATCTAACGTAGATACTTTACCTCTCATCAATCTGAATTTGCCAACTGGGTTGAACAAGGGGATATATACTTTTTATGCGATTTTCGTCGCGGAAAACACTAACGTCTATGATACAGGTAACTGGGCTTCTTCAACCAGTAGTGCCTGGACATATGATTAGTTAAAATCCCAACAGAGTAATCAGGTTTTATTGAGGTTGGGGTAAATCTGGGACCCAAGCTGGGCTTTGTAACTAAAGCTCAAACTGCTGCGCGTTGTAGGCAAGCCAGTTTTCCACTGCGTATGGCGACTTCCCTGCCTCGACAATTATAGCGTGCATCACGAATATTTCATTTGCCAAGTCCCGTTTATCCACCCTTAAAGCCCCTAAGGCGTGCGGATGATATGAGCTGGACTCTGTATGCTCAACCAGAGGCGCAAACGGAGCACCTAGCTCTAGCGGTGAGACCTTCCAAGCCGTATCAAAGTACCAATAGGCACCTGCCTTAGGCTGCTCAATCACGAGATAGGTATCAAAGCCCACATTAGACGCGTGGGCAAATGCGACGTTCAAGTCGCCTTCTTCTGAATGTGTAGACCCTGCTCCAGCGTTAAAAGACACCTCAATCGAGACAAGCGCGGCGGCGCTAGGTGGATCTTCGCTCGCGGGCCGTTCGATACCCGAGAGCAGGGGAAGCGCTCTCAGGGTGTCTGGCTTCTCTAAGCGCTCTAAGTAAGTCATTAAATCGGTGAGTTGCGCCTCATTGAGGTCCGGCGGATTCTGCCCATCTATATCAGCGGGGTGGCGCTGTAAAACTTCGGCGAGCGAGTTGAATCGTCCGTCATGGTAGAACGGGGCAGAATGTCGAAGATCGAGAAGCGTAGGGGTATTAATGCTCTGGGTTATATCTTCGATCAAGTTTACACTATGATTCTGATTATCGGTAAAAAGGGGCGCTTGGTGACACTCAGTACAGTTAAGCTCGTTAGACGTGAAAAGAGCCTCGCCTCGTTGTTCGGCCGAAGTTATATCGCTAGTCTTCATGCCGTCGGCTCCGAACCGCAAGGATGCAATGAAGGCAGTTAAATTGTCGAGGGCCCCTGATCGTCCCGCATTTTTGTCAGCGCCATCGCAAGTCGGTGTGCAATTGTCTTCGCCACTCACGAGCCCAGTGCCACCCTGCAATTCTCTTATCGTATTTTCTACATCTTGCACTTCATCGAGATTACCAGACCAATGAAAGGGGCCGGTAACCGAGGTCGCGATGAGCGAGGGGGTATTGCGTAGCCCATCAGGGAAATGCCACAACTGGTTATCGGAGCCGCCGTCGAAGTGGCAGGTTGCGCAAGAAATCCACTGGTCCTTGGCCATGCGGGTGACATCAGACGAATGAAATAGTTTTAATCCCTGTTTAACATTGTCATCGAACGGCAGTTGAGTGACCACGGCGCGGCTAATCTCACTAAGGCTCTTTGCGTTTATTACCGATACCGAGCCATCGACTGCGTTGTCAATATATATAAAAGCATCATCTAGGCTTTGTGCGATACCAATTGGAAAGCCGCCAACTTCGATATGTGCTTGTAGCTGAGAGTTCGCGACATTGATTACCGTTATGTCATTGCTCGCCGCGTTTACAACATAAAGATTCTCGCCACTAAGAAGAGACTCGAGCGGCAGTCCAACTGGCTTATCGATAATGTCGAGCGCAAGCCGCTGACTACGGAGATGGATTCCGCGCTGCAAGTCGATTATCGAGACGAACGGGAACACACTCGTATCAAACTCAAGCGAGGTGTTGTCGGTGTTGCGAATGGTATTGGGCACATACGCCAATTGCGCGGCTTCATCGAGTGTGATGGACTGTGCTAACCCTGCCCGTGAACCTAGTGAAATTTCGGTGACGACGGCGAATGTGTTGGTCTCTATCTTGGAGATGACCCCTGATTCAAAGTGAGACACATAGAGCCAACGTTCGTCGTCCGACAGAGTCATCCCGCGTGGAGAGCCCGCAACCTCAACTTCCGCGAGCAGAGTATAGTTGTATTTGTCGAAGACCTGCACTCGACCTGCTCGCTGAGCCGACACAAAAGCAAACTTGCCCCCAATCAACACGCCATAAGGCGCCTCACGGGTATCGATTGCGCCCAGTAACTGCGGCGCTTCGCCCGAAGCGACGTCAGGGACAGACAGTACCGATACCTTGTTCTCACCCTGATTAGTCACCCAGACCACGCGTCTGTCTGAGTCGTAAGCGACGGTCTGGGGCGAGACGCCCACGACAATTTCTACGAGCGGCTGGACTCTGTCGCTCAGTAGCAGCACCGTTACGCTGTCAGAGTACTGATTGGCGACTACCGCAAGCTCAGCGCCCGCCATCGTAATCGAAGAGGTCTTAGTCACCGTGCTTGCGTTGACGCTCATCCATGATGCCAGCAGCAAAGGAAGCCAGATAAGCCGACAAGGGTTTAGTGCGTTCACCGTTGTTACCTATAATCCAAATGTGAAACTGGCTTCAGACCAATTAAGCCATTGGCTGTCGTCAAACAAATTTGCACCTGCTCGCGTAATCACCGCAATAAATTTGAAGCTGCTAGGGGTAATAGAGTCGCCGAGTGGCAGCTTGACGACAGGAATCTCTTTAATGTTATCAAGCTTAGTGTTGAGCATAAATGGTATTACGCTATTTACGTCACTTATGTTCAGTTTACTGTCGAGGGTAAGGAAATTTCCGTCTGGCAAAATCAAGGCCACGTAGAGATCTGCATCACCCTCGGCGCTTAGCTGAAGCTTTACGTCAAGTATATCGCCGACAGACAGCGTAGAATCGGCTAGAACCAAACTAAAGTCGCCCGTCGGAGCCTGATTATGCTCCACGAATTGAAGCACTTCGCCCTGAAGAGTGGCCATGCGTCCTTCGAATCTTGTCTCACCGTTGTCGCCTAATGTCTCTAGCAAAAAGCTTAACGTCACCGTATCTGCTCCGTTGGCCTTTCGCAGTTGTCCGCCTGGGAGGTCAAGGTTAGGGAAGTCTGCGTGCAGCGCGGTTGCATCGTAACTAAATTCGCTACTCGACGATTCATGCTGTGCCAGTAAGAATCCGGGCATGGTAACGGAGCTGTGCATCTTACTCGTGGCAGTCGCTCCAGAGGGAGCGAGTCTTAGCGCGAGCCGCGTGTCGTCTGGCAGGGTTCGCGGTAACCGGCTGGTGACGACAGCGGGCGCGGCGTCGGCACTGGCCACGTAGAAGTCGAAGCTTCCATTGTCAGCACCTAATACACTGCCTTGGGGATAGGGGGCCTCGACCAGGCCTGCAGACGTAATACCCGTGTGCGTCACAGTTACAGCAGCGTTATAGACTCCCGCTTCGGTTGCGACAAAATCCGCTGAAGGATCGTAAAAATATCCGACTTTATTGGCGTTACCCTTAATAGATCGGACAGACCCATTGGGTGTGGTAATAATTACCTCAACCTCAGACGGCAGGGTGGGTGCTATCTGCGCAGAAAAACTTACCATGTCGCCGACCTCTAGAAGGGTGCCAGGTCGAATACCCATGGGGTGCGCGAAGATGTCGATCTCCTTACCCTTAATGGTCATGAGAGGACCGCCAGACGGACCGCCAGCGGCACCTTGAAAAGGTGGCATCACCCTGCCGCCTTGAACATCATCATCAGGCAGCATGACCCATAGCCCGCCGTAGGCACCATAAAACGAAAATTCCGATTCAGGTGCGCGATAGACCGCGCCGCCAAACAGAAATTTGAAATCGTCTTCTTGGTCGCCTTCATAGCCATTCCCCAGCTGATATCCGTAGGGAGTGTTGAATCGCCAATATCCGTTACTGCTCTGCGCGGTACCCACGAATTCCCGTACGCTAACTCCGGGTCTGCCGTTGGCTGAGTAGTAATAGCCCCAATGCGCATCGGACTGGTCCGGGTTTACAAACGGGGGAATCATGTTCTGCTTTTGTTCAACACTGGAGACGAGCGCAACCGAGCCGTTAACATTGTGATACTGATTATTTCGGTTGCCCATGATAGAAGAAAGCTGTGTGCCAGCATCCTCGATCGTCGTGACGTTTTGCATAGCTGCATTCCAGTCGGTAAAGTTGGCCGTCCAGATCACATCTCCAGTCTGATAAGGTGAGAAAAAGTGGGCGTTGCGCTCAGACGATGTGTCGCTAAATAAATACCACTGCCGGTTCTCGTTACCGCTTTCGCTTCCGCGCGCGCCTTTTGCGCTAATTCGGCTATCGGGCGTTTCGACAATCGATCCCCACTGCCGCGATCCTGCCCAAAGAGTCCCGTCTGCCGCCAAATACCTCAACTCATAGTTTACGCGGTATTCGCCCGGTTTCTCGAAACGCAGGGCCTCGCCATCGCTTTGAAAATAGCCAAATCTATTTGCCCAGCCCCTGTATTTTTTATTCACTCTCTGAGTTTCATCAGAAAACGGATAGTGATCGATTTCTATAACAACCTCGGCGGGCACACCCGGCTGTATAACAACAGCGGGAGAAAAGGGATCATCGACTTCAAAGGGCGTACCCGGAAAGACACCCGTTTCAAAATCTAATGTCTCTGCGATGGTGATCGCGTAGTTACCACTTATACCGAGCTTATGACCAGCCGTATCGCTGATGTCGCCTTTGAGTTGGACAACATAGTCGCCATATTCGGAGAAAATTACATTAAATTCGTCTCGATAAGTCGTTAACCCATAGTGAAGGTCCGGCGCATTACTATTGCGATGAATGTCCTCTCCCACCGAAGTGGAAGCCTTTTGCAGATAGCTGCCTAAAATAGGATATGGCCCGATTACTGAAATTTTCCCGGACGGGGAGATAACAGTCGCGGTCAGCGAGCCCGAAGGAAATTTAAAAGGTATTTTGGGATTGCTGATCCATTCCTTGTTACTGTACGCAGTTAATGGAATAAATGGTTCGATATTGTAGCTTTTGTTTAGAGAAGATGCTGTGTTAGGAGGGAATATCGCAGTGCTTGAATTTGTGACGAGACGACTTGAAATCCCAAATTTCGCTTTATCTTCATTTGCAACCACCCCTCTGGAACCGTTGCTCAGTTCGTTCATCAATAGAGCTGCATAAAGGCGTGGCGAATTATAATCGCCGATCGTTATCTGAGTAGCCCCGTGGACGCTGCTGAGATGAAATGATGGCTCACCATAAACGTCTTCATAGAATCTTTTTTCACCCCTAAGTCCTTTGATTAGCGGTCTCATGGAATAGCCTTCTCCAGTAAGAACAAGCTGGTAGATACCGTTGGGTGTAAGGTTGGGAACGGAATAGTTAAGTTCCCAATCAACGAGCCCCTTTCCGATTTCAATGAAACGATAGTTGCTGAGCTTGATTTGACCAATTTTAATCGCCTCCGCCCACATTGGTTCGGATCTGCTAATTGGCAATCCCGTGACAGTCATGTCGCTTGACGAACCCTCAGGCGCAGCAGCTTTTTGCTCTCCATTCTCGTTAAAAACCTGCTCAAGGAAAGCATCTCCTGACTTGAGTTCGACCACAGTCTTCTCGGTTAGGTTTCTAGAGAGGATCTCTATCTGACCGGAAAGTCTACCGCTGCTCCCGGCGCTCCACTTGGATGAGTTAAGTTCGCCGTAGAGCCAGGCTACCCCTGCGTCAAATCCGCCCTTAATCTTGAGGTCGCGTGCGAGCGGTGTTTGAGAGCTCTCGTTAAGCCGCTGGGCAGTCGAAATCGCATGTCGGGATTGTTCTACTGGGACTGAAATTACAGTGCTTGAATTGCTTGAAGTGAACCCGTTATAAGCGACTGCATGGGGATCCTGTGAAACCTGAATGTAGGAGCCAGGTGGGGCGAAAAAACGTAATTCAAAGCTACCGTCACCGTCCGATGCGCCGGTTAAAGCTTGGCCGGTCTGCACGTTGAGAACGCTGACAGGCACTAGAGGCAGGGCAGCGCCGGGAGCGCCTTTGATTAAGGAAAAGCGAGCGTCGTCGGTGTGTTCTACTTGAATGAGGTCTGCTCGAGGAGGCGTCGAGCCAAAGCGATTGCTCTGAGTATTGCGTGAGACATTGAGCGAAATATCTGACACGCTGCCGTCTCGTGCATCTACGCCTACCGAATCGATCAGGTATTCTGAACCAGGTGTGGGCCCCGTGTTGGTCTCGAGGACAATTCTATAGCGCCCCGCCGGCACCGTTTCAGAGAAGGTGTACCACGTATTAACTTTTAACCCCGAGCCCGTCTCTAGGCTAAGTCCGTTGTCAAGATTAAAGAACTTAAGGTTACAGCCGTGGTTGCATAGTTCGTCAATTTCGATACGGCCACTGAGTGTAACAGTCCTCGTAAGATCAAATTTATAGACTGGGAGGTCGGAGGAGATGCCACAATAATTCAACATCCTGTATCGCACGCCGCTGCCATCGGTATACTCCATCCTGGCACAGGAATACGGCAATTCGATCCTCCCGCCTGCGTCGGTAGTATAGCGAGAACCATCTCTGTAATCAGTGACCTGTTGGTAGGCCAATGGTGCCCCGTCTAGCCTTAGCTCTATCGTCCCGCCTTCCAACGCTGTGGTTGCGGTAAGTGCCGCTAAAATAGAGAGACACAAGCATGATAGACGAGTTGAAAGAGATGTTAGTCGAGTCATTGGTTTTGTACCATAGAGATTACAGAGTGATAGCATGGTATGCGATTGTGCTGGTATGTAGCCTGATTATAGTATGTTTTCTATCAGTTGGCTTGCTCGGCTTCGACCCTAGATATGAGCGCCCAGAGCCAGGCACCGACCCCAAAAATGAATCGCTATCATTTCTGAGATGATAGTAATCCACGCGCTTTATGGTATGGGTATCTATACTGCCCAGTTTGCCTTAACTGTAGTTACATCGATAGACGCTGATCGGCAGCATCATAGAATCAAGCTAGCAAATTAGAACGTTCTATTCGTTTAGCTTCTTTACCTGCGAGTCGTTCAAGTATCTGGCTACTGCTTTAGGAAATGGGTTCGGTTTTGACACCTTTGAAGACCTGCTCAAGGGTTGGCGCGAAGAGGAGGCGGGTGCTCATTCGAGTGGGGCAATACTCCCGAAGTTGCGAGAGAGGATTATAGTTGCTGAGTTTCAGGTCTCTTAGCCATCTGTTTCTCCGAGCCTCGGTCTATCGCCTCTGTGATTAACTTTGATGCAGATCTTTACTCCTCAACAATTTGTGCGCCAATTTTAGCGAAGTCGTTATTAATAGTCATACGATTCTGATCTTCGATGAATTCACAGTTTAATGAGTTTTGAGAGTAAGACGAGTCAAGGCGCTCGATGTATTTCCGTGACTAATCAATGCAGCTTCGAAGTGCTAGCGGTTTCATTTTTTACAAATCAAGTAGCGATAAAACTAGAGGGCATCTGAGATCGCAATAGGCGATACAGGTCGATTAACTTACAATGCCTATTAGAAGCTGTGCGCCGCCGGCTTCTATCCTTTTCTTTTTTTTGGTAGATATAAGCAACGATGAAGCTCTTCGCAGTAAAAAGCATACCCATAGTGTCTTGGAGTTCCGATAAGGCGCTGAATTTTCGGCCACGACTTTCTACGCTCTGCGTATTATGTGCAGGGCTAACAGTGTTCGGCCTCGGTGAGGCGGTATTGATTGCCTCGGCAGCGGGTAACAGTCCATGGACGGTTCTGTCTCAGGGGATTTCCCAGATTAGTGGCTGGAGTATAGGCGTTACTACCTTTCTCACCAGTCTAGCCGTATTACTGTTGTGGATACCTCTTAAGCAGACTCCGGGTATAGGTACAATACTGAACGCCGTTATTATCGCTATCGCCATAGATTTATCCTTGCCGTATCTGCCGCAGACAGACGTCTTTCTATTGAGAGTCACAGAGGCAGTTTTCGGTATATTGCTAGTCGGTTTTGGTAGTGGCCTATATTTGATAGCGAATCTTGGGCCCGGGCCTAGAGATGGGCTTATGACAGGCTTGCAGCGCGTCACCAATCTGCCTGTGGCGCGAGTGCGTACAGCGATTGAAATTACTGTCGTATTCTTCGGTTGGTTGCTGGGCGGTACGCTGGGTCTTGGCACATTGATGTTCGCCTTTGGCATCGGGCCGGCGGTGTCCATGGGGCTGTATCTGGTTAATTATTTCTCCACACGGTCGAATTAAGTGATTCATGGCAGCTGATCTAGATACTCCCAAGAGTGATGACGAGCGCTGGATGCAAGAAGCACTGCTGCTCGCACAGCAGGCAGCAGATGTCGATGAGGTGCCGGTTGGTGCTATTGTGGTTCAGGGCGAGCAGATTATAGGCTCAGGTTTCAACCAGCCAATCCGCAGCTGTGATCCAACGGCACACGCCGAGATCGTTGCCTTAAGAAGTGCGTCACAGTCTCGTCAGAATTATCGTCTGCCGGAAACAACACTCTATGTTACGCTCGAACCCTGTACGATGTGTCTGGGAGCGATGATTCATGCTCGTGTAGGAAGGCTAGTCTTTGGTGCGGCAGAACCGCGTGCCGGAGCGATAGTGAGTCAGGCCTCGCTGGTCGATGCCCAGTATTTTAATCATCAGTTAAGTTATACGCAGGGTGTGTTGCAGGATGAATGTTCTGCTCTATTGCAGAGTTTCTTTAGGAGCAGGCGAAAAGGCAGTTAGCTTGCGAAAATTCGGAGTAGCTTGTATAAGTCTCCTCTGCTGCCGATGTGAAAGGCTTACTAATCTCTATGACCATCACTATATCTATGCGCAAAAAGCTCTTATTTTCTTTGCTGCTATTCTCGTTAGTGGCATGCACGGCACCAGCTCCCTATAAAGCCTATTTCGGTGATCCTCGTGCTGATATGCAGCTTTCCACTATTGAAGGCGGGAGTTTCGTTCGCACCGATTTGCTGAATCGCTACATGGACACTATCCGCTTCATCGAAGTCGATGACTTTCCGGTTATAAACAGCGATCAACATCGGTCCATACAAATAGCCCCCGGTTATCATGACGTAAAGGTCTACTTCTATTGGGACCTTGGCGGTCAGCGAGGCCTGGCTCCGGCTATGGTCGACTATGCTCGAGCCCGGGATAATATAAGCCGAACTTTGCACTTCAATGCGAGGGCGGGGGAAACCTATAAGGTCTTGGCGAATCCTGTGTTCGATGGAGATAGACACGACATAACCACCCTGTCCCATGTGGATTTTTGGCTGGAAGACGAAGACGGTAACGAGATCGTTTCAAAAGAAGCCGGGCGCTACAATCCTCAGTAGTATTCGAGTGATTGCAATTCACTCGACAAATCGCGCAAATTACTGCACATTTTTCTGAATTCACTGCCCAAATCAATTATCATTGCCGCTCCATAATATAGCGGTCTAGCCCAAGCTATTCGCGCCACAAATTGGGATACCATCGATGCAGGTAATGTTTGGAGCGGCGGCTCTTTCTGCTTTTAAATCTTCCAAATTACTACTTAACCTCCAGGCCAGACTTCCCCAGGTAGAAGCGTTCAGCGCCCAATTCGCGCACTTCCTCGATTGTACTGAGGAACTGACGAATCACGATCTAGAAGTTATACATGCACTGTTGCTCTATGGAGCAAGCTTCACGTCGTCCACCGAATCTGAAAATACTGTCTCGTCGCTAAGCAGAGTCGTGGTGCCACGTCCCGGTACAATCTCACCCTGGTCCAGTAAGGCTAGTGACATACTTCATAACTGCGGCTTGGCAAAGGTTGAGCGCGTTGAGCGTGGCACAGTTTTCACAGTGCAGCTGAGCCAGCCATTAGAGACTGCTGAACTTGCCATTCTCGATGACATGCTGCATGACCGTATGACTCAGGCGATACTGAGTGATGTTAGCAAGGCCAGTTGCCTGTTCCGTCACGCCGATCCGCAGGCGATGGCGTCTGTAGATATATTGGGGCAAGGAAGGTTAGCGCTCAGTGCTGCGAACAGCGCGCTTGGTCTGGCTTTGGCAGAAGACGAGATCGACTACCTGTTTGAGCAGTTCAGCGAACTGGGCCGTAATCCCAATGATATCGAGTTGATGATGTTTGCTCAGGCTAATTCCGAGCATTGTCGGCATAAGATATTCAATGCCGATTGGACTATAGATGGTCAGGCGCAAGAGCATTCTCTATTTGGCATGATCCGCAACACCCATAAGCAATCGCCAGCGGGGGTACTTTCGGCCTACTCCGACAATTCGGCAGTGATGCAGGGGCATGACAGTGCGCGTTTCTTTCCCGCCTCCGATTCCAAGCAATATGGATTTGTCGAGGAGCCTATTCATATTCTGATGAAGGTGGAGACGCACAATCACCCAACGGCTATCGCCCCATTTCCCGGCGCATCGACAGGCTCGGGGGGTGAGATTCGTGATGAGGGTGCCACAGGCACAGGGTCCAAGCCGAAGGCTGGTCTAACCGGGTACAGTGTTTCCAATCTGAAGATTCCAGCGTTTGTCCAGCCCTGGGAAGAAGAGCTAGGCAAGCCTGCACATATCGCCTCGGCGCTGGAGATAATGCTAGAAGGGCCTATAGGCGGAGCCTCGTTTAATAACGAGTACGGTCGCCCGGCGCTATGTGGTTATTTCCGCAGTTTCGAACAGGCAGTGGTGAATGAGGCTGGCGAGAATCAGGTGCGGGGTTATCACAAACCCATAATGATTGCGGGCGGAATCGGTAACATCCGCGAGCCCCATGTACACAAGAGTGAGATTTCGGTTGGTGCCAAGCTGATCGTCCTGGGTGGGCCTGCTATGTTAATCGGCCTTGGTGGCGGTGCCGCTTCCTCGATGGCCTCGGGTTCGGGGAATGAAGATTTAGATTTTGCGTCAGTGCAGCGAGAGAACGCCGAGATGGAGAGGCGTTGTCAGGAAGTCATAGATCAGTGCTGGCAATTAGGGGATCAGAACCCCATAGCCTTTATCCATGATGTGGGTGCCGGTGGTCTGTCCAACGCGCTTCCTGAACTGGTCAAGGATGGCGGCCGCGGCGGTGTATTTAATCTGCGCGATATCCCGAATGCCGAGAGTCAGATGTCGCCACTGGAGATTTGGTGTAACGAGGCGCAGGAACGCTATGTTATCGCCGTGGACCCAGAGCACCTGGCGCAATTCAAGGACATCTGCCAGCGTGAGCGCTGCCCGGTTGCCGTTGTCGGTGAGGCCACCGCAGAAAAGCACATACGCCTGGATGACGCGCATTTTTCGAATAGTCCAATCGATCTGCCTATGGACTTGCTGTTCGGCAAGCCACCCAAGATGCACCGTGATGTAAAGTCCGGTCAACTTGCCGAGACCGTTTTCGATACCTCAGACCTTGATCTGGAAGAATCTATTAGCCGTGTGTTAGCACTACCCACCGTAGCGAGTAAGAATTTCCTAATAACCATCGGCGATCGCACGATTACCGGTTTGGTTCATCGAGATCAGATGGTTGGGCCCTGGCAGGTTCCAGTGGCGGATGCCGCAGTTACCGCCAGTGCTTATTGCGGCCATACCGGTGAGGCCATGGCCATGGGTGAGCGCACGCCTCTCGCTCTGTTCGATGCGGCAGCGTCTGGCCGCATGGCTATTGCTGAGTCAATTACCAACATAGCCAGCGCCTCGATTGAAAAAATTGGCGATATTAAACTGTCCGCGAACTGGATGGTTGCGGCAGGACACGGCAGTGAAGATCAGAAACTCTTTGAGACGGTAAAAGCGATAGCGATGGAGCTGTGCCCCAAGCTTGGGATTTGTATTCCCGTTGGCAAAGACTCTATGTCTATGCGCACGGTCTGGAACGACGCAGACGGCGAGAAAAGTAATACGGCGCCGCTGTCGCTTATCGTTTCTGCGTTTTCGCCGGTGGATGACATTCGCAAGACGCTTACTCCTCAACTACAGACCGATCGGGGACAGAGCAGCCTGCTTCTGATCGAACTGGGCAGGGGTAAGAATCGTCTGGCCGGTTCCGCATTGGGTCAAGTCTATAACCGAATGCAGGGTACGGTGCCCGATCTGGATGAGCCTTCCGATCTATTAGGACTGTTCGAGTTCATCAACCGCTGCAGAAATCAGAGTCTGTTATTGGCCTACCACGACCGATCCGACGGCGGTCTATTTGCCACGCTCGCCGAGATGGCGTTCGCGGGACACTGTGGGCTTGATATCCAGCTGGAGAAAATAGCGACAGAGTGCTCTGTGATACCGGCCTTATTTAACGAAGAGTTGGGTGCGGTAATTCAGGTTCCCAAAGATCAGCTTACACTTGTCATGGAGTTCGCTCAGGAGAGCGGATTGGGCGACTGCGTGCATGAGATAGCTCAACTGAACGAGCTGGGAACGCTGACTATAGCGCTAGGCGAGAAGCAGCTGTATGTACAAAGTAGGGTAGAGTTGCAGCGCCAATGGTCTGCGACCAGCTACCACATGCAGAGTATTCGTGATAATTCGATCTGCGCCAGTGAAGAGTATGATCAGATTCTCGATGCTAAAGATCCGGGCATTTCGATCGCGCTGACCTTCGACTTGAATGATGATATTACGGCCCCGTATATAAATGTAGATGCACAGCCGCGTGTTGCCGTATTGCGCGAGCAGGGTGTTAACGGTCAGATCGAGATGGGTGCCGTTTTTGATAGGGCGCGCTTTGATGCCATCGATGTGCATATGACAGATTTAATTAGCGGCAGGGTGAAACTGGATCAATTTAATGCCTTGGTAGCCTGTGGCGGATTTTCCTATGGTGACGTGCTCGGAGCAGGAGGAGGGTGGGCGAAGTCGATTCTCTTCAACCCGGATCTACGTGCGCAGTTCGAAGCCTACTTCACCAACCCCGACACCCTAACTCTTGGTGTGTGTAATGGCTGTCAGATGATTTCCCTGCTGCACGATTTGATACCCGGTGCAGACCATTGGCCCCGCTTTGTCCGTAATCGATCGGAACAGTTCGAGGGGCGTCTAAGTCTCACTCGAGTCGAGGCGAGCAATTCTGCTTTTTTGCAGGGCATGGAAGGTTCCCGTTTTCCCCTGGCGGTAGCCCATGGAGAGGGAATGGCCGAATTTGCGAATTCCAGCGACTTGCAGAAGCTGCAGTCGGCCGGTGGCATTGCGCTGCGCTATGTTGATAACTACGCAGAGCCGACCCAGCGCTATCCGGCGAACCCCAATGGTTCTCCCGACGCGATAGCAGGAGTAACCAGTGTCGATGGTCGTGTGACTATTATGATGCCGCATCCTGAGCGCGTATTTCGTGCGAGCCAAAATTCCTGGCATCCAAGTGACTGGCTAGAAGACGCTCCAAGTATGCGTATGTTTCGCAATGCGAGAAAATGGCTGGGCTAGTCTCTTGCCTAAAGGCAAATTTCAGCTAAGGTCGGGCTCTGGTCAGAGGTTCGTAGGAATATTATGAGCAATAAGCGCTTACGCAAGATTGAGTTCTACGTACCTGAAGAGCAGTTGGAACAGGTAAAGCAAGCTATGTTCGAAGCGGGCGCTGGCAAGGTTGGTAATTATGATTGCTGTGCCTGGCAGACAGTGGGAGTGGGCCAGTTCAGACCCGGGGCTGGGAGTAAACCCTTCGCGGGTGAGAGAGACCGCTTAGAGACTCTGAAAGAATTCAAAGTAGAGATGGTCTGCGCCGAAGAGCTAATCGTGAAGGTCATAGCCGCTCTGAAGTCGTCACACCCCTACGAGGAAGTGGCTTACGCGGTGCTGCGTATCGAATCCTTCTAAGGATTGCTAACACATAAATCGAATCTAGAGGCCTACTCGAAGTCGCTGGCGCTGATGAGGCTGGTGGTGAAGCTTCTGTCTTCCCCATGGTGCACATCGAACATGCGGACCGGGAATCGATTTCGTCTTAGATCCTCGAAATAGTGTTCCAGGGTGCTCTTCACCACCGGGAACGCGATCTCCTGCCAAGGAATTTCTTGCTCTGTAAAAAGTGCTACCTCTTCCGATTCCAGTCCCGCAGCATAGTCCAGGTTCGCCAGCTCGGCGCGAAAAAACATATAGACCTGATTTATCTTTGGCAGATTAAACAGAGTGTAGAGGCTGTCGTTCTGAATAATGACAGAGGCTCCAGCCTCTTCCTGTGTCTCACGGATCGCTCCATGGAGGCTGCTTTCGCCGTTTTCCATAAAACCGGCCGGAAGCGTCCATTTACCAATGCGGGGTTGAATGGCACGCTTACACAATAAGACCTTGTCTTCGAAGAAGGGAACCGTGCCAACGACGTTCTTCGGATTTAGATAGAAGATACTGTCACAGGCCGTGCAGCAGTGGCGCGGTTTATCATCACCCTCAGGTACACGAAGAATTAGGGGCTCTGCACATTGATGACAATATTTCATGAATAACACCGATTATTGTTCGCAGACTTTTGGTCGCTGCGAGCTGTTGCTTTAAACTATTGGTTCAAACGAGGGTGTCTTAGTGTACTGCTTTAAGGGCCCTGGGAAAACCAGAGACCCTTCCCGTAATAGAGGAGTTAGGAAGGGGGTAATCAGATACGGTTGATTTCGCAGTGTAGGCGGAATCTTTTCGATGTCATATAGGCTTCTATCTCGCGAAGGCGCAGCTCCATGGAGTTATAGATCTCGGTGCACTTGCCGCGAGAATGCGCGCTGTCGGGCTGTTCTGAGTCAGTGTTCGATTGCGTGCCTGATTCGGCATCAAATTCCTGCGTCATCTCATCGAAGGCTGCAGTAGCTTCGGCATAGGCCTCATTGGCGACGTCTTCGGCAAATTGCTCATACTCTTCGTTGATATAGCTCTTACGCTGCTTGCGTCGTGCGCGTCTCTCGGCGCGACGCTGTTTACGCTGGGCTCGCTTCTCGTGTCGAGCTTTGGGCCCGACATGCGGGTCTGGCTCAAATACGAAGATACAGATTATATAGGCCCAGAATGTGAATGGGCCGAATAGGAATAGAGAGAAAAGGGTCACCGCTCTCACCGCGAATGCGCTTACCTCGAAATAGTCGGCTATTCCGCTACATACTCCGGCGACGCGTTTGTTCCGCTCATTCCTGTAGATGGGCTTGCGATAATTAAGCTGCTTGAAGTGTTCCGCCGTGGAAGCGCTCTTGAAATAATCGCGCATCTTGTCTGGCGTTATATCTTTGTCGAGGCAAAAGTAGAGCAGGAAGTATCCAACAATCAGCGTGGGCCAGGATATTACACAAATCACGAAGATCACCCGGACAAGAAAAGTTGGAACGTCCAGCCACTCTGCAATACCGGCGCATACCCCAAGCCAGCGGGCATCGCGTCGATTCAATTTCAATCTACTCGTGCCCGTGTTCATTCTGCTACCTCCAATCCGGGACTTCGGCGTCTAGTATCGACTCCAGAATGTCGATGCGTTCAGTCAGCGATTCAGCCATCGCGGATAGTTCGCCCATATTGTATTTGCCATCTGGCTCTATTCGTACCGTGCGTCTACCTTTGCGTAGTAGAAGTATCCAGAAAGTGACGGCGCCCAGTACCATTGCCACCAGCGCTATAATGAACTCGAATATGCCCATCTTGAAAGCCTATTGGTCTTTAAGTTTATTTTTTAAATCTTCCAGTTCTTTATCTATGGATTCTTGTTTCTCGAGTTCATCAAACTCGCTCTGCAATCCACGCTTTTCGATGTGAATACTATCCATCTGACCTTCCATCTGGTCAATCTTTTTTTCGTAATACTCAAATTTGTCCATCGCGTTGTCAATAGAATAGCTGTGTAGCTGTCTATTTACATTGAGTCGGGACTCGGTCGCTGTGGTGCGCATGACAATCGTCTTCTGGCGAGCCCGTGCATCGTTTAGCTTTGCTTGGAGTTGCTCGATCTCTATGCTCAACTTATCCAATGTCTCATCAAGCTTCAACAAATCCTTTTCCGTGATAGCCACGCTTGAGTTGATGTTGGACTTCTCCAGCAGAGCGGCTTTCGCCAAGTCTTCGCGTCCTTTGGACAGCGCAAGTTCGGCTTTGCCTTCCCAGTCGTGGGCCTGTTTCTTAAGTTGCTCGGCGCGACGACTCAGCGTCTTCTTCTCGGCAATTACCTTAGCCGTCCCACTGCGGACCTCAACCAGGGTCTCTTCCATTTCCTGGATTACCATGCGAATCATCTTTTCCGGATTTTCCGCCTTGTCCAGCAGAGAGCTGATGTTGGAATTGATAATGTCGGATAGTCTATTAAATATGCTCATCGTTGATACCTCGAATGTACCGTTAGTCTCTAATGCCAACAAGTCGGTTGGCTTAGTAAGTAAGGAGCAGATAGCGTGCCAACAATTCATATTCTCTAACACATTGATATAAAACGATTTAAATTCAGGGCTTACGCCTCGTAGCTGACGCGATAGCTAAATAGCTTAACTAATGGTAATTTTCACTACTCGTGACGGCTTATGTCTCAGCAATGCCGCTTCATTCACGAGGAGTTGGTAGCAGGCTAGACGTCTTAGCTTAACTTATTGATATTATTGAATAATATGTCTCAAGAAAAATCAGCCCCGAGGATGATCGGTGAGTCTGCCAGCTTTCTAGAAATGCAGGAGCACATCTCCCATGTGGCGCCCCTAAACAAGCCGGTATTGTTCGTAGGCGAGCGCGGCACGGGCAAGGAATTGGTTGCGGCGCGTCTGCACTATCTGTCCCAGCGTTGGGAGCAGACTTTTCTGAAGATTAATTGTGCTGCGATGAGCGAGACCCTGCTGGAGGCCCAGCTGTTCGGACACGAGGCAGGGGCCTATACCGGGGCGACCAAACAGAGAAAGGGCTTCTTCGAGCGTGCGCATGGCGGAACTCTATTTCTGGACGAGCTCGCTAATACGGCCATGGCGGTGCAAGAAAAGATTCTTCGAGTTATAGAGTATGGAGAATTCGAGCGACTGGGAGG
>Ga0115554_1000798_pt1 | contig 22250 bp, 9 predicted proteins | sample COGITO_mtgs_1104_3_FD_87283 | JGI IMG/M metagenome (GOLD analysis project Ga0115554, IMG submission 87283) | Pelagic marine microbial communities from North Sea - COGITO_mtgs_110404 | ecosystem: Environmental > Aquatic > Marine > Epipelagic | place: Germany:Helgoland, sampling site Kabeltonne... | reverse complement strand
CTGAGAGTGAAGGAGGTGGTTTCGACAATAACATGTGGTACGAGGGCAAGGCCGTGGTTGGAAACTTGACTAAACCCGACCCGGATGTAATCGCGGCGCTCGACCGAATTTACGAGAAAGTCAGATTGTGCCCGTACAGCTCAATTGTCTTGGACCATTTCTCAAGCAGCAAAATTGAAGAATACGGCTTAGCGGATGGTAATTTAGCTTCCATTCTAGAATCGGCCATCACAAACGATGAGAGCGGGTTGCTCGAGCACTTTACATCTCAAGATAGCCGTAGCTGTCAACACAAAGGTTTTTTAGGTCCCTGTGGAGAGGGAGATAAAGTGCTCGAAAGGGTTACGATGACGCTGATGGCAGATAGTCTGGCAGGCTTGGCGGCTAGCGGATTCTTACTGGACAATACCACACAATTCGACCCTCCCAATAATCTCATCCCTCCAAGTTGGTTCACTGGCGGGACTGGGAGCTTGCAGACCTACTGCGAGGAGTCGGTCAACATGGCATTTCTCACTGTTGACATAAAGTCTTGGGTCTTGCCGAGGGCCGTTCAGCAACAGGCAATCCGCGCTAATTCGACCTTTAGCGACGAAACTGCAACTGATATTGTCAACAATTTGTGTGCCTTTGCTACAAACCTAGATGCTGTTAGAAGCCTGCAGATGAACACTGGCGACCGCATATTCGACACCGCTATTGAGTTGGAAGACCATCTCTTTGATAGCTGGAACGGGGAAGAGGTTACCGCAACAATGGGGGACGCCAAGTACGCGAATGACGACTTGTACGATCAGGGATACAAATCTCGGTTCTTTAGAACTGACTGGGCCGCACTTCACATAAAGGAGGCTAACAAGGCGACAGGTCAGTACAACGTGAACATCTATACGAATTGGACAGGGGCCCAAATATTCGAGTTTCAAGGGAGGATCGGTGTTCTACTCGGCTTATCCCGTGACACACCGAACTGGGTATACATGGCGAACAATCTTAATAGGGCTGTCCTCAAGTCCCACACCGGTTTAAATGAGCTTAAGCTCGAAACCCGAACAAAAGACTTCCCCTCTTACCTTACTTGCAACAGGGAGGAGTGGCTGAAGGCGGAGGAGGAATATGGCACGGGCCAGGATGTTGTCAAGCTGAACTGCAATTTGTTTGGCTCATTTTTGGACAACGTGATTGACGTCTTTCTGAACGGAAACAATTTGTTCTTCCTCTTCGGCCCCTTTTTCTTCAGCGTCTTGATGATCCCTTTCACGGTGATTATCGTGCACGAAAAAGAACAAGGGTTACGACAAATGATGATGATGATGGGCCTCTCCAACTTTTCTTACTGGACTGTTACATACTCGGTTTTCATGACCATGTATCTCATATTCTTTGCCCTGATGTATTTCATTTACGTTGTGCTGTTTGACACAGGTGTCACCATCTTCTCTTTTCACGACACGTCGTTGGTTCTGCTAATGTTTTTGCTCTGGGGGCACATAATGATCAGCTTTAGCGCTGTATTCAGTCAGTTCATCACCGACAGTCCTAGCGCGACGATGTTTACGTTGCTCTATCTTGTGATTCTTCTCAATTTGTTGATCGCCGACGGCAGTAGCGGAATATTGATTAAGTTGCTTGAGTATGAAGGCGTCGGCGAGGCGAGCTACTTGCCAGTGATGTTGCTCCCAAACGGTGTATTCTTCAGATTTTTGCAGTGGGTCACCAAAGCTGCGGCGGCTGAAGAACGCATCACTTTTGCGAACATGTTTACCTACGGAAGCGGGGCCATCGGTTACTGTTTCATTTACAGCTTGCTCCACTCCGTTTTGTGGCCTGTTTTGCTGTGGTACTGCGAGAACACTATCCGGGTGGGCGACAATAGTGGGAGCGGGGCGGCGAAGGAACATTGCTTCTGTTTGAAGCGGAATAATAATGTACAATCTGAAAGCGAGGATATTGAGCAGAGCCTGTTGGGACTGCCGGACGATCTAAAAAGTGAGAAAGAGAGAGCCATCAACCCTTCCAAAAAGTCCATGATGAAAATCCAAGGACTGCAGAAGCGATTCGGAGACTTTATAGCAGTGCAGGATAGCTACTTTGATATAGACGACCACACTTGCTTTGGTTTGTTGGGTAGCAATGGCGCTGGGAAGACGACGACGATCTCGATGCTGACAGGATTAATCACTCCCACCAAGGGGACTGCTATTATCAATGGCGAGGATTTGTGGACGGACATGCACAAGATACAACAGGTCATGGGCGTTTGTCCGCAGCACAACCACTTGTGGGGTCCTTTAACCGGGGAGGACCACCTTAACTTCTTTGGCCGATTGAAAGGCTACAGCGGTGCGGAGTTGAAGGAAATGGTGCAGCTAAGTTTGAAGGCGGTCAACCTGAAAGGAAAGCACGCCAAAAAGAAGTCTAGTGATTTCAGTGGAGGGATGAAGAGGCGACTGTCCGTCGCATGCAGGTAAGAAAAGAAAGGAAGCGCCTCGTGAATGTTTTTATTTGAAATTTTTATCTAATGAACGAGCAAACCCACCCCGCCGATTTGCCGATTTAACCTTGGCTTTAGTTTGATTGGGCTGCCTCGAGTTGTTTACTTGGATGAACCGTCTACAGGTCTCGACCCTGCATCGAGGAGGAAACTTTGGGAGCTCATAAGTGAGGGCAAGAAGGGTAGAAGTATCGTCTTGACCACGCATAGTATGGAGGAGGCCGACGTCTTATGCGACAGGATCGGCATAATGTGCAAATCAGTTGTGCAGTGCATTGATTATCCTCACAACTTGAAACTCAGGTTCGGGAAGGGTTACAAGATAGTTGTTACGAGCGATGTTGGTCGGGAGGAGGAGATATTTGAGTTCATCAACGCCCTATGTAACAATCGAGCCAGCTATTTGATGGCACCAATGAATGGGGTCAACAAAATTGAGGCTGCCAGAGATGACGTCGTTCTAAGCCAACTTTACGAGCAATTTGAGCTAAGGAGGGAGGATCTCGGTGTCAGCGACTTCGCTGTAACCGAAACGACTTTAGAGGAAGTCTTCCTAAGTCTCAGTAATAATCCGATCCGCCGCGGAAAGGTGCAGGAGACAGGTTCCGTTACTACTGTGAAAACCAGCGTCATCGTGCCAAAAAATGTGCACATAGAATTGTAAAGTGTTGACTACTTTTGTTGTTTACTTTAAAATTATTACCCGGTAACATAATTATCATTCTATTGTCGTTCTATATCTAACTTTCACCTTATATTATTAGTTTTTTAAACTTAATTTTTGTAGGGAGGAAGACCAAGGGGCATTTGATGCAATCGCTTGTCTCGTATAAGACCGCCACAGTGTCGGGGTCAATATTCAGCAAGGCAGAATATCCGCTCGAGCCCTCATCTATGATGCTTCTTGTCGTCCAAGTCACACCAAAATCATTGCTTTCTCGCAATGTAATATTCTCTCTAAAAATCCGTGCAGGAATACGCCCTTCCACACCAGAATAGAGAAGTCGATCAGTTCCATCCACCCTGATGAAGCTGCCCTCACATCCTTGTATTGTTTCGTGGAGCGGCGTGGACGGCCGCCGTACGCTGTAGAAAGATTCTCCCTCATCGTTTGAATACGAGAGAACACGCTCGGACGAAAGAACACGAGAATTGATAATGACAGTGCCATTGCTCATCTGCGCAGCTTGTAGTTCATTCACAAAAAAATTGTTACCGAACGACGTCGAAGCCAGGCGGAAAGTGAGGCCGTTGTCTTCGCTGACGACAATATGTCCCTTTGTGAGCCCGCTGCCGATGCTGCTACTGTTTGACACATCGGTGGTAGAGTGGTAGCCTGGGATTAGCACCTTGCCGGATTTGAGAACAAGGGAAGCAGGAGGACCATAGCCTACCCATATCCAATCTTCTTTCAGAAGATCGGGCGTCGTTTCCGGAGTTTCCCAAGTCAGTCCACCGTCTTGGCTGCGTGACATCATGGCTAGACGATTGTTCTTTGTAAAAGGGGCGAGAATAAGACCATTCGGTAGCACCACTGGGGCGATATTGCCAATCACATTATCGCCATCCTGGTGAAAAATGTTAACCTCCCCCCAACTCCCTCCCTGGTCGTGACTCATCCGATAAATGAGGTGTGTCGGGGCAACGTCGGCACAACTTCCAATCCTACCTTCACCAAAAGCAATGATCGCGTCTTTTGTTTTGATCAGGCTTGGGATCTTCACGCAGAAGTAAGAGAAGCCGTTTGCTGTCAGGTTTGCAGTGAACACTTCCACAGCACCATCACCTTCCCGGTTTACACTATTCACGGCAGGTCCAAAGGACAGAAAGGTGAGGAGGAGGAGAAGTAGATGCGTTTTTTTGGAAAACATTTAGCAAAATCGTGAGGAGGAGGAGAAGTAGATGCGTTTTTTTGGAAAACAATTAACAAACAAAATCTATCCTGCAGTTTTTTTCTAGCAAACCTCTTTTTCCTCACAACTTTTAACACATGCAAAAAAAACCAGCGCACCAGCACGAGGTTGAAGATCATTCATTCCACAATTTATAATTCAGAACTTAAACCCTTCAAGAGTTCTTCTGCAACGTGAGGCTTCTCGGAAAGCATCTTACCGAGCGCGGTAGTTGAGAGTGTACTAGTGACACTGCCATCGTGGCCTCCTCCGTCTGATCCAGCGCTGCTTTCCAGTCCAATGCTGAGCTCCTTCAACCTCAAGTTGCTGTTTTCCAGCATTCTTTTCAGCACAGTCTGTCCATCGAGTTCGGGTTCTGGCACTGGAACCAAGTAGTCCCTCCATTGGTCCTCCCGCCACATGTTCAAGACTCTGATGTTGAAAGTGCTACTACCGTAGAGATTCAGATCACCGCTCTTGGTGCTTTTACTGGCATCGCAGACACTTTGGTTGCCCCTCCCCTGAACTGCCTTCTCTGTTGCATCAGCGGTGTTGACGCTCTTCCACATCGACAGCAGTAAAGCTTTGACCTTCACACACTCACTGATATCATCCTTGTCGCTGTAAGCTGTGAGGGCGATCCTCAAAATGACCTCCTGAAACTGCTCAAAGTTCATATCATGGGCATTGTCACCTCCATGGTGAGAATCGACAGATGAAAGGTAGATATCTCCCGCCTGGATGGTGGTAATAACACTCTTCGCAAATATCTTAAAGTCTTGGCAGAAAATAATGTATTCATGGTAACTCAGAAGATTCCGGGTGGCCTGCAGGTACTTTTCCTGTGACCGGCTACTGACTGCTACCAAGCCGTTCCCCTGCTTCAGTTTCTTGTGTTCTTGGACCTCTTCAGCATTTTGCTTCTTGCGACGCCTATCAGAAAGTTCGCAATAATAGTTGAATATGCCCTCCAGCCCGTCATTGACCTTGCTGTGGTTATTATTAGGAGATGTCACTTCTTCTCTGAGCAGCTTGTAGATATCGCTATTCTCCAATATATACTCCTTGACGCTGACGGGTATCCTCTTAGCGGCAAGCGGCAGAACATTTTCAAGTAGTAACTTTTGGAAGACGCTATCTGGGCTGGTTTCCGGGTATATCTTGGGTGCCAAAATCATCAGCACATTTAGGAAATCGCTGTAAGTCATGAGGGAAGGATTCTTCCTTTTTGCCAAGCTCTTTGTATTGAAAGCCTTCTTTCTGACCACTTCTTTAGCAAAAACTACGTTTAGGTCCGCCTGTGTGAGCCCTTCCCCCTGAGTAAGGGACAACATCTGACAGTCCTTGGCAAACTTAAGAAATTGACTGGGTTTTAGGTGTTCGGGACCAAGAGGGTTGGCGTGCAGTGTGTAGAATGTGAAGATGCTCCATAGTTCCTGCTCCACAAGCATGATAACGAACCGCAGCGGGACTGGTCGGGGGGATCAGGAAGGAGGTTCAGGTAAAATAAAACAACTCGGGTGACTGTTTAAGATTAGAATCAAGCAGTTCAGGTTGTTGGAGTAGTTGGGGGGGATTTTGACGGAGGGAAACTTATTGAAAGCGTTCAGCGCCGATACTACTCAGTACTGTCACTTGAGGCAGATATTTAATCCAAGAAACAAAAAAAAAACTAAAGCGTGATAGCTAGCATAAGGTGAAATTTCTGATTTATTTCCGCAGCCGGCCGGCACAACTTCCGCCGGGCAAAAAAGTTTTTTTTTAGGCTCTTTAATAATTATTTACAATCGCAGAAGTGGCACATTGACAGCGACACGTACATTGCGTGCCCGCGGAAAAAGCCGATCCCCCATAAAACAAAGAACATCTTGACATCCACACTTCTAGTTTACAACTCTCGAACTCTCCCAACACACCAAATAACTCCTCACAACATGGCTCCAAAGTCGCTTAAATCTCGTCTCCAGAAGGCTGCATTTAGCAGCAGAGCCTCCCAAAACACATCCTTACCGTCGAAAAACCTCAGCAGAAAAGCCTTGTCTGCTTCATCCATGCTCGACCCAACACAGAGCTCGACACAATTCAAGGCGATAGTCAACAAGAAGGTACAGTTTGCTATTTTTGTGAAGGACGACGAACCCAACTCGGCGGAAGAAATCACATTCAGCATTGGACAGGACACGGAATACGAGGAACTTGCCTCCAAGATCAGCACTGCGTTCAATTACACTCGCCCGCCTATCATCAAGACCATGAAGAATGAGAAGTTCTTGGCATCCACCACCGACTTAAAGAACGTGTGCAAAGATTGGTCCGATGGTGCCCCAGACCGCCGTAAAATCACCCTTCAACAACTCATTGATGGCATAATTGGTGTATTGAAGGAGCCCATGCCATCTCCAGCTGAAACTCCCTTTATTGCGAAGAAGGTCTTGAATATTAACCGCATTTTTGAGCTGGCACAAAGACAGGCCAACATTTCAGCAATCAACAGCGATGAGCTATTGCACTACGTAGTTGAGCACCTTCGTTGCCAAGACTTTGCCATAGGTTCGGCTGCAGCTCGTTTGGTGTGGAAGATTATCTCAGACAATTTCATGTGCCAGAAGGTTTTGGCACTGACTTGTCGAGAGGGTAATCCGATCGCGGTTATCTTGCTGAACAACCTCATGAAGCGCACGAAAAATGTACAGGAACAGGAATTCGTGAACGACGACTATTACTACCACAATGTCGGCGCACTCTTAACCCTTTCACACTTTAGCGAATTTGTGTCCTCATTACTCATAGACCACGCTTCAGTGCTTTTCCAGATCTGCACTTTAGGTGACCACATCGAAACAAAGCGGGCGGCGGCCGAGGGCCTTTGCATTCTGCTGGCCAACTCTCGTAAAGCGCGCAAGACGCTCGCAAAAACTGGGAACCTTGGGTCCCTCTCCTCACTCGTCAATGTAAATAATACTTATGTGGTTATGTGCGCCTGCGCAGCCATGTGTACCTTTAGTAAGACCAAAGTCGACCGCGATCTCATAGACGCGAGAGATGCCGAACCAATGTTCCACGCAGTGTTAGATACTTGCATGTGGTGTCTCAGCGAGCTCACAGCAACTGCGGAACTGCAACGAGCCGCGGAATCGTCCAATACGCAGATCCGAGGAGATAATTTACTGCACGATATTGTGACGAATATTTTGGAGCACGCAGCCAGTGCAGCATGGGGTTTGTCAATCGTGATTGCGAGGGAGAAGCACTACGACCACTTGCTAGGCGATTTGAAATGGGTTTCGAAGCTGAAGAATCTTCTCTTCTGTGGAGACCATAGGATTGACGACTGCGTTAAGATTGCCATCAGCGGGACTTTCAGCGTATTAGCATTTGATCTCAATGTCGAAATGAGTGAGTACGAAGACACTCTGTCGCAGATGCTGAATTTTACGGTCAAGAACGTAAAAACGTCGGATCCTTCCCACACTTGTCGCTCCCTACTCGAGAACCTGAATTATTTGACCTATGCTAGAACAGAGAAAATGTGGGAAATATTTACTTACAGTGAAACGGGCCCTGACATCGTGCTGGACATAATGAAACCCAACATCACCAACAACGACGTAATGAAGCCCTTATCTAGCTCTCTTCTTTACATCACCGCCGACATGCATAGTACGTGGAGCGAGGAACGGCTCAAGTTTGTCACGAGAATACTGGCAAAGAACAAGAACCAGATGGTGCTGAACTATGTTACAAGCAGTCTGTGGTGTCTTGCTAGGGACGAGACCAACCGTCGAACGTTGGGAAAACTCTTCTGCATCCAAGGGCTCCTAAAGTTGCTCAAGGGCAACAGCGATCTGGCGCTCAAGGAGAGACTTGTGGGGACGTTATGGCTTCTCTGTTGTGACGAGAAAAACGCGGTAATCTTTGCAATGTCGGGGGGGATTGATGTGCTCAACGCTTGTTTGAATTTCGACAATAGCCACCCTTACCTCAATCTCAAGACGCTGTGCGTGTGTTTGCTGTTCAAGATTCAGGAGCAGCCTGACATATTCGCTCTCATTCGATCCGTTGATATGGAAGCGGTTTGTGTCGACATGCTCAAATGCGAACTTTTAACGCCCTATTTGCACGTTCAACTTGCCGGTTTTGTGTACTACATGTCACAGCATAAGGACTGCAGAAAAAAATTCATTGACATTGCCGGAGAAAAGTACTTGGAGGAGTTATTCACCGACATGGTGTTTCGAGAAAACAGCGAAGTGCAGATTCTAGGGGTTTATGGTGTGAGTTTATTGGCAATGAACGTGAAATCAAAGAAATTTTTTGGCAGTCTCAACGTAGTAAAGGGTCTCGCTGCAATTCTAAACGATGAAAACGGGAAATATAATGACGGAGATAAGGTCAAGGTGCTCCATGCTATACTAAACTTGTCACAAGAGGCCAGAAACCAAATCCTCATCTGTCATGCTACTCTACCTCAATTGATTGACCTAGCTCGGAACAAGACCAATGGCTTACTGGCCGAGTTTAGCACCTCCATTTTGACCAACATGAGCAACAACGGGGAGTGTCGTAGTGAGATGTATAAGCTCCACTTGAAACAATGTAGCACAGCGTTGGAGACATGGCACAAGGATGTCAACACGTTACCCTCAATTACGGCTGCGGTGAAAGCGACGGGAAACGGCATGGACGCAGATGATAGGGAGAGAGAATACGAAGACGAGGAGGGGGACGTTCGCGATGATTCAAAGCGGGAAGAAAAAACAAATAGCAAGAACGAAGGGGATGATGCCCACGAACCGACACTTTCCGAACAGCTCGCCTTCGAGGCTGCGCAGGAAGAGAGAAACGCGCAAGAAATAATCGCTCTAGGAAAAATCAAACGGTGCCTCGACCGCCCTGTCACTACTCTCTGGGAAGAGGGGGCAATCAATCTGCTCCCTAAAATTTCCTCAAAAGAGGACAGGAAGAACCAGAACCAGCTGAGCGTTCTCTCGACGAGCTTGCTGAGCAACACTACCCCCGAGAACAACCTTTTGGGATCCAAAACTCCGAAGGCTAAGCCCCTTCGGAGCTCTATAAGTCACAACCCGCTCCAAAGCACGTACGCGAGGCGGCAGTCGTTGGACTTCGGGGAGGCTGGGGGCGATGCGAGCGACAAGGCCACGAAGCGTTCCAACCGTACGGCAAATGTTCTTGCAACCGAGAGCGCGGTAGAGGGAGAAAACGAATATGCAGATGCACTGGACGGCGACCCCTTACAACCGAGCAGAGTTGTCAACATGAACGACCTCGAGGTCATGACGGGTGGGGACAGGCCCATGACAGCCATCACTTTTAGTGAGCTAAAAAAACAACAAACGTTGACCGGAAGAAACGCCGTGAACAACCACCGGCCCCTAAGCCCTCTGCGATCCTCTCACAGGGTCGGTCCAGTGGGTAGGCTAGGCAGCAGCAACAGCATCGAGGGGGAAAACAGGTGGCGACCCCCCATTTGTAGCTACAAGAAGCCAGACCCTGTTGTCGACCCTGACGACCCGGCATCAGCATTCACTCAAAAATCCAAATATCTGATATCGTTGCAGCCCCCCACTGCGTACAATAAAATTACCTTTGAGACGAACAAGCACCTTCAGAAAGACAAGGGCAACATAATGCTGAATAAAAGCCCGGTCAGTCTGGTCATGTGGAAGAAGGTGCCGGGCAGCAGCATAGGGCACGGGCTATACGATCACTTTGTTTCGCCTGAAGGAGAAACCCTCTTCTTTTATCACAAGAGCAGTATCGTCTGCGAGAGCCTGCAACCTGAAGAGTACCCTCGACCCGGGGAGCCCGTGAATCTGTTCAACATTCTGCAGACGGACTTTATTCCCCCTGCCCACCCCGCCCATCCGAGCAACGAGAAAAAGCCTCTGGCATACGTCCCTGCTTTACCCCATTGTCCCCTCATCGAGAAACACTACATACCTCTTTGCAGCCTCGCGGCAAAGGCGAGCCTGAAAATGCTCAAACCGAGCCTCGAGTTACTGAGGAGGGCCAACATGTTCGGTGCCGTGCCTAGCGAGCCACTTCGACTGGTAAGCTACATGGAAGAGGAGGAGAGGCCAGAGAGCGAGAGTGAAGAGGAGGAGGAAGATGCATCCGAGGCCACCGTGGAAGAGGAGGAAGTGGAGGTCGAGTGGACTCTCGGTGCTAGCAAGGTCTTCGGCAAGAGGGCAAAGGCGAGCGACAGCAAGGACTTCTATGATACTCTGGAGGTAGTTGAGAGCGCCCTCGGTGCCGACTTTAACCGAATGCTTAAAGAGCCCAGGCTCAAGAAGCTCATCGCCAAGCAAGACAAGGGTGTCAAGAGCGGCGGCGAAAGCGTGGAGGGCGAGATCGCTGAGATAAGGGCCGCTCTCTCCTCGATCTACAAAACCATCGTCAACGCCTTTGAATACTACTGCCTCATCGCAAACAACCAGACAAGGAGCGCCTTTAGCATGGGTGAGCTCAGCTTTCAAAGGTTCCTCGTTGACTGCAAGCTTTTCGACAAGAAGCTCACAAGCGAGCAGTGCCAGAGCATATTCATAGCAGTAAACGTCGAAAGCGACAAGAAAAGCAAGGAAAGCGAGGCGAACGACGATAAGTGCTTGATGCGCATGGAATTCATCGAGGCGCTCATTCGCATGGCAATCATAAAGTACAAGGACGACTGCGAAGGGGATATAAGCGACGCTGTTGGCATGCTGGTGGAAAAGTGCCTTGCACCGAACATACCGGAGCAGGGACAGCTCGACTGCGACATTTTCAGGAGAGAGAGGTTCTATAGCGCAGAGGTTGACGCCGTCCTAACCTCCCACATGGACGTGCTTGAGCTCAGCTACAAGAAGTACAAGAACTTCAAGCCTATTGCCGGAACGGCGCTCTTCTGCATACCCCAGTGGCTCGAGTTTTTATCGGACTGCAGCCTGATAGGTGAGGATGAGGCCGGGGACTTTACCGCCAGGGAGGCAATGACCTCGTTCTTCAACAGCAGGATGTTCGTTGTCGACGAAATCAAGAGCAGAAACAAGTACATAACCCTCGGATTTGTCGACTTTCTCGAGGCAATTTGCCGAGTCGCTGACATGGTCAGCATCCCGACGGACTCTGACGTGGAGGCTGTCGGAGCGTGCAACATGCTCGATTACAAGAGGAAGGTTCAGAGCCTAGCCCTTGGTAGCGGCGGGGATGCGGAGCTCGCACGGAGGCTTACCGAGCGACGCAAGAGCAGCGATTTTGGGGTGCAGAGCTCGCGAACACTTGGAGAGAAACTGGAGAAACTCATATCAATCATCTACGGTAATATCGCAGCGAATTTCAATGGGAAGCTATCTTTCGAGAAGACGAACATTAACTTAATCCCAAGGTATTGCAACGAGGAACAACTTGTAGAGCAGCGTTCGCCGAAATAAGAGTGACAAGATGATAGATGACGGATGTCTGATGTTGATATTGAAATTGCAATTGCGATTCGGGAAAAAAAATAATTGTTTGTAAAAAATTGTTAAAAATTATTTGCCGCTGCTAAATTTATATTCGAAGACCATAATAGCACCGTGATATCACCGTAATAGCACGACCCTATGTCTCGTGCTATTACGATTGTGGCAAAAAAGTGGAATAGAGTGTGTTGTGTGGCAAACAAACGGATGATAAAAGCTGGCTGCAACCTAAACGCTTCACTTTTTTTTTCATTATGCAACGTTTAATTACTCCTCGGCGGCAGCCGCCTTCGAGGCAGCCCTCTTCTTGGCAACACGTCCGGGGGCTCCCTGCCCGTAAGGGCTGTTTATAGCGAAGTCAATGTGCTTCTCGGAATCGACACGGACATTGAAGGAGGGGACATTGACCAATTGCTTGCCCACGCGAATGTGGCGCTGTTTAATCAAGACACGGGCATGGTGGATAGACTTGGCAAGGCCCTGCTTGAACACCTTGGTCTGCAGACGGCGCTCGAGGAGCTTCTGGGTGGTAAGCTGCAGGATGAAATCGAGCTCAAGTTCATCCTCGGAGAGGAGTCCATAGTTCTTCATGCGGCGGAGGAGGGCTTCTCCCTCGAACATGCGCTTGGCATCGTCATCGGGGAGGGTGAGGAGGGTACGGGCGGCCTTTCGAAGCTTGGCGAGGGCGAGCTGCACACGCCAGATCTCGCGCTTGCAGCGGAGGCCATATTCACCAACAAGCTTGAGCTCGGCATCCAGACGCTCCTTCTCGTAGGCACGACGGGGCGTCTTGGACGTCTTCCTGTAGTTCCGGTGCATAGCGTTGGTAGGCATGGTTATTGATGGGGTATTTAAAGGTCGAGGCGAGGCTGGTGGGATAGATTAGGCTGTGAACAAAACTGTGTTAGTCATCCACTTTTCTTCAAGGGTGCGTTTGTAGGGTTTCGTGACGTTATCCCGTTTAAATCGCCACTAGCTCTCCGGATCACACAGAAGGACGCAAATGCCGAAAAAAAACGGCGGTTCGACCACCACAGTACCCCAGCTGGGCCTCGTCGGCCAGCTCCTCGAAATGGTGGGCGACAAAAGGGGACATCGTCATAGGTCCTACTATCGCTTTCTCGTGTAATAAACGACACGAGGGGACAGAATACACTTGTTGACATCATAGGGCGAGACGACAATACTTCAAAGTAAAACACAAAGCCACAATAAGCACTGAAACAGCCAGCCGTGACCAGGCTCTTTTCGTGACTATTACGACAAGGGCAAGAATCAACGCGATAAACCCTTTCACTCCGGCAACCACAAAACCAAAAAACCGCGTTGGGTAAATTTTAAGACAGAAAAATATTTACTACGTACCTTGGGCGATGAATGGGTTACAATCTGGAAACCCACCTCAAGACACCGAAAACCGAAAATCCAAGTCAAAAGTGTCTCTTTAGGGAGAAATGTTAACTATTTAGTTGGACTTTACGAAAATTTTAATTGTATCGTTCTCCCTGCACCAACTCATTTCTGCATTTTGCGACTTTTAATCCACGGTCACTATCTTACCAACCCTTTCTTGAAGTGCTTGTTCTACGGGTTTCTTGATCCATCTGTTTGGGAAGTGCCCACTACCAACTTCTGAAGTAATCCAAGAGCGGCCCGAGTTCTTCCCTGATTTCTCGCTATTCCAAGGCTCCCCCCCCTTATATCATGGCAAAACCTGATGGTTCCTCTGCAGCCCCCTCCTCTGGTTCCAGTTCCCACAATCTGCCCACCCCCCCCCCACCCGTTGCAAAAACAAAAGCAACAGTCTCACCCTCCGATGGCCGTCCCAGCCGCGTGGACTCGTGGGGTACGTACACCCGCAACCTTGACCAGTCCCCTCACCACCCACGGTTGGATTCCCGGGGTTCCTCAATCACTTCCCAGTCTCCCTCGGCACCCTCCAACTCCTCCCCCCTGGTCTCCACGGGCAAAGCATTTATGAAATACAGGGAGGACCTCGAAGCGACGGCGCGCAAAATCGGACAGAAGAGGGAGGAGGCACTTCACGCCGATGCCCTGCAGTGCCAGACGAAGTCCTTACGTGGCGAAGACCTGCTCAAGGAGCCCTTGGTGCGTTCCAGGTTGGAGGCGGCCACGGGGCAGGCAGAGGCTGCGTTCCCAGGATTCGACGAAAACAGTACCGAGTCTGCTTCCAAAAAAGGGGGACTAGGCGAGAAGATGAAGAGGGGGTTGAGGAGCTCTCTGACTTCTCCGCGTCAACCTTCCTCTGCCAACCTGAACTCCTCGGGCCAATCCCTCAACCCGGATGGTACGGTAAATTCCCAGGGTGGCAGATCCAGCGATGTGAACGGGGCGCCACGTCAGATCAACAGGCGGCGTCGCAAGTCCATCGTTAAACAGGACCAGACCCTCGACTACTTCCGCGATCGCCGTCCGAACAAATACTCCGGCATTCGCAAGCCCATAACCAATGAGCAGAACGTCTTCAAGATGAGGTGGAAGACTGTCTTTCTCCTATGGCTCGTCGGAGCCATGACCGGTTGCGTGCACAAGGGCGTGAAGAACGCGGAAACATTGATATTTGACCTCAGGAAGAGCCTAATGAGCACCGTGCACGATAATTACGGTTATGTTGTTGCATTCCTGGTGTGGTGCTCCTTCAGCATCGGTCTCATGTTAATTTCTCTGTATATAACGCGCATTGTGTCCCCCGTCGCGGCCGGGAGCGGCATACCGCAGCTCAAGACAATCCTCACCGGCAGCCAGATATCGGGCTACCTGTCCTTTCGAACATTGGTGGCCAAGATAATTGGTCTTGTGATTGCGGTCGGTTCTGGCATGTACATCGGACAGGAGGGACCCTTCGTGCACATCGCTTCGTGCATCGCAAACTGTCTGATTCACACAGGTTCTACCTTGAACCCCTTCAAGAGGATGAGGGAGAATAAGTCGGTTAAGCTCGCCGTTCTGGAGAGCGCCTGCGCTGTGGGGGTCAGCAGCACCTTCCGGAGCCCCATTGGGGGAGTGCTCTTCAGCATTGAGGTCACGAGCACGTACTACATGGTGGCAAATTATTGGAAGGGTTTCCTCAGCGCCATTTCGGCGTCACTCATGTCACACATCATCGACATCATCGTCAACCTGGATCTCAAGGTTGACTTCGATCCCTACTACAGCGTTGATTACATCAGCACTTTCGAGGCGTGGGAGATTCCAATTTTTATCTGCATGGGAGCAATTCTGGGCGCGTGCGGGTCGGCCACAGTGCGTACCCAGGCGCATTTTGGCAGAATCAAGTCGAAACTTCTCGGGAAAAATGTCACTTTTGCCAAGGAGGCCATGTGGACCGCATTCGTTGGCCTGCTCACGGCCAGCCTATACTTGTGCGGCAACTTTTCCCAGAACACCTACACGGACAACATCGCCAACTTACTCACCGACGATACGCTTGACAAAGACAACTGGAAGTCGTTTGCGAAGTGGGACAATGGATTCGGAATGGCCTGCGGTCTATGCATTTACTTTCTCGCGAATTGCTTGTTGGTAGCCCTCTCCTTGACGGTATCCGTTCCGTGCGGTTGCTTCGTTCCGCTGTTCGCGGGCGGGGCCGCTTTTGGACGTCTCGTCGGGGAACTGGTGTCAAGCAACGTAAGCGATAGTGTCCTCCCGGCCGGTTACGCCATCGTTGGCGCCGCTGCGCTCACGGCTGGGGCGACGAGGACAGTCTCTGTCGCTGTCATTGCCATGGAGCTCACGGGGGAGCTCTCTTTTCTCCTGCCGATTTTCTGTGCGGTCTTTGCCAGCTGCATCGTTGGCAGCAACTACTCCCTTAGCATCTATGACAGCATCCTAAGCTCTCGTAACCTTCCCTACCTTCCAAACGTGGTCTTGAAACCCAACAGCACCGTCAGTGACATAATGACCAAGAACGTCCCTACACTTGCGAAATCGTGCACCGGCTTGGAGATGCTAAGGGTGCTGCGGAACCCTCTCGACGATACGGTCGATATTCCTGTGGTGGAATCGTACGACACGAATTTGCTGCACGGAACGGTGAGCCGAGAGGAGATCGAGGACGTACTAAGGCAATTTTACTGCGAGCACAACCTCGATGACATCGAGAGCGACATCAACAAGGACTACAAACCTCCATCTCAAGCTTCGACTGATGATACCCTTGTCACAGACACAGACTGCGTCGAAAAGGGGCCAAAAAAAGACCCGAAAAAAGAGTTCGAACGGAAGAAAGCACTTTTGAAGCAGTCGCATGATTTACTCCATCACCGGTCACTTCATGTTCAGGCGGCGCCTTTTATTTTGCAAGCCCAGACGCCTGCCGAGGATGTTCACATTATCTTTACGATGTTAAAATGCAATGGGGTTTTTGTGTTGTCTTATGGAATGCTCGTTGGGGTAGTGCTGAAACAGGACTTGTTTGACGCTAGTGTGACTAAGGGGGATTGCGAGTACGAGTTATTGTACGGAACCAGCTCTGCGAGAAGGGGGGGAGGGGGCAAGAAGGGCACCTTGAGCGGGAGCAAGAGCAAGAGAGGTATGTTCGCAAGCATGCTGAGGGCCGCAGATGATGACGACGGAGACGAGGTGGGAGAACGCGGAAGTAAAGACAATTCCATGGTGAACAAAGCCGGTGGATCTGATTAATTGTAGCGCAAAATAAAGGTGTAGTATTGATTTTGTGCGGGCAATAACCTCTCTAGTAGTATATTCCAGTATTATTATCATATCACAATAACAGTCAGCGCGTTGACACTACCGCCAGGTGGCCAGTCTGCATGCCCATCGATAGAGAAGTAGAACTCAAAAGCTTCCAAATTATTTATTGTATCCATCTCCATTGAAAACTGGAAAACATCTCTGCCTTCCTTGAGCCGTTTAATCACGCCCCTCTCGACGAACTCTGCCTGCGTGCTGCCCAAACCCAAGCGGACTAGAGCTTGAGGTTGCAAATATTCAGAGAATTCTTCTTCGATCACTACACGAAACTTAACCTCAAAGGATTTTTCCTCCCGAAGAACCAATGTTCGTGGATTGAACGGGACAATTACAGCGTCTCCGCGGTACCCAATTGTCTCATCGAGTTTTCCGTTTTCGCGCGTCGCCTCGGGAAATGGACTACCGTCTTTGCAGTCCATTCTCGTCACAAGCATCGCCCAGTCACCTCCGCAGAAATTACCCTCTCCACCATTAGGACATGGCACGTCACATAATTTCATGTCAATCTCCTTCGTGGGGAGTTCTTTGCCGCATCTACATTGATCTCCATTTATGCCTTCGACACCACTATATACAAAATCAGTGCCAAAGGCTCCGAGGCAGAGGAAACCACAGAATTCGGGCGTCATGTAGCTATATTCGGAGATATTCTCAGGCAGATCCCCGTCGCTGGCACCATTAACCGCCGTATGATCGAGCTCACGGCCATGGGAGTCGAAGCAACCAACTGGCGAGCTAGGTTTACAATTGCCACCATTTTGAATCTCTTTTCCTTTAACTACATACTCAGTGGTATCAAGGATCTGTAGCATGCCCAATTGGTTGTTGTTGGTGAGAACTCCAAGCTCTCCACTGTTGGTTATAAATTGCAGGTTTTGCATCGTCATGTCTTCCAAATAGGCAACAATCCGGGAGCGCATGTCTTTCAGCTCTTCAATAGACGTATTTTCGTAGGAGTTCGCCAACATGATTTGCCTCCAAAGGTCTGCTGCTAAGCCCATTGACTTTGTATAGGAAAACATGGCCGACCATTTGTCAAAGTTTCGTAAGTTTAGCGGCCCTTTCTTGAATTCTACAAGGTGCTGCCGAATACTGCTGAAAATGTCGACGAAAGTAAAGTCATCTTCTCTGTAGACGTAGCAGGTGTCGATGAGCCCCGGTCCCCAACTAGCCGGCCGGGGAATTCGCATCCACTCTCTCTTTTGCTCTTGTTCCTCTCCACCGCCCGGGGGGGGCAAGAACCCATCATCATAGCTATCGATGCTAACAAATACGTCGACGAGTGAGTCAATAATCTGACTTTCCTCAGCACGTTCTTCGATCAACCCGAACTCAGCAACGACAACCTCCCTCCAAATACTTTCAGCCGTGACATCTTTGCTCCAACCAGTACGAGCGAGGGCAGTTATTGTCGGGTAGATCATCGCAGTTCTCCAGTGGATTCCCATCAAACCGTTGACACCTCCAGTCTCGATCGCATCCCTCCCGAATTCTATCGTGCGGTTGACGAAGAGTTGGACCAGATTCATTCCTGGATCATCTTCAAGCCAAGGGATGGACCACTTATCTTTCCGCCGCACATCCGAGTATTCTGTCTGAACATTTGCATTACCGACCGCTTCGTTAATGCTGCTGAGGATGATATCATCTGGAAGAACTTTGTCGAAATAGCTTCGGTCCACTTTGGGACCAAGCGTCCACCCACATGTCCCGAGCTTGAACATCTCTCCCCCTCCTAGTGCCTCCCATGCCTCGCGTGCTGCGAGCATATCCTCAACGAAAGATTGGACTTGCTCGTCCGTCACATCGATTGTAGCGTCGTTACGAGGTACCCATGCTTCGGGTGTCCAGATCCAAAACAAATCGATGGGGTATGATCGCATAATCCTTTCGAACGTACCCCGGTAGAGATCGGTAGCTGTGGCGTTCGTTTCGCCTCCTGCTGGCAGCTCGTCGAGAGCTTCTATCCCAACCCCAATTTCGAAGCCAAAAACATCCCGCCCGAATGTAAATACGTCCTTAAAGAAGCGCGCAACGCTGTTGTAGTTCTGTTCTTCAGGGTCCTCCCAGCCATCGTAACAGTCCGCTTCATAGAGTCTGTGAGACCCAAATAAATAATCGCTCGTGTTTTTGGGTGTACCACCCCAGACACCCCCACTACAAGTGTTTTCGTAATGTCCAGAGGCAGGATTATTCACAACTCCCTGCTCGTCAAACTGGTCGCTTGTACCAGACCAAACAAGGGGATGTTTGAACGGGGAACCATAGTTGTGGAAGCCCATGAAATTAAGCTTCAGCTTTGCCCCATTGTGGAAGAAAGCCTTGTAGTCGTTCTTGGTCCACCAATCTGGCCCCTGGGCAAAGTCATGAAAAGGTTGCAGCCCCCTCATTGTGACATTCCGAGGCGAGTAAAGCCGGGGCTCGTTGCCAAGATCCTCGAAGTTCAACTCTGCGTGGGTTGTCGAGGTCCGGTCAGGCAGCAAATCGCCGTGTAAGGCGAATCTAATTGGCGTCACGACCTCAATGAAGTGATACACTCCGTAGAGCAAATCAACCAGGCTCTTCCCATTGATTCCAGACTTGGAGAGGGAAAAAGACGAGTCGATTGGTAGAGAAAGGGGGTCAACTTCCAATAGGATAGAAAAACAACCGGAGGGAACATGATCATTCAGCTCTTTGTTGTTGACCTCCGTGATGGAGGGCAAATCACCAGTGGCTAGATAAATGTACCTCTGGAGCTCACGAGCATGCACACCGCTTTCATTTACAGGGCGACGAAACTTAATATTTGTGCATCCCTTCACTGCCTCTCCCTTATTAAGAAGGACAAAGAGGATCAGAGCAAGTTTGAGCTGGGCCGCCATGAGCCTTAGCTGAAAAAACTTCCGAAGATGGGTTTGTTCGTGCTCAAATATCGATATCAGAGTAGATTATAGAGTTGTCGAGTTAGTTCTCTGAGTTTAGGCCCTAGTTCGCAAGTTCGCCCTCGAGCCCGCAATTCTTTTTTGGACACAAGCCCGTAAAATGGAGCAAACCAAAACCCCGAACCCCAAGGGTGAAATGTAACTGCAGTAAATCAAAGCAATAAATTAACTTCTACATTTTTGAAGAGCGCGCGCCAGCCCTCTAACAATAGCCCCAAACGATATTTACAGAATTAGAGCCTTGGAATCCTTTCTCATTACCCGCACTCCGGGGAGTTGCTCGAGAGCTGGTTGCTTGCTTAAGGGCTTGAATTTCCTGCGATGGGCTTGAGCGAAGGGCGCAAAGCGAGCCGCACATCACCAGTCAACGGCGGTGTCAGTGAGTCCAGTGTAGGAAGTAACAAAAAAAGTAGTGGTAAAGACTCAACGAAGCGCATGACAAGCAACCTCCCCTCCATCAAGAGTCTCTCCAGCAATATTTCCGATTCACTAAGCGGAAAGAAAAAAAGCTCACGCTCAATGCGTCGGTCACGTGGATCTTTGGGTCACTCATCACAGAGGAAAAGGCTGTCGTTTGGAAAAAAAGCTATGGAAGCAGCTATGTTGGATCTTGACAAAAGTGAAGATGCGGCGGATGAAGCTTTCGACAATAATATCATTCAGATGCAGCTCTGGAAGGTGTACCGCGCAATTGCTGCAATTGTCTTTTTTTTCATTTTTGGCGTGGTATTCTACCACACAGCAGAAAATATGAAGGTTTATGACGCATTTTACTTCATAATCTTGACTATCACCACCGTGGGGTATGGAGATGTGTATCCAACATCTACTTGGGGAAAGATTGTGACATGCTTTTTCGTGTTCGCAGGGCTCGCATTGTTAGCGGAGACATTAAATATAGTGCAAGACTACGTGATCGAACGAATAAACAAGGCAGCGCGGAAGGCAGCCAGGGAAGCTGCAATCAAGGAGAAGGAGAATGCCCAGTTGGCCGCCCAAAAAGAGCAAGACGAGGGTGCACAGAACGCGCTCAGGACTGTGCTGAAAAATAAGGAGGAAGAGAAGAGGAAAGAGTCGCTGTCACATAGGAGGTCAACAACAACAGGCACCTTTGCAACCCTGGTGAATGGTATTGTATCTGTTGGAGCCAAGGCAAACCAATCAAAAATCGAGAACCGTAGAAGCAGCTTGACCAAGCAGCTCACGCTAAAGCGGTTGACCGGGGATGATGGTCACGGTCGCAAGACATCGATTTCCCAATTGAGCCCTGCACAACTAGCTCAGCTCCACCCAGATCTCTTGAAGGGAGTTGAAGCCGCCACTTCCCACCAGAGCGGGGGAAGGTCTGGTTTTGCACTTTTGTCAGGGCGGGGGAAATCAAGCCTAAAACTTGATATTCCCGAAGCTTCACCCGAAAATAACGGAAGCTGGAACACGCCCTCGCCAGGAGGGAACGTAAGCGACGGTGGAACTGTTGACAGCTGCAGCCCTAACAACAGCAGCGGCAGGGACACACCGGATGCAGGGGCAGGGGCAGGGGCAGGGGCAGAGCTCGGAATCAAGGTGGTGAAAGACGACGATCCCGAGTTAGTAGCACTTTTGGAAGACTTCAAGGAAGCCCAGGCAGGCAAAATGAAGATCATTCGGTCGCTTATATACATTATGATCAGCATAGCGAGCGGAGCAATTTTCTACCACAACTTTCCGGGGGAGAAAATGGAGTGGATCGACGCGCTTTACATGGCGTGCATCACGGTAACAAGTGTCGGTTACGGAGATATCAAGCCAAAGACTTACGGGGGAAAAGTTTTCGCCATGTTCTGGATTGTCACCGGGACCACTTTAGTCGCCAAAGCCATCGGTGGTTATCTCGAAATACAAACAGCAAAAAAACAGAAAGAATTGCGAACTCGAATTCTTGCCAAGCCTTTGACTCACCACGACGTGGAGATGGCCGACATCGACGGAAGCGGCTCGCTTAGCGAGGCTGAATTCGTTCTTTTCAAGCTCCAAGCCATGGGTATTTTGGAAGTTTCCGACGTGGAGAAAGTCACGCGCAAGTTTCGAGTCGAGCTCAACCCCGGGAGTGACGGCGAGGTCCAGATTCCGACAGAAAAATATCTCCAAGAGTGTCTCGTCAAGGGTATGGACTATCAGTTTGCCATGAGCTCTTATCAGGACAATACTGAGCAAGAGAAAATGAAAGAAAAGAACAAAGAAGACGAGAGGAATGCCGAGTTCACCATCAACAAACGCAAGCTTGGGTTGTTCAAAGGCGCGATAAACAAAATCTTGGTGAAAGTCGACGAAATGGAAGTCCTCCGAACGTCCGCAAGAGACGGCGGGGTCGTCTGGGACGAAAATGACCACAAAAAATTACGGCAAGATATCGTGACCGTCAGCAAGATGCTCCCCGCCGTCGAAGTCTCCGCGCTAGAACTGCGAGAAGAAGTACGCGTAATGAAGTTAAGGAATGCGAAGGAAGAACTCAAGCGCCTGCAGGAAAGCAAAATTACTTCGCATCTCAGCGAAGATGAGAAGAAGGCGATTCAAGAGCAGAAACAAAAAATTTCCACACAGAAAGCAGCTAGTAAGGTTATGGCTATAGTCCAATCAAATAGGAGGAAGACAGTTGCATTGGCTAGGGGTGAAGATTTATCCAAGGTCAAAGAAATATCTCCCTGAAATGAATAGTTCTTTTGGCACAAGGTGTAACGCTACACCTAGATAATACTAAACAACGTGT